>ERZ724508.1729-NODE-1729-length-12391-cov-5.735895_pt1 | contig 12391 bp, 12 predicted proteins | sample MGYA00376041_ERZ724508 | MGnify/ENA primary metagenome ERZ724508 (study PRJEB28724, sample SAMN07190887) | wastewater metagenome | isolation source: effluent of sewage treatment plant in Hong Hong | place: USA: Christiansburg, Virginia | collected 2016-03-01 ...
GGCGCAACGATCTCAGCTCCTCATATGCATGCATACGCACTGTAGTACTTGTAAAAAGAAATATAAAACGCAAAATATATTCTTGATATTGGGAGTGGAACAGGAATTTTAACTTTAGCTCTAGCTTTGATGTCTCCCAAATAATGTAAAGTGTTTGGAATCGAGCATGTCCCTTAGCTGGTTAAAAGTTCGATTTAAAACATAAAGAAGTGTGATGAAAAAACATTATAATAAAAAATAAAAATCATTGAAGGTGATGGAAGAAAAGGATGGCCTGATAAATCAATCAAATTTGATGTCATTCATGTTGGAGCAGCTCCAGATAAAATTCCTGAATAATTAACTGATCAATTGGCAGATAATGGGGTTATGGTAATTCCTGTAGGGGCGGAGAATTAGACTCAAAGATTCTTAAGAGTAGAAAAAATAAAAGGACAAATAAAGGTTCAGAATTTGAATTACGTATGCTATGTACCTTTGACAGATCTAGCACACCAGACTGGAAGATGAAAAAGCCTGAGATAACTAAATTTGATGAATATAATCAACTAAAAATAAAATTATTATCATACTAAATAAGAATGCTTTTCAAATAATTAAATTCAAGGCTGAGAGATAACTCATTACCACCAAAATCCAAAGATCTTAGCAAATTTGTGTTTAATTTTGATAGTGATGAGTAATAAAGTGATGAAGGGAATTTACATTCCAGCACATCTAAATTTTAAAGATTAAAAGAGATAAAAGGTGTGAATAGTAATAAAATTATGCCATCTTTGATGTTTATCAGCCATCAAGAAAATAACTATGTGCATGAGAATCCAAACACAAATAATGATCGGCATAAAACAAGTAGATAAAAAAAGATAACTAAAAATTTTAATATATTCGAAGACAATGAAAATTAAAGCAAACAATAGATGTGCAACGAAATATAGTAAATAAAGGAAATAAAAATATCAATTTCTTAATGTTCTGATTAATAGCCTGTAGATATTGCGAAAAAAGAATAAAATCCTGAAAATTCATAAATAGTTTAGATATAAAAATTATAAAAGACTTAAACTAAATAACTGAAGAGTTAATAAAGTTTTTAATCAAGTTAAGTAAATTTAGCAGCAAAAAAAATAGGTATCAACCATTCGAATGCGCTGTTATTTCACTTATAATCAGATGAAGATGAAGAGCAGCAATCGTAAAATCAAAATTCTAACACAGAAGAGGGAGATATTACAACCTGTGGAGATTAAAGAATAGTATAAATAGTAAATACCGATGCAAAAACACTGAAACTAAGCTCATAAATATCATAGAAAATAGGGTAGTTCACAGATCCTCATAATATTCGAATATTTTTACTCACTCCAATCCCTGAGGGAGTTGTCTTTAATTTCGAAATCCACAAATATAAAGATTTCATGAAGACATAATATTTATTTTGGCTCCAATATGGATAAAAAATGGCACTCTTTGCAACAGCTATCAGCGATACACTGCACCTGTAAAAAAATGTATATGAACTATATGTATCCCCTCAAAGATGCATAAAAAAATAATAAAGAAATAGCTTTTATATTGGAAGTTTTGTGAGTGATTTTAAAAGATAAGTTTATACTTTGTACGATCATCAAAACTATAAGAATCCTCAAGTTAATAATAAAGTAATCTGCACAATTGCAACAGTCATTAATTTTGTAAATAGCAAGCTTAAATGTCAATAGATATACATTCCAAAAGTAGTAAACAAGGCTAGTTCAAGTGTCTACAATAGTTCACTGACAAAAAACCTTAAAAAAATATACAAGCTAGAACAATTTCGAGAGATTATTACTAGGTATACAACTCATAGTGTTCCTCAGAAAATCATGGAAAAAATGAAAGAATAGTTTAAAATCTCCAACAATACAACTAGAAATGCGATAGTTAAAGATTAATCGGCTCAAGCAAAGCTTATATTCCTAAAAGTACAGCAAAATAGATTCAAAATAAGAGCAGGGTCTGGCCTGAGTCCTATCCAGATACTAAGCTATGCAATTGTGCATCTATAATGATATTTTATGAGTTTTACGATATTAGAAGTCTATTCTCGAACTAATTATATATAGTCATAAAGAATCATTCAACAATGACAGCCGACTCTGTCTCTGGGAATCATTTTGAGATCACCACCAAATTTCATGAAAACTTCACCACAGTTCTGATCAGGATTAATGCCTATCCCATCCATAGTGAGCACAGATGTAGTCTTTTCGTCGACTCTAAACTATCGATTAACCCATATATACTTAATCACACACATAACGGATGACTGCTGCAAATGGTGCTTATTATGGTACTGTGATAACCTTGAAAGGTTGATCAATTTCTGATGTTAATATGACCTTAAAAGTAACTTTGTTAGCACTCATTCTAAACCTAAAATAAAAAAGCACTAGATATAAAATTATATAAATTCAGTGAATTATACTCATAATAAGATAAATAACAAATAACTAGATATGAAAATATAACTAGCTTATGTATCATAAATCTTGTTGTTCTGGTTATCCTTGAACTTCGACATCGACTTCTTCTGCATTGGGTGCTTATTCGATTTGTTAATTATTGAGTGCGACTGCTAATGTGAATTTTTCTATTCCTAATTATTCTTGGTTCATTAAAATACATCTATGATAAATTTAAAAATTACCCAATACCATTTTGTCCCCAATCTTCTCCCCAAGAATTCTAGACTAGCCAGCAATTGTTTCCTTATCTGACATCCCAACCGATAATTTTTATGGCGTGTCCTGAACTGAATTTTTGATTTCCAGCGTAGACTTGATAAACTCCTGTTTTGTAGATCAAAAAGTCTCTGTATACTGGAATGACTGCAATGACTGGACCGTAATTGAAGATTTATTGCTTGATGTTTTATTCATCTTTGGCAACACAATAATCTGAGACTTTGAATTTTTCGCAGTCTTTTGTTGCTTTTTGACATTATTCTGGAGTTTCAGGATTTGAGTTATAGCCATAACATTTTTATTCGACTAGACCATAGATCTTTGCATAATCTAGAGTTCTTGAAACGAATCCTTATTTACAATTTTTATTAATAACTTTATCACATGCCAATGGACCTTGTGGAGATAGAATAGGATGGTCGGTTGGGCTTAATCTGCACCATCTGTCATTAATAACTGAAACGGGAGTAATTGCATAGGAAGATGAACAGTTACCTTGAGTGTAGATAGGTCTTTGACATTCTTTATGTTCTTCTCTGAAATTATAAGTTTCAGGAATTGCAGTCTCTTTATTTCCTTTATTGCAAATATATAACTGTTTCTTATTTGAAGCTTGATTATTAATGAGACTCTTCGCATCGACTAGTTTAAAATCTTTGAATAGATTTACTTCGCCTACTGTGAAAGTTCCGCCCAAAGAATTACGTTACTCGATGAAACTAGGATCATTAACTAGTGTAGTATTGACATTAGGTCCTGATTTCCAAAAAGTACTGATCAAAAACCAAGCCATTATCAATCCGACAACTCCGAACACAATATGATATGCGTATTTATCGAGAATATTTTCTTTCTTTTTTGATCGATTTGCTTGAGCAGCTCTAGCTCTCTCTCGCATCTCGGGGTCAGTGGCAACCTCGGGTGCTCTTTCCTTCGGGGATTTTGATCTAGCCATTATATATTATAATTTGCACGTGGATCCGAAGATTAAAAATACTCAATTAATAATAAGATATTTAAAAATATATTAACTTAATCTTTCCCCATATATACGTGTTTATCATAATTAATAATGGGATTAAGACTACTACATCTCATATAACCAATATCTAGGTTATTTCCTTTTGTTCAAAAGCCCACTCGAGCCATAAATACCAAGGAAAAACTTTTGTACACTTCCATCACGCTTTTTATATATTTAGTATGTTGTCAGATCCCACTCTACGGGGTTCTACGCGCTGAGGGCAGTGATCCTTTCATGTGGATGAGAGTTATTCTTGCTTCTAATCGAGGTACATTAATGGAGCTAGGTTTATCGCCTGTCATATCTGCAGGTTGGATACTTCAATTACTAATTGGAACAGGGATAATCACAGCAGATCTCAGAACCGAACAAGATAATAAATTATTCTAAGCATCACAAAAATTATTAGCGATGATATTAGCTTTTGGTGAAGCTTTTGCCTACGTATGGTCAGGTGCTTATGGTAACCTAGATCAAATTGGTATCGTAAATGCAACACTAATCGTACTCCAGCTCACCACCTCTGGCTTTATAGTCATTTTACTAGATGAGATGCTGCAAAAAGGTTATGGACTAGGATCTGGAGTGTCTTTATTTATAGCTGTCAATATCTGCGAAAATATATTATGGAGAAGTTTAAGTCCTATCACTCTAAAATCTTAATATGGAACATAATTCGAAGGAGCTTTGATTGCTCTTGTCCATCTTCTAATAACAAAGCCGAATAAAATGTCAGCTTTATATCAGGCATTTTATAGAACATCGAGTCCAAATCTAGTCAATTTATTAGCAACAGTTGTAGTATTTTTCTTAGTAATTTACTTACAAGGCTTTAAAGTCAACTTAAAGCTTTCCCATAAAAAATTTAGGGGATATGAGCAAAAATATCCAATCAAATTGTTTTATACATCCAATATCAGTGTTATTTTCCAGACGGCCTTTGTTTCCAACATGTATTTCATTTCTCAAGCTCTCTTTAAAAGATTCAAAGGAAACTTCTTTATCGGATTACTAGGAACTTGGCAAGAAGTTGGTGAGCCTGGTCGAGGAGGAGGCAGCGTTCCTATCAGTGGATTGGCTTATTGGATTTCACCACCTAGAGATCTTTTAACATTCTTGACAGAGCCTCTTCATTCTTTAGTCTATACAGCGTTTGTGATGATTAGTTGTGCTTTCTTTTCTAGGTAATTATTTAATAATGAAGAATATGGCTTTAGATATCGAAGTAGTCTCCTAGAGATGTGGCGAAAAAGCTGAAAGATGACGGAATGATGATCAGCGGTTATCCCTAAAACCAAATATTAACAGTGCTAAACAGATACATACCTGTAGCTGCCGCATGCGGTGGTATGATTATTGGTTTAATCTCAATTTTTTCTGATCTGATCGGCGTTATTGGATCAGGCACAGGAATTTTACTATCAGTATCAATTGTGTATGGATATTACTAGAAATTAGTGAAAGACAAGAAAGGAAATACTAGATAAGAAGTATTTTGATTATTGATATATTTATACTTAACAAATTTTTAATATTTCTATTATTTCTATTATTTTTATATTTTTAGTTATCATGTAGTTATAATGCAAAAGATATTGAAAAGATAATAATCAATGGGGAAAAAAACAAAATTATATGATTCAATTATTAAAAATGCGAGGAATAAATTAATTTTACCGGATTTTGGAAATTAAATAAAGAATAATTGAGTCTCAGCTATAATTAGTAATTAGACATCAATTGGAGATTCAAGTATGAGTCAAATACGATTCTAAAAAGGAATAAATGTAGGACTAGGTAAACCTGTAGGAATTTTTGACGATTTAATAAATGCTATCAAATAGAAGGATTCAAATTTGAAAAAAACATAAGATATGTTTGCAAATTTTATTGATAAATGGATGTTTCGAAACAATAATAGGAATAAAAATTGGATATAAGATATTAGTCAATTTTTTTAGGAGCAAACCGTAAAAAAGCAATTAGAAATTTTACGGTGCTTGAAAGATTATATTAAATTATTTGAAGATGCATAAACAATTAAATAAAATTTAGCTTTAAAACTGCCCTATTTTAAAGATTTAAGAGAGTATTTATTGTTGAGATATTTAAAAGGTCCTAAATTTCTAGCTCAAACGAAGGCATCTATGAAAAGAATTAAATTAGAGCGTCAAAAAGCTTAATAGATTAAAAGGTCTCTGAATACAGATAGTAAGTCCTCAATTTTATCGTTCTTGTCTTCTAAATGGGCTTCATTTCAAAATAAAGGCAGGTAAAATTAGAAACTAAAGTAATAAGAAGCTGAGTCTTTTCTGAGTCATAATGATTGATGAAAATCTTTAATTTGTTATATTTATTATTTATTTGAATCATTAAATATGATTTTTTAGAAGAAATAAAATATTTTAATAAGATAAATAACTATCTCATCATATTTCTTTTCTAGCGGAGTGATTCTCTTTTACAAAAAAATCCTTACTTATTTAAAGGGTGCACCATATTTTTTCTTCAATTTACATTTGTTTATCAGCAAACCCTAAAAATATTGACAATACTAATTTAATTATTATTTGTTGAATTTCTTCGGACTTTGTTTGTTAAGATGATTATTTTCCAGCTACCAATAATTGCAAAATTAAAATGTTAATGATGATGCAATAACCCAACCAAAAAACATGTTCAATAGATAAAATATAAATCGTAATATTTTGCAGAGCTTCTTCTGTTTATTGAAATTATTTAGCAATACCCTAAAGAAAGATACATATTTTTAATCAGGTTTTATTATTATTTCCTATAAATTTAGTTTTTACCTATAAAGACGAAGATTTCTGTGTATTTTTTTTCTCAAACTCCTGAATTTGGATGACTGCTCCAGACTCTCCTTAAAAAGCAATGGTAACTTGTGTTTTAGGCTTTTAAGGAGAGACTGGAAAAGCACAAAATCCAGGAGTTGATAGTTTGGGCGCTTTTATTTATAAGAGTACTTATTTATTATAAGATTTGTTATAATTAATGTGAATTAAGTTTAATATTATTACAAATTCTATCTATTTTCAAATTAACTCTAAATTTTCAATAATTTCAAACAAATGAAGAAATTTGAAATGTAATTTTTATTTCGTTTTTGAATAATTAACATATGAATCAATCCTTCATTAAGGCTCTTCCCATCAGCCACAATCTGATCTCTTGAGTCCCAGCCCCAATTTCGTAGAGTTTTGCATCTCTTAAAAGTCTACCAGTTGGATACTAATTTATGTAGCCGTTGCCTCCTAAAGTTTGGATGGCTTCTAGAGCTACTTCTGTCCCACACTTCGATGTAAAGTAAATGACACTTGCGCAATCCAAATTTGAAAGGTGTCCGCTGTCTACCACTTTGCACACACTGTAAAGCATTGACCTTGAGGCTTGCAATTTTGTGTACATTTCTGCAATTTTTCCTTGCATAAGTTGGAAATGTCCTATTGGTTTACCAAACTGTTCTCTTGTTTTCAAATAATTTAAAGAAACATCAAATGCTGATTGCATTATACCGACTGGCCCGGCTGCTAAGACCAGTCTTTCATAATCAAGTCCACTCATCAAAACATAGACTCCTTTGTTAAGATTTCCTAAAATATTTTCTTCTGGAACCTATACGTTTTCAAATACCAATTATCCAGTATGAGATCCTCTCATTCCTAACTTATCGAGTTTTTGAGCGCATGAAAATCCCTTCATTCCTTTTTCCACTAAAAACGCAGTAATTCCCTTGTCTTTTAAACTTGGTTCGGTTTTAGCATAAACAACTAACACATCAGCGTCTGGCCCATTAGTAATCCACATTTTTGTTCCATTTAACACGTATTTATTACCTTTTTTTTCAGCTCTCAATTTCATAGAGGTAACATCTGAACCTGCTCCAGGTTAGGACATCGCCAAGGCTCCTATATATTAACCTGAGCAGAGTTTTGGAAGATATTTTTGTTTTTGTTCTTAACTTCCATGTCTTGTAATTTGAGCTAAGCATAGAGCTGTATGCGCACCATATGATAACCCAATTGATCCACTACCTCTTGAGATTTACTCCATAACCAACGAATGAGCAGTGTAGTTTAGTTAAGAACCTCCATATTTGGCTGGTGTAGTCATCCCAAGTAAGCCAAGTTATCCAAATTTTCTCCATAAATGATGAGGGAATTTATCTTCAACATCAGTTTTATGAGCAAGGGGGGCGACTTATTGGTCAACAAATTTTTTAGTAATTTGACGAAGCTCTTGAAGGTCCTCACCAAAGTTTGAGATTTGATGAAAATCAACTGCAAATCGATTTTTAGCTAAGAATGTAAGGGCTCTCATTTATAATTAATTACATATGATTTTCAATAATCGTTAATTACTAAAATAAGTTTCATAGAAATTTTTCAATATAACTAAACATTCAAATAATTATCTGCTAAAAGATAAAGAAAAACTACAGTAAATTAATAATGAAATCAAAATTTAATCTAATTCGAAGTTTATACTTATCAAATTCAGAGATTCACATTCTCATTTTAATTGGGCTTGTTACTCTTGATAGTGCTACTCCTAAAATATCTATTGATGAAATACGGGATAGAACAGAAATTTGTTCTGAACAATTATTACCATTGATAACTAATTTTAATATAATTTTTACGTAGCTCTCCTTAGGTTTCTACCTACTACTTGCACTTTTCTAGGATTTATCTGATGTTCAGGATTGATAGGCCTGCTCCTGGGATGGGGAGAGTTCGTGCTAATGCTGAAGTTATCTATCTAAACTAGATGATCGCCGATACTTATGAGTCCAAATCAAATTTTGTTTGGTAAGAGTACTAAATTGAGGAACTCGAACTTGGCTAATCAGCCTGGTGGCTCGAAAGACTGCCTGAAATCCAAGCATAATTAAATAATAATTCAATCATTAAATAATTGCGTATAATATAAAATGAAACTAAATTATTAAGATAATAATGTGATCAAAGAAGAGATCTACTCCCTTTTCTTGCAAGAGAAGACTATATTTAGTCCGTGTTGCTTTGACTTTGTCTGCTCTTCTTTTTTTACCCCTGCATATACAGTTCATTGATTAGATATTTGTTATCTTTGCAGAATCTGGAATCCACTGGATTCACAATCGGGTTATATATATTTTAGAATTTGGAACCATAAAATTTTGATTTTTAATAAGCCATTTGTTATTGTTTTTTACGTTCGCTCTATTCTATTTGTTTTTGTAATACTCTTTGAAGCTATTATCTTTTAATTTGCCTTTACATTTTTTGATATCTGTCATATTCTTGTTCTTTCCTTTGGTTTTATCTAATCCTCGAATCGATAATGTTTTATAATCTTCTATTTTGTTATTAGGCACTATTTCGGACATTTCGTTAGAACTGTTGAGAGTTTTCTATTTGATAGTTTGAGACTTCTTTATAGAATAATGGAATCTAAATTAAAAATTATTTACCTTGCCTGAATTTGTTATCTAATTTGAGTATTGTATTTCAGGGTTATTGTTTCGTACTTTGGGCCTTCGTTGAGGACTTGATATTGTTTCTATTTGCTTTAGTCTGTTGGCTATTGCTTATTTTTAGCGTAACTAATTCAAATTTCTTTCTTATTTCCTTCTCATTTTCTCTTCATAATCTTTCGTCATTTATTTGATATTCTTTTCCCTTGCAATTTTATTATTTTCCATTTCTCTTTGAGTCATTTATTTACTTGCATATATAGCTCTTCTTTACTCTTATAATTTTTGCTATAAAGCATATTTTTTCCTTGTTTAATTTTATTCTATTTGATATTTTAAATCTTGAGCTAATAATTTTCTGATTTCTGTATCTTTATTATTGATAGTAAATTGTAAACTTTGAGTAGTTTCTGGATGATGAAGATTCCTTTCAGAATATCTTCTTTTGGTCCACACTTGATCTTCGTATTTGTCTCTTTTATTGTAATTTTTTTAATATTATTATCTCATATATCCATTTAAAGTACTTTAATAGTTCTTTTTGAAGATTGCGTAGCTATTGTTCGTTAGTAACAAATCCCACTGGCATTTTGTACTTAAATAACTCTGTCATATCGGCCAAATCAATATATTATAAAGAAATGATTAAATAAAATTATCAAATGTTTGTAAAAATTCTAGTAATTAATTAATACGATATAAAGACTAACATCCAACTATATCTATATCATGATTAAATTTATAATAACAGGATCCTGATGAGTCAGAGTCTCTTAAAGCGAAAAGTTGCGATTATTGGATGTGGACCTGTTGGTATGCTAGGGTCTCTCTTGTTTTAGCATCTTGGAGTTTAGTATGTCGCATATGAAAAATTTGGATCTCCAAGATCGCATCCAAGTGCTCATTGGCTCAGTGCGAATAGTAAATCCATCATGAGTCAGATCCCGAATTTAGTAGAAGATATTAACAGTAATCAATAGCCATGGGAAAACTTTCGATATTACAGATACGTATAGAGCATATTTGGCCATCAATTAGGCATAACAGATCATTTCAAACCAAGCATATAATAAAAAATCCAAAAAAGTGTAGAGTTATTTGGGGAATCACCTAACCATATTCCACAGAGCTTGTTACTCCAGCTCATGTTTGAAAAAGTGAAAATTAAATAGAATTTGGTCTTTGATAAGAATATCAAATTTATAGAATCTGTCCCAAACTAATAAGTTAATAAACCATAGTATATTCTTTACGATCAGAATAATGATCCTGTTGTTCAAGTAGAGAACATTGTTTTATGCTCAGGAGTTAATACTCATTTACGTAATAATTTACCATCACCACTCTCTCAATTTCATATGTAAGGAAAAGACAATCTGATGAATATCATTAACATACATTTCAGTTCTAAGAAATTAGCATAGAAGTTGAAACAAGAAAATAACTTAGCGATGTTACATTTTATTTATGGAAGTAAGATTGTAGGGATATTGGTTAATCATTCTATAGAGAAAACTGGTACTTTTGTTCTTCAAATTCCTAATTACGAACCTTTTGTTGATTTGCTACATATATATTCTGCAAGAGATTTACTCTCAATGATTTTCTAAAAATAAGACCAGAGTGTTATCAATGATTTAAATGTGATACATGTAGGGAAATGGAAATTGCAGGGTATTCTAGCTGATACCATGTACAAAGATGGCATATTTTTAGCAGGTGATGCTGCTCATGCTTATCCTCCTGCTGGAGGATTTGGAATGAACTCTGGATTTCAAGATATCAATTAATTGGCTCATTCTATTCATTTAAGTCTTAAAAATCCTTAGAGCAATAGCCAGAAGTTATTTTTGAACTATAGTCAGAACAGAAAAAGAGTTAACTAGTTATATTTAAAGAAAGCCTTAGAGAATTACGAAATCACTAAAAATATATCTATTTCATTAGGATATTCACCCAATATCCTAGATTATTTTAATAAGTCATCTTTATTAGGTACAATTTTATCTTGGTTACCCCAAAATAAAACAGCTACACTTGAGTAAATAAGATTAAAAGCAATGAAGTATATGTATAAACGACAGCAATTGAATAGCCCCTCTTTAGATCTATTTTTTGATGATTTTGACTACTCTATCCAAAAGATATCTAAAATTAGAAGTTAAATTATGAAAGAAGTTAAATAAAATGGAAGTTAATCATTTAACTTATACGCGAGAAAAGGATAGATAGAGTTACCATAAATATAAAGCATATTTGGAAAAATAGATCCAAAAAATGTTAAATTTTATTAAAAATAGCATCCAGCGTACAAAAATGGTTAAAGATTAATAAATTCAGATGGAAATATTGTCATATAATGATTCAAATACTTACTAAAAATTGTATAAGATAACAAATATTAATTAAATATTGACCTCACTTCATTTGAAAAATGAAGCTTATTAATTTAGTTCAGGATTTAATTAATTTCTACTATGAATTTCCCAAGGACTAAACTAATCATCTCTCATTTTTTCAATAGATTATAGTTTTTTTCTTTAGCTTTTACAGTTTTTCTGCCCATACTCCCTCTCATTTATACTCAATCTTACTTTTCTTTCTAAAGACAGGTGCTTATCATTTTTTTATCTCATATCTTTATGGATGAGTTCTTTTTTCTGAAAAATATTCAAGAAACTAATTTTATTTTTCGAATAATTAATGCTAAACTTGGGAGCCTTATTCTTATCTTTAATATTCAAAATTAACTATTATTCCTCCCTTTTTTATACCAAATTGAGGCACTAATAGTAGTCAATAGTTTGACGATTTTTTGGCAAGGGCAATTTTATTTTGATTTCGTTCTTTTTATTTTTATTTAAGAGAGATTATTATATCGAGCTTAATGATAACAAATCTTTTACTAAACTTCTTGATATTTTTTCTTTCATAGAGTCTATTGTTTCAAGGTTATTTTATGTTTTATGGCTTTTCTTTCTTGAATCTGTTGATTTTTTCTATACTTATTCTCTCTCGTTTCCATATCCACTTGTAAAGTCATAGCTTTTTCTTGAGGTCTTGTATCTTCTATTTTTATACTAATTCAAGTTAACTGTTTCATTTTCAATAGTTTTTTTACAATTTTGTTGAACAAATACATTCGTAAAAATATTCATTACG
>ERZ724508.1733-NODE-1733-length-12379-cov-7.044385_pt1 | contig 12379 bp, 13 predicted proteins | sample MGYA00376041_ERZ724508 | MGnify/ENA primary metagenome ERZ724508 (study PRJEB28724, sample SAMN07190887) | wastewater metagenome | isolation source: effluent of sewage treatment plant in Hong Hong | place: USA: Christiansburg, Virginia | collected 2016-03-01 ...
ATCCGAAAGTTTAATAACGTAGTAATTCGTAGCAAGCGAGAGACCTGCAGGAAGTGTTGTTGTAGTAGTGAGTTGAACACGAGTTCCTGTAAGGATGTTAGAAGGCTTATTTGTGGTAGAAGTCCAAGTGATAATATCAGTCGTATCGTCTGCTGTAAATGTATCTCCGTATCCAAGGGTATTAGTAGTTGCTTGAGCTGTTGTCGTTGTGACAGAAGTGACGTAGTAGAATCCTATCACGTCGAGAAGGACTGCTACACAAGGTGCTGTCGTAGCTGCTGCGGTAAATGCTGACATATTTGCAAGCGACTTGTAGTATGTAGGCTGTACGTCTCCTCCGTGTTGAATAGAAGCCGCATTCGTAGTAGTATCCGTTACTCCCTGAAAAAGAAGGTTTGTTCCTGTATTAAATAGTGCATCTGGTCAAGGATTTCCATTTCATCGAGCGGTCATATGAAACTCTCCTGCGATTGCAGCAGTAGTTGGATTCATGCTCTTGTTGAAGTCGTAGCGAAACGATTGTCAGTTAGAGAGAGCGTTTATGATGGAGTCTTGGGAAGAAAATCAAGGCATAATAGGGAAGTTAAGAGTATATAATTTGCATATCACCGAATAAAGTTACTCAGTTGAGCGATCCATTCGGACAAGTGAGCCAATTCAAGTAAGCATCATCTTTTATTTCTGGTATATCACTTGTTTCTATGAGGTAGTCTTTCTCGACTGGTGCAGTTTGTTCTCGTATCATCGTTCGAGCGAGAGGCTTTACTAAGATGAGAGAAAAGAGTCATACATCTACTCCAAGCATAGTTACTGATTCAATACTTCGTACACCTGTGTCACCTGATTGTAGTCCTATAAATGGATTTCAAGACTGTCAGTTAGTAGAGAGTGAAGATGTTGCTATTGTTCCGATAGCCGATACTGCATTTTGTTGAACTGTCTGACTTGTTCTCCCACTTACTCATTCGCTATTCGTATAGGTAAAATAGAAAGATTGTCCTCCTGTACGTCCTGCGACTGTTACTGCTATTACCTGTACTCACTTTCCGTCAGTATATCGAGGAAGAGTGACAGTATTGTCTAAAAGTTGTGTATCAGATATTGAGTCATCGACCGATGGGTAGTATAGGAGATAGTCACAAAGTATGAGTGGAAGGGGAAGCCCTGTAGCTGAATTACTCATTGCTGTTGTCATCCTAAGGTACTGATTTTGAGGGCTTGTATTTGGTCAATGCCAAAGTCATCCGTCTGTGGATTGTGCTATTGATTTTGCTACAAGGGGAGTTGCATCAAACCAATATTTAGGGACAGGATTTCAAGGTGATAAAGCAATATCGAACCATATACCCGCTGTAGTTACTTGAGTAGGTAGCTTTCTCCATTGATACCTGCGAACTCTTCATTCAAGTTCTGCATTTACGAGTTGTTGTACACTATTGAGAGTCATTTGGTTTAATTATGTAGTCAGACCATTCCTTTCATTCGTTGGTTGCTCGCTCTTTCATATAATCTATGGCAAGCCTTACGTCAGAAAATATATTTGCTGTACTTTCTTCTTCATCATGTCTATAAATAAGTATTTCCATAGTTAGTTTTTAATTCAGCCTATTCAAATCATAGAAGCGGAGGCATTTGCAATAATAGAGGCATTGCAAGAGCAAGCCTTTATTATTTCTCAGTTGAGTACGATTACTCATTTATGACATTGTGAACAAGTGTACATTAGATTCTGTATTGTTTAGTATTTATACCATTATCTGAGACGACTTCAAGTTCTCATTGTGCGAGTTTATCTTGATTGACTATGATTGTTTGTTTAAAGTTATCATAAGTACAGGTGTATTGAATAATTCATCCAGTAAAGATTATCTTATTGAATTTGATTCCGTACTTTTCTTCCATTGCAAGAAGGTCTTTTTCAAAATCTGTTGTATTCTCTTTTTTTAGAGTATCCATAATTAGTCTTCGTTAATTGTAAGTGCTCCGATAGCGAATTGAGGCTGAATGAGGTTAGCTACTGCAAGGGAAGAATTGAGAGCTCCAGAGTATAGAATCTGTCCTGCTCCCGAAGAAGTTGTCACAAGAGCGACATAAGTAAGTGTTGCTCCTGTTACTCCGCATTGTGGGAATTGAATGAGTGCTGCATTCGTAAATGAAGAGCCCCCATCAGTCCAATCAGTTGCCTTTACTATAGTCTGGCGAGCATAGTTTGTGTATGCTGTTTCATTTGTTGTTGCTGTACCTGCTTCTCCAGGATCTGCTGTATAGAGTGCAAGATAGAGATTTGCTCCTGCTCTCCATGAGGGGTCTGTACCTTGCAAGATAGCCTTAAGCATATCATTCTCGGTTGTGTTGGATTTAGACATAAGTAAAAAGTTAGGTAATTTTATTATATGAGAATGATTCTCATAATCAAGTTAAAGTGATTGTAAAAATATTCCGAAATTCGGACGATCAGATGCTGACGTAGAAAAGTTTAAATCAATGGTCATTCTACTCGTCGATGTATTAGTGATTATAATGCTAGGATTTGTTCTAGTAAGCGCAAGACTAGATCAGAGTAGGTAAGAAAGTGTGCCTCATGTTGTCGTTACTGTTATTGTTTGTGTTGTATTAGTAAACGAGCAATCTATTTGCATTATACCAAGCGCGGGGAGTGTAAAACTACTATTTGTAGGAGTATCCATTGTCGAGCGCTTACTTAGCGTAAATGTAGTGCTTCATAGTCCTGTTATTATCTCAGTAGAGTATGATTTTGCTATTTCTCAGTTATTTCATACGAGTTTTATCTTTCTTGCTGTTCAGTCTCCAGTAGATCACGATGTAGAGGATACAACCATGGAATAGAACCTCTTATTAGATATATTAGGATTTAATCCTGTTCTAATTTGGAGATCCTCCATTGGTGCTAATTGTCCAAGTTTAGCATAAGAAGACTCTGTATATTGTAAATTTACAGGCTCATTTATGATTTCTACATTTTTCATGCTCATTCAAAATTAAGAGTAGCACCCTTGTAAAGTCTAGGAGTATAAGATGTATTTGATGTGATAAGCTCAAATTTCATTTCAATATTTCTCCAAGTTTCACTTACTGAAATTTCCGCAACACCAAACCCTGTTCAGTAATTTGTTGTATTTATTGTCTTGACTGCGCTATATGATCATCAGTTTGTTTTTATGTAACATACTATAGATGTAGAGCTATGAGGAAGATAGAATGGAACAACGAGCTTTTTATTGTTTTCTCACGTCAGCATATCTCTTGCATCAAATTCTAGTGTTTCAATAAATCATGAACTTGAATATATAAGAGGAACAGAGCTCTGTGAGTTTCATAAGTTTATAATTCCAACATTATATACATTTGAAGCTGACCTATAAAGGAATGTGATTAACGATGATACATCTCTCGATCCCCCTGTAGATGCTGTAGTATGTATAAAATATGGCGAAGCATCATTAGAGTCGTCTGGAGTTGAAAATGAGAACTCTCTATTTAAAGAGTATGGATTTCATGGAAAATACTGACCTAATGTATACAGCGATCTTACTCATGGTAAAATAACCATATCATTAATAGTCTCTATTGGTCATACCACTCAATAGTTGTTTTCATTAAGAAGCAATCTGTTAGCATCTGTGTCTATATTTGAATAGAAAGGAGCTGTTGGATAGTCACTCTTTGCTATAAGGGTAGGTTGGTATGAATCTCATATATACACATAACGTATTGATTGTGGGGAGCTTCATAACTTTCATTTCATTCCCCACCAATAGTGTTGGTTTCAAAGAACTGCCACATTTCTTACAGAAACATCTTTATATTCTATTTTTTGGGAAGGGCGGTTAGAGAGTCAGTCCCATATATAAAGATAAGTATTCACATAATCAGTAGTCCAAACATACACATTTGGTCATATTTGAGTGATAGATATAACTTTTCCTCCGAGTCCTCCAATAACTGGTCACTCTATGCTAGAGGAATAACTAACAAGTGTTCCATCTTTATTATAACGGCATACTTGGTAACCGTCTCCTATGATTAGGTCTCAGTAGAAATTCAAAACAGGACGACAAGTCTCTATTGTTCAGAATGCCACTAAAGGTGTTACTGATGTTGTAGAAACAAATTCATGAAGATAGCTAGGACTAAGCACATACTTTTTGTTGTTTGCTTCTGCAATATTCACACATCCAGCATCTGTAGTCATTGTAAATGTAACTCCTCCTGTTGGAGTTATGATTTTTCCATTTCCAGATATCACAACAAGATCATTAACTATACTTGATGAGTTTCCCCAATATGTTACTGCAGCAGGCTGTGAAATCCCTAATGAGACTGCATCCAGTGTAAAATTCACATTAGTTCATGCAGAAAGCTCTATATATCCAGAGTCTTTTCTATATTGGATATTCTTACTATTCCAAAATGATCACTTTTGTCATGATCTTTTATCGTAAGAAAGTCATCCTTGAAATGAGTTTAGTGTGATTTGTCCTAGCATTATCATCAAATAGAGTCAGGATATAAATTTAGGAAAGGCTCTTCCACAAACATATTATTGAGTGCATTTGCTTCTTCCTTCTCGTATTCGTTCTTGGCATCTATAATTATATTTCTATCTCTCCTAAGATAGGCGTGTATTCTCCAAACAAGACCGAGCTTAAGGACTTCATGTGCAAAAATAGGGAGTTTCATATCTACTTCTGTTGTTGCTGTAGTCCAATCTCCACTTTCTATACTGCGGATTCACTTTATTTGTAGTCTTCATGTTCCTACCTCACTTGTTCGAGGATCTGGAGCGATAAATACGCTTCAATCACGTTCAAAATATATAGGATCAAGATTTGATTGATGTTCTAGATAATAATTCCAATCTGATTGCTCTACATCTGTTGCTTTTCTACAAGGAGTGTACTGAAGATTTCCTGTTTCTGTATAAGTAGCACTAGAATAAGCTACAGCAATTTGTTCTATGTGCTGAGCTCATACTGTTGTGCTTGTTACACTAGGTTTTGTATACTCATCTTGTAAAGCAACTGTATCTGCTTGCCAAATATCCCAGTTACAGCGAGCTTTTCTTCGATTTACTACACGATTCCAAAATCTCTGGGTTATATTATGAAGATGCTTGAGTCAAAGTGTATTACTTGCCTTGTATTCAGGTGTTGCATAAGCTTCTTCATAAGCATCCGTGAGAATGTCGTTTACTGTAAGGTTAGCCATTTTTAGATAGGTTTATAACGAGGAGAAACTTCTTTTGATTCTATAAGAACCACACTTCTTGTGACAGTATCATATACCACTATATTATGAGATTCTTTCTCATTTTCAATAGTTTCTTTTATTTCTTCCGCCACTTTTTTAGGTCGAGCCATATGTAAAATTAAGAATAAACTCATAAACCCCCTCCGAAGAGAGGATCTATAGAGCTTATACCTCTGCCGCTGCCGACTGAATCGCGATACGAACCATTCGTTCTTTACCAGAGTTAGGAGTCACAAGACCGTAACGAGTAAGAACTGTGTAGTTAGTAACGAGTTTCTTAGGCTCACGAGCGTCACGAACCTTGAGGTTGTCACGAAGAGCCATCCAAACTGCACCTTTTTCCATAATTGCACAGTTGAGAGTTTCAGCTGCCCAATCATTAGCCGCATTTGTCATTGTAGACGATGCAATAAGAGTTCCACGCTTAGATACGACAGTGAGTGTATCACCACCCGGAGAATCTGTAGCTGTAAGACCTTCAAAGCGAGAAGGGTCAGTTACTGCCACTCCGTTAGCTGTAGTTGTACCAGGAGCATTAAGAAGAGCTGCAAGATTTACACGAGTTGCGTCTGCCGAAGCACCAATAAGAACATTACCCGCTGTTGTACCAATGGCAGCAACAAAAGTAAATGTCTGCCCATTGATTACTACTGTATCACCTGCTGTTGGGTTAGTAGCCATATCGAATACACGACTAGCTGTAAGGCAACCTGCAACGTATACATCCATTCCAAGGAATCGTCCGCGGTATCCACGAGCGAGCTTATTCTGGAATGCTTCATCAGCGACATCAAATCCTACTTCAAGACCGAGGGTGTTGATAGTATTCATTGTAAACGCATCAACTACGAGAGCGAGTTTGTTCATGTCAACACCTGCGTTGATAAGTGAAGCCTGAGAGTTTCCAAATACTGCAGATACATTCTGTGAACCACCAGTTGCAAGAGCAATAGGAGTGATTGTACCAGTATTAGCACGGAGACCACCATTATCGTAGACAAGGTTTGCGTTGAGAACTTCAGCGAGGAAGTCACCATCAAGACGCTCCTTGAGCTTAATTCCACCTTGGCGGATTGCCTGAGGAGTAATATTAATGTAGTTGTCATCCTCATCGAGATCATCCATAGAGAATGTTACGACAGCGTTTGTATTGAGTGTGAGAGTATCACTTGCTGTTGTAAGATCTGCAAAGGTAAGATCTGTATACTTAGTATATGTCTGAGTAGACTGAAACGCGAGACGAGGAATATTAAGAGTTGTTCCGTCAGGAATAATCTTCATAGTTGCAAGATCCATTGCGACAAGTGATTTTTCAAGCACTGCCTGAATACCACGTTCCCAATGTTGTCGGACTACCGACGTAAATGTGTTAGCCATTTGTCAAAAAGTTTAATTATAAAGTTTTTTGACGAATGCTAGTATTAGAATCAGTATTTCTTCGCAGCCCATTTATTATACTGGTCTTTTGGAAGCTTAAGCGCCTCTTCTGCATCCAAGTCCATAATATTCTTTTTAGAATTTACTGGAGGGGATTTGGTAGAAAAATTAGTCTTAGATTCTGATTCTTTAGGAATACTAGGCTTTATGAGTTCCCAAGCATCCTCACGAGAGAGAGTTCATTTGCTTTTGGCAATTACCTCTTCAATACGTTCTTTATGCTCTTTAGCATCAGGATTTTCAGCGAAGAATAGTCTTGTTTCCATTCCATCAAGACGTTTGCTTTCAGCTTTCGTACTTGCTATGTCTGGATTAAGTTCCTCCCATTCCTTGAGTGCTTGCTTTGCTTCTTCAAGTTCTCTTTCGAGCTTATCAGCGAGCTTAGCTTTTTCAGAGACTTTTTTCCAATTAGATTTATTCTTTTTGGTTTGTTCGTCGTCTGAGGGGTCATCAGGAGTTTCGTCAATTCCTGTTTCGATAGTTTCGACATCGCTGTCTGAGCCGTTATCGACGAGCTCTTCTGTGTCATTAGACATAGAAAGTAAGGGTTATGCAATTAAATGCTTAGCTAGATAGCTAATAGAGAGGCGAGCCCCTCATATTAATCATCTAGTATGCTCCTTTCTCTTCTGGAATAGCCACCTCTTTAGAATGACTCTGGATTGTACTGTTGAGCCAAGTAAGGACTGAAATTTTCTTGGATCTATCGAATTTCTTTTTATCGAGTTCTGTAAAGCAATACTGATCGAAGAAAGGTTCAATTGTATTAACGCAAGCAATTTCTTTATTATCTGCTCCTTGGTTAAGCCTGAGAGCGAATATCTTTCCACCATGAGAATCATCAAGTCGTGATGCAATTTCTCTCATATACTCGACTGTATAAAGCTCTTTGTCAGACTGGGAGAAAATAAGTTCTCGTGAGCGATCTTCTTTGTGAGCCTTTTTAATTTCTTCTGTGAGTTTTCCTGCTTCCTCTTTAAGTTCTTTTTGAAGACTTGCAAAATGGTCTGAAAGACTATAGATAGTAAGTTCTTTTACACAAAATGCCTTCTCTACTTCGTTCAGGTCTTTAAATGCTTTTTCTAGGACTATATCAATCATGTTATTGTGGGTTAGTAGATAATGAAGTTTGCTCGTTCCCTATTTGAGCCATTGCTTGGTTTACCATCTGTCATCCTTGCGGGGCTTCTGGTACTTGCTGAGTCTGTTGTGTGTATTGTATCATATGTGCTTGCCAATGACCTTCTCACTCTGGAGTTGTTCTATCGCAAGTTATCATATGTGTATAGTTGTCGTCTGTAGGATTTATATCTACCCATTCTCATCTTTTTAGAACTTCGTTTTCATTTAACTGAAGAGACTCTTGAGGGGTCTTCCCTATGATCTTTTCAAGTATTCTTGGCTCTATTTCACTGTTTTCTCAGAACTCTCTAAGAGCTGTGACAAGTGAAATTGAAGGCACTCATGGAAGTCATTGAAGGAAAGCATAGAATTGAGAGAAGTTTACCTTCTTTCTTTGTTTTTGTCTTTCTGTCTCTGCTGTAGAAGTAAGCTTTATAGAAAGATTTCCATTTATGATAAACTCTTTACGAGTTATCTGTAGAGGTTGCTGAGTTGTTCCAATTCCTGCAAATACGAGCTTTTTATCTGCATCCGTGAAGTTCTCGTAGTATCCATAGAACCATTGCATCACAAATTGTTCTTCTCCTATTAGATCAATTTCCTCATTGAGAGCGAGGTTTATATCAGTGTTGTTTTGGATAAGCTGATTTGTACCAAGTGTTTCTCTTCATTGCGTGTTTGTACCTTGTATAATCTCTCCTATAGAAGTTGATCTCTCGACTTGTTTATCTGCATCTTGCATGATCTCACGAGTTGCGTCGAGGCGAGTTTCAGGGCTTATATTTGCTACGAGATTACTTGGATTTACGTTTGCTCATTCAATTCCAGAAGAGAATCCTATTGTTTTGTTAAGTCCGAAGTTTAGGTCATTTCCATTGATAAAGTCTTTGTTATAGACTCTCATAGGATAGAGCTCAGCTTGTGCCTTCTTCATTCGAAGATTAGCTACTTTTGATTTCATTACTTGAACATCTCGAACATAGTTAGCAGGACGATCTCCACAAGGAATATCTGGTAATGGTTTCCAGAAGTAGAATACTATAGGAAACTTACGAACTTCTTTATTCTTTTCTTGTAGATAGTCTCATGCAGGAATTAATCCTGCTTTAATAACAAGAGTTCAATTGTTTGCTACTTCTACAAATCATGGAATATCATTGAAGTATCCGAAATGAAGATATGTTTCATACTCATCCATATTTCTATCAGGATTCATATCTTTCTCTTGCTGTGCTTCTCTCTTGTATCGCATGGCTCAGTCTTCCATTGTCTCTCATGGAGTCATTTCCTTAGAGTTTTCGTAGTCTTTTAGTGCTTGTTTGTTTACTATTCTATCGACTCATACAAACGAGTAATTCCCAGAGAAATAATCCCCCATAGGATCGAAGACTACATTAAGTGGGTTAATCACTTCAAACTTATTCCTTTTATAGATTCCATCCCATCCTGTTCTTGCAACCGCTGAGAATCATGCCCAGAACTTATTCCAATCTTTATAATATTTAAGTGTCTTGATATCAGAAGCATTCAAGTCTTCATCAAGCGCAGAATTTAGCATAGTGATTTCCCTTTCTACTCATTCTTTTGTTTGCTTGAATTGAATAGAGGGTTTTGCATTAAATGCACGAGCAAGCAAGGCAGTATGAACATTGAAAAGTGTAGAATCTCACAAAGCCTCCTTATCTTTTTTGATATTCATAAGAAGGTTTCTATCGTCTTGGAGTTGTGTTCTGAGTTCTCTACAAAAATCTATTGATCTGTTTCTATCGTAAGAAACTTGAAACAATACATCTTCTTCTGTCATTCATACCTGCTTGAGAAATTCTTTTATTTTCATTATTCAAGAGTTATATTGTTAGTATATGAGAATGATTCTCATTTGCAAATTTATTTTTAGTAAGGATTATCTTCGTCATCAAAATCTATTTGTATCTCGTCTTTCTCGAATATAAGTCTATCCATTTCGTGTTCATATTCTATTGATCAGATTTCTTGTGATGAGACTTTCGTAAGCATCTGGTATATAGTCGCCATGTAACGAAATGTATCAGCATCGTGGCTTGTAAAGTCATGTATTGGACTCTTCTTGAATTGTCAGAGTTTGTCATCCCATTCGTACTGATAAAGGGAAAGATTGTTTATGAAGTCTTCAAGAGCTTCTTCTATCCATACCTTATCAAAAATTAGACGACCTGCATCTATTCCAGACTCAATAGAGTTCATAGGTACGACTTTACATATCTCTCCTAGAAGTTTGATTGCTGTTTCAAGTCTCGTAAGTCCTGTAGAGAGTTCTCTTTGTCTGACATCGTGAGGAAAATAATGATTCTTATACTTATAGCCTTTATCTTTCACAACTTCTGCATAGTGAGGAAGTCAGTATCAAGTATTTGCATATTGATCTATAATTCGTATCTCTTGTCAGCATACTTGTACGAATAGAATAGACATTGCATCTGAGATACCAAGATCCCAAAATGTAGTGACTTCGAGTTCGCTATCATAGATTCCTTTCTTTACTCTTCACTCTGCAAAAGCTTTCGATAGTTCTTTTCCATAGACACTTCATCTCATGTAAGCTTCCCAACTACAATTATACTCTTGTTCAAATTCTTCTTCAGTCATTTCTTTGCGAGCGTCTTCTATTTGCTCTGGCGTAAGTAAGTTCGTATTTGTATGCCTCAGAAGCATCGTGTAGAATCTATCATCTTTTAAAGCTCTTTGGTAGAGCTGATAGAATGCGTTCTTTCCCTTCGGAGTTCATATCCATGTAACCCATCATCCATTGGCGTTTATCATTGGAAAGACAATCTCCGAGTATATGTTGCTTGGCTGTTGAGCGTATTCGTCAAAAATAACTCACTTCAAGTCAAGTCATCGTAAACTGTCAGGATTCTCAGCACCAAAGAGAGAAATGGTAGAACCATTCGAGTAAGTGACTATCAGCTCAGAAGCGTTATATTTAAAGTCTCCTATTTGGTCACCAAACCTTTGTATCATTCGCCATGCAATCTTCTTAGCTTGTCGATAAGTTGGCGCAATGTATCAATAGTCTCATCTTTCTTTTACTGCTACTATTAACTCATCAAGGATTGCTCATACTGTCTTTCATGCTCTTCGATGTACGACAAGAACATTAAATCTCTTTTTATTCTTTATGTAAGTCTTTTGCCAGTCTCTTAGTTGTGAAAGGTTTATTGTTTTTTCTGACATTAAATTTCTATAGTTACTGTTTCTTTCAATCCTCCTTGTTCATCAGTAGCATTTCATCTAAATAGCGAATATCTTGCTGTTGATTCTTTAGCTATTTCGCTTGCTGTCTTAGCTTCTCTTAGTTCCAATACATAACTAGGGTCATCATCAAGCTTGTTTACTATAGCTCAAAGAGAGTATCGAGAAATAGCTTGTGACATCTGGATAATAAGCTTGTCTTCATCTGTTATTTCGATGATATCGCTATTTTTCGCATTTGTAACAATTTCGCTCATTTCATCCTTTAGTCTATTTACACTTCCTCTTGCTATTCCTATCTTTTTAGCAAGTTCTTCTTCTGTTTGAAGTGGGTTTTTCATGAGCTCGTTCTTTAGAGCTTTTATGTTTTTTTGCTTGTCTACACGCATTATTCTGTATATAGGTTAGATTTTCATAAATTACAATCTGCACAAGATGTTACTAGATTTTGTTCTTCTGTTAATCATCATTTACTATATGGTTTTATATGGTCAATGTGCAATATAACATATTGATATAAATGATCTATCTTGTTTATAAACTGAATAAAAACGCTTTTCATTATCGAAAGAAGTTGCGCTTTCTTTTTCCAGATATTTTCATACAAAAATATTTCAAGAAAGTTCTAAAGTATGCGTTATTTCTCATGCAATGAGGATTTTATCTGTGTTCATATTATATCTTATTTTGGATTAAATCAAGAGTCCTTCTAGTAAATCTTTCAAGTTTGTATTGTATGTTTCTTAGAGTGTAAGCGTAATCCATTTGTTTTGCTGTGAGTTTCTCTTGTGTAATCTTTAATCATTCTACGTTTCCTCTTAATGACATTTCAGCGATTCAAGCATATTCAGGCTCTAGGTAACTATCTATGTAGAGATATCATGGGTATTTGCTTTGATCTGGACTGTAGCCTGTAAGCTTTAGCCAAGTAATATTAGCATATGTATCGATACAGAATAAATTATATTGCATATGGATTTTATTAGTGTGTATCAGAACATATTACTTAGTTATCCAGCTATCTTTAAAATCAGTTCCATGTATTTCTTTGTCAGAAAATCATGCGTTTCTTTTCATTTTATTCCAGAATGCTGAAATGATGTCTTCGTCTATTATTTGTCTTGCCATAGTTATTTATGATCTTCGTTAGCTGTGCTGTTCCATTTATCATCTAGGGAAATACTATGGTTCTTTTCCATACGTCAGTTTCTTTATTGAAATAATCGTATAGTTCTATCATTTCTTCTTTCATAAATTTATAGGTTAGTTCTAAGTCTACTGATAATACGAGCGATTATTATTCTTTCGTATCATCTTT
>ERZ724508.1735-NODE-1735-length-12364-cov-4.960110_pt1 | contig 12364 bp, 11 predicted proteins | sample MGYA00376041_ERZ724508 | MGnify/ENA primary metagenome ERZ724508 (study PRJEB28724, sample SAMN07190887) | wastewater metagenome | isolation source: effluent of sewage treatment plant in Hong Hong | place: USA: Christiansburg, Virginia | collected 2016-03-01 ...
ACTTTAATAATATTAATAAATATTATGAATAACATTATTGAAGGAAATTCCTAAGTTAATGAAAAAATATTTAAACTTTTCAATTTTTTACCATCAATTTTAAATTTATTCCGTAATGATCAGATAATTGCGTAAATGGTTGGCCTTCTACCTTAGCCTTCTCAATCATGCAGCTCTCTATGATAGGAACTAATGATGGCTGACAGTTCTCCTGTTATATTTGAAACGCATAGTCCAGGCGTTGAGGGATACCGTATTAATCTTTATGGGTAAGCACCATTACATCTTCCAATCCATAGGTAGGAGGATGATAGCCATAATTTTCCAAAAGGACCTCCTTAATTTTATAGGACTGATCCAGGATATGCTTATTATCAGACTTTCCTTCCATCAATTAAATAAATTCCTCATACTCATGGAACTCCTCAGGGATGAAAGCTTTGATCATAGTATTTCTGGAAAGACACTCGATTTAATTATGAGCATTGATATTGTAGTCTCCAAGCATCAAAATGAGATCTTTTTCTTTGTACTATTTTTGTATGTGTTTTGATATTTCGTTTTTTAGAAGTTTTGCTTGGTATCTTCTTGCTGCTAGTGAAAGTTATTTGCAATAGGGTGATTTTTATGATGTTAAGTAAGAGGCTTGCAAATGCACATTAAATAAATGTAGAATATTTCCTTTTATATCTATTTTGCAATATATATAACCCTTATCAGAGCTACTGTCAGAGAATACTCCAAGCCCAAAACTGAAAAATTTGCTTTATAAAATAGGAAACTTGGACAGCACAAGTAATCCTGAGTCAACGGGTATGGGTCCCCAAAAACTAACTGGATCACTCTGAGCCCAATAAAAAAACCCTTGACGAATTCCCTATGCAATCATATCCTCGACCCGAAATGATCCAGTTTGAAATATCTCCTGAAAGCATACAATATGATGCAGACTAATTTTTTTTATAATTATATTAAATCTTTAGCTTTTGTAATCATCATTGTTATTTTTTATAGGAGGAGGGCTTAGGAAGCCATTAAAACTCCATATACTGATCTTTCCTTATTTCTTTTTCAGCATTTCGTTTTATTTTTCTTTTTCTCTTATTGTTTCCATATCTTTTAATTAGTACATTTTTGTATACTTTAATATAATGAAGGAAATAAATTATAAATAGTAAAAATTAAAAAATATTATGCAAGAAGGTCAGAAAAAAAGAAAGGGTATCAGTGTTTCTCTTACCCCTGACAAGAATAGGGGTTAGGCTGTCAAAAATTCTTAAACTTACAATCGAGGATATAGTCCAGTCACATATCGCTCTAATATTCCTACATAGATAATACCTCCGATCATCCATAGCGCAAGAACAAATTAGCACATTCTATATCAAAGCAATCCATCTCCACTAACATTCTGTAATAATCCACCACAGTATATGACAACTTTTACATCAGTAAGGCCAATCCAATACTCGGATGTAAAATTCAGCTACAGCCATGTATCGAAATAGAAAGAAATTGCAGAAAGTGCTGCATTAGACCATCAGCTCTATATGTTGAACAAATAATTGCAGACAAAGAGATAAGTGATATAAATTTTACACAAAAATACTCATAATATCAGTCCCATCCAACCTCTAAGTGATAAAAGAGATGCTGAATAAAAATAAAAGAAGATTAAATGTCATTATAGTGTCCCTGCCCCTCAACCTTATCAGAATTATTATATCAAACCATTTATAATTGAATAAAAGCCTCAAATATAAAAGCAAATTGAAAGCACTCCTCAATTTTCTCATAGAACAAACTAAAACTTGTAATTACTATGCTCAAGTATCAGAGAGTCAAATATTAACAATTATCCCTATTCGATTACTCCTCAAAAAGAAAAACAAAAATAACTGACATCGATAGTTTGTACATAGAGTAAACCGGCCAATAAAAGCATAGAAAAATAAATAAAAAGTTCATTCATAGACTAAAACAACAGATCAAAAGATCTTCAAATAGAAGAACTGAATAAAAAATTAATAAAAAAGAATGAATAAGATAAGAAGAATATGAAGAAATTATAGGAAAGATTAACTAAATTGAAATGGGCGGAACAAAAACTAAAGAATATTATAAATATATGTTCAACTTAATGATGCTATACTTTTTATTTTTTATTTCAATAAATACAAATTAGAAATGTTGATTGATCAAAGACGAGCTCTTTGTGTTTTTATGACTTATATGAGATTTTTTAGAATATCTTTTTTGTATTCAGGGCTGTTTCTCTTGTTGTTTTATGAAACTTCCATCACTTTCTTGTAAAACTATTCTGAATTTTCTCGGCCGACAACTACATTCCTTAAAAAGCCAATCTCAAGAATTTCACAAAGTTTAGGAATTTCAGGAGAAATCTTAAGAAGAAGCTTTGTTTTCAAGTTCATCAGTCTCTAATGCAATTATTATGGTTTATATTTTCCTTTCAAATTTTCCCAGTTTAAGAACTTAGAGTGTTGGATGACATATTTGACAATAATATAAGGTAAAAGATTTTCAGTAGGATTTGATTAATCAACTGAATCGAAATATGAGGTGCTATACATCATCTGGATGCATGCTTGCCTTAAAAATTATTTCATGTATTAACGAGGTGTCATATTCTCTCTGTTTTTCCGCATTCTGATACAGATGATAACAAAAAAGCCAAATATGTCTGACATTGAATCTCCTGTCTCAGATAATTGATTCACGTATGTTAATTATCTGTCATCGTCATTTGAGTAATAATGAATTCTCTTCATCACTTACTTATCTTAAGGGACAATTGTAAGAGCATGCTGAGCTGATCGAATACTGGCCCTTTATAAAAAGGCAGGATGACCAGACATTTGCAAATAGCCAAAACCTCCGCAACATTCTCGAAGATCTATAAGTCTCTATAATATGACTTGGTGCATGAAGGGCAGATAAAATCTCATAAAGCTTGCGATCTGAGGCATTGTTATTAATCTTTGTCTTAAAGAAGATAATCCAAAAAGCGTTGCAAATCCATCAGTCACCCTTGAAACAACTGCTTGATATTGTCCAATAGGTCTTTCATTTTTGGTCTTTTAAAGTGTGGAGAATTGTAATCTCATTTTTGTATATTTAACTGTAATATGAAGACTATGAGCTAAATCCTGAAGAGAGTATCCTAACTAAGTTACAGAATCTTAACTTAGAGCATCTCGATAAAATTTTCCAAAATTACCTAAATATAAATATGATTACTTTAGATAACAAATAATGGTTTTACATTGTTAAATTGATACCCAATATTCAAATAATCAGCAGAAATGGTCGCACCAATATCTCGGACTGATATGCCAGGACAAAACTAGGAATTTTCATCTCTCAGCTTTACATAAACGTATAAATTTTTCTTGTCTTGTTTCAACTAAAAGCAACATAAGTTAACATATGGACTAGTTTTAAATGAATAGAAATAGGTGTCTGGACTCATTTTTATTAATCCGTTTTCTAAACTTACATGAGTTTATTTCTTAAATTGTACACTAATAGTTTTATCAAATATTGCTCCAATTAAACTGAAATCTCTGAACTTTGGGATCAAGGATGCTAATGAAGGATTTACTTCTGATAAACCATAGGAAAGCTGAGTAAAATGAGCATAATGATGATGCAATACATAAGAAGGATAGAAAGTATTTGAAGTGTTATATTCTAACATCTATGGACTCAATTGATTAGTTTTTAATGCTCCTATAATCTTCTTTATCTATTTTTTGTTACGCTCGTGCCTCTCCTCGACAGTGTCATTGTAAAACAAAAAATCATGCTCATAAAGTTTGGGGACAATTGCTGTCGTCCTTTTATACCACTCATATTTATCAAGAGTTGCGTATATCTGTAGGGTGTTGCGTTTGGCCTTTGCAGCGTCTCTCAGATTCATTTAAGTAGGAATAATTATTAAAGATATTCATGATGTCATATTACATTGATGAACTTTTGATAAGAAAATATTTTAGAAATACATTTATTACAAATAAATTACTTTGATTTAATAGATTCCTTTTAAAAATATATTGATCTATTAATCAAATGACAAATGCAATTATTATACTCCAAACCTTTATTTGAATTGTAAATTAGTTTTGCTTATTGTTAGTTATCAATAATTAATGAAAATATGTTTGGAAGAAGTTTATCATCATCTTTTGCCTTTGCTTTTTCCTTTCTTTTTGTTATCGTCCTCTTTATCTTCTTTATCATCCTTTTTGCCGCCTTTCTTGTTCTTTTATTTCTTTTCCTCAGATTTATCTTTCTTCTTTCTGTCTCCTTTAGTTTTCTCTCCTTTAGTTTCTTCCTCCTAATCTTCCTTGGTTTTTTTAGATTTTGATTTTCTTGGATTTTGATCCTCTTCATCAATATCATATTTCTTGACCCATTTCTCGTACTCTTCATCATACTTTTTTTTATTCTCCTACACCTCTTTCTATAATTATTCCATTTATTATTCAGTTAATCTTTTCCATAATTTGCTTGCCTATTTTTTCTTGTTTTTCACATCTTAGTCCATTTAAGCCATCTTTCTAATCGCGAACATTAGGTAGATGTTCAAAGGTTTCTTAGGTTTGTTTTACTCAGCTTCTTTAGAGATCACCATGAAATAAATTTGAAAAAAATAATAGTTAATTTTTATTACAGGCGCGCACTAAATAAGCAGACGGTATTTTAATTGCCAAATAAATTTTAATAAAATCACTTTAATAAAATCATTTGAATAAGATAAGATTTAGGATTTTTATTGTTTTTTATAGTTAACTCAAGTAATCCCAGAATTTACGACTAAAACATTGATACATTCTCATGTAATTGTATCCGATGAGGAAAAATAATAGAAATAATTTTAAGCTGAAAATGTGGTAATTATTTCTTAATCTGACTTAAATTTCTGGATATTATTAAAAAAATCGTATGCATTAAGAGACTCCATTGAAGAATACGATCTGGCTTGACTGTGATCCTGGTCTTGATGATACTTTGGCTATTGTTTTAGCAGCTAGAAGCAGTCATATCAAACTTTTAGGAATTTCTACCTCTGCTGGAAATACTAGCCTTGAGAATACAACAAAAAACACTCTAGATATCTTATTTAACCTTTAAAGATCTGATGTGCCAGTAGTCTAGGGTTCTAGTAAATTAGTACACGGTTAGATGTAATTAGCTGAACATATGCATGGATCTGGGGGTTTAGGTGGAGTCACAATCCCATCATCAGATAAAAAAGCAATCAGTGAAGATAACTTTAAATATATAAGAAATGCTATCATGTCATGTGAATAAAAAATAATATGGGCTAATACAGGAGCTTTAACTAACTTGTGTCTACTTTTTCGTCAATTTCCAGAAGTTAAATAAAAAATAAAACAAATTGTAATAATGGGTGGAGCTATAGGAAAAGGAAATATAACACCTGCTGCTTAATTTAACATCTATTTTGATCCTTATGCCTATAAGTAAGTTCTTTAGCAAAAATAAAATATTCCTTTGGTCATGATTCCATTGGAAGTAACCCATTAAGTACAAGCCAAAGAACGCATCTTTCATTACCTACAAGAAAGGGATCAAAATCCTTTTGCAAAATCGATATTAGAAATGTTATTATCATATCAAAAGATGTACAAATTAGTTCAAAATTTCGATTTTCCCCCTGTTCATGATCCTTGTGTCATTTATTATATTCTTCATCCCAATAGATTTATTACAAAAAAAGTAAACATTTTTTAATTTTAGGCAAAGATAGATGTCGATGTAGGTAAATGTTCTTATGGAAGAACGAATTGCTATTTTTCATATCCCACAGACCCAAATAAATAATTATAATCAATCGATCTCGTCGCTTGCAAAATGACATCTCGTAAGAAGTTTTGGGATCTCTTTGAAAAGATTTTTGATCATCTTTTCAAACACAATTGAAATGATAAGTGAGTTGAAAAAAACTATATTTTTTATCGAAATAAAATTATTTTATTATATTTAATTTTTATCTATAAAATGCATTGTGAGTACAATAACACAGCAAATAATGAAATCTATGGGTCTCCACTCCGTTCTAGACATTCTGAGAATATAAACTCATCTTCTTCATCAAAAAAAGGGGCAGGTTACAAGCATATCAGGATAAAATCGGGGCTCTTTAATGATGACAGAGTGATAATCAGTCCGTAACGAGCTGGAGATAATTAATTTAGTAGAATAAGTTCTAAACACTAATAAAAAATTAGATCTTTTGATTTAGAATAATAGATAACATATAAAAAAGAATTAGATAATCACCCAAAGCTGACAAGACGGCCTGTTAGCTCGTACGACGTAGGTCTCAATAATAATAAAGACTATCTAATTCGCGAAATAACTTCAAAAAAGGAGCGATTTTTACCAACTTTTGATTAAGGTCAAACTATGTAAAAATTTTGCTCTAAGATGACCCAATCAATTATATTGAGCTCTGATACTATAGACACAGTAACATAAGTATAACCCAAACTTTCCAATGAGAGCTTCGAAAGAATAAAATTTCTTGGACAAGGAAAATTTGGCCAAGTTCATTTAGTCAAGTAAATATAATTATATTTAGACATAAAGCAACAGGTTTTCTATGCGCATTAAAAATAATTGATAAAAAAATTGTGAAATAATAGAAAGTTTAAGGCCAAATAACCAAAGAATTAAAAATTCAATCTCAATTGAAATCACTAAATGTGATTTAGTTATACGGATTTTTTGATGATGAACGTTATTTTTATATTTTGTTGGAATATGCGACATAGGGATCGGTATTTTCAAAACTTAAAGGAAGGACTAGATTATAATAGACAGAGATTCAACCGATAGCAAAAGGATTATGCGATGGACTTCGATTTATTCACAAAATGGGCTTTGTGCACCGTGATATAAAACCGTAAAATATCGTTTTACAATTTGGTGTTCCAAAAATATGCGATTTTGGATGGGCTACGTATTGTAACGAGCTCCAAATGTGTAAATCTTATTGTGGAACTCCTCTTTATATTTCACCTGAAATGATAAAAAAATAATTCTATGGGACATCTATAGATATTTGGGCAGTAGGACTAGTCGTATACGAGCTAATTGTAGGAAGAGGTCCATTTCGTATATATAATCAATAAAATATGCAATAAATCTTGACCAAATCAATTTAGTTTCCCTAATACATCGACCGTAGCCAGAATTGCGAATAATTCATCCGCAAATGCCTGTAAAAACAAAAATACAACCGAATGGAAATAAATTAAGCCCTTAGACACCCGTTCATCAACTAACCCCACAACAACCAGATGAATTACCAATTTTTCTAAGAAGTAAAACATCTTATTTGTCTTAAGAAGTGAATAGAAAAATTTAATAATATTTCTAGAATATATTTTTTAGAGTTATATTTTATTCCTATATTAAAAATATACTATTTATGATCAGTTGTCAGCATTAGCAGGAAGGATTCTGCCCCGTTGTCTGCTGCTGTGAATTTTTATGTAACTTTATTGCTTGATTGTTATCATCTATTTTTAAAAATCCACTTTATATCTTATCTAGTATATTGGTTGTAGGCCACACAAAGGCTCTTTCTACATTTTACTGACTTTTTGCTGAAGTTTATACATAGAGCATATCATGATCTTTTGACAGTTGCAGTGCTTAGTTCATACTTACCATCCTTTGTTGTTTTAAATCTGCTTTATTCCCAACAAGAACTAAAACAACATCTTTGCTACTGTTGTTTCGTACATCTTCCACCCAACGTACTATGCTACGGAATGTATCCTTTCTCGTCACATCAAATACAACGAGAGCAGCTGCACAACATTTGTAGTAATTACGAGTAACAGCCTTGAATTATTATTGCCCTGCTGTGTCCCAGATTTGCAACTTGATGGTTCGGTTATTGATTGCAATTTTTTTATCTCCGAATTCAATCCCTACAGTTAGATCATGATTAGGATTGAATTGCCCAGTGATGAACCTGCTGATAAGACTAGTTTTTCCTACACCAACATCACCTACAATAATAAACTTCATCGCATAATCAAATCGATCACTCTGCATATTCCTTAATCTTTGAAATTATAATATAAACTAAATTCAAGAAAATATCTAAACCAAAATTTTTATATTTTTTACTATTTATCTTATTTCATGGGAACTTACTGATTATAATTATACATATCATCGATCACTATTCTATAATCTTTTTTTGGTCTTTTAAGTTTGTGCTGGGGGTTTGGGTTGGTTCTTATTATTTTCTTCCAGTACATTTTGCTACGAATTCGTTTAACATATTAAGAGCTGCTTCTCCTTGGTCCATTGGCACTAAATGTCCTGCGTTATTCACTGTTCTTAATTCAAGTAATCCTACTGATTTTCTGTATCCTGAAGTTCTGCCTCCAGTTTTCCATACTGAGAATAGAGTATCTCTAAATTAAAGGTTAATTACCTGAATTTCTCTGAGTCAGCATAGTGAATTCTTTCAGCCCATTTGAATGTTCCAGGTGTCTCGACAATCAAATCATTTTGTCCGTTGTAGACCATGACATGGGTTCCTCTTCTTAGGACTTATTCAACTAAATGGACATAAGGTTTCATGAAATCTTCATACATAGCTTCATAAACATGATCTGATTGAGCTCCAAATTCTACATCATTGTTCAAGAAGAATAGTTTTTTGTTGTCTGGCTGGTTCAAGAATTCTGAAATGAGGACATCAGGATAATCATGATATTTAGTAATATCATAGACGTTGATATTTCCTGCTTTTTCTACAATATAATCTAAGATGTTATCGAATGAATCATGGAGATCTCTCCATGCTCTAATTCTATCTTGGAAAGTAGCATTAATGATCATTTGTTCGACTCTTGATCTTTCTTGATAGTCAATAAGACCTAAATTGTAGGCGTATTCTCCAACTTCAGTGAGGATAACATAAGGCATAGTGAAACCGTCACCAAGAGCAACTCCTTTTAAACCAGTCAAGAAACCATTATGGTCTTGTTGTTATCTTTTAATTTTTTCTGCAATGGCTGGAGCATATTTGCCTGCATAACTCTCTCCGAAAATAATGAAATCTTGACTTGGACTAAAGTTCAACTTTTTAAAGCACCCATTGTTACTTTGATAGAGTTATTTAAGGGCTGCCCAGAAATCATTGGCAACGTCATCCATCGATTTACAATAAACATTGGGGAATGTTGGATCAGCATAACTGAGACCTGTTCCGACAGGTTGATCAACAAACAAGACATTATAATCTCTAACCCAAGTGTAATTATTTTTAACAATTTCATAAGGAGCCATGTGTGCAGGCTGGATAAAATGAGGGCCGAGTTCCATAAAATTACCTAACTGACTGGAAGATCCTGGTCCTCCATTTAACCACAATACAATAGGATACTTAGCTAAATCAGCTCTGGCGGTATTTTGCCTTCCATAGAATATAAATCCTAATGCTGAACTACCTTTACCAACTTTAAGATAGCCACTCATTACAGTACCATTATATTCGAAGGGCTTAGCAGAAAGATTTACTTAATTGCATACAGTATCAATATTAACGGCCTTAGTTTATTTTTCTTAGATTTTTCCGTCCTTGACATTGAAGCCTTTTTTGGTCCAGTACTTGGATGTATATAGAGATGAGGCTAATAAGACTAGCCCTAACAACAATATGATCTTTTTCATGTAATAATTCCTATTATAATAATACAATTGAAATATCTTGAGTGTTGTTCATACTTTTTATTATAATACTAAACTACATTATGCTTTTCTCTATTTTTTATTTATTCTTATTCACGATTTTCTCGTATTCTCTTATATAATCTTGGAATTATTGGAGAATGTTATAGGGGTATTGGTAGTCCTTGGGTGGATGAGGAGTATAGTCTGGCATTTCACAGATAAAATGAACAAAAGAGTTCGATCTATGTAGATAAAATATTATTTTAGACGATGCATGGAGCAAAAAAATTCTAGATCTAAATTTCGTGATAAAACTATTAATAAAAATACTAATTGAGAAGAAAATAAATTTTTATCATTAAAAGGTTATAAAGAGAAACATCAAAAGACTATTAAATGAAAAATAGATAAAATTGAGTATCAATAAGCCTGGACTTAGTAGACAAACGATCTCAAATCGTTTATTTGTTATAATTCTTCTATTTTAATATGGTTTTCATACAAAACTTTTAAATCATCAGCTTTGATTTTTTATAGCTTCTTCTTGTCTGTCCGACTTGTACTATTCTCCTTCCCCAATATTTGAGCAATCGTTAAATTCTTTTGACACTTATTTTCTATTTTTCTATTCGAATTTTAACCTTCTTGGATGTTGGCCAGAACTTACACAATTGGCGTGAGTTTTTTTGCAGGGACTTCCTAGGATAAAGGACTTGGAATGGGTTGAGGCTCTTGAATGGTACTTACCATAACTTTCTTCCGAATTTAAATTAGAGTAATCTCTAAACACTTGAGGATAACAAATGTAATAAAAATAGTTTTGATAAACAAGGGTAAATCAAAATCTAGGGTTAGAATTTGTTAGAATATGAACATAAAGGATGAATAATAAGGGTAGGGTACAACCTCGATAAGTAATAATTATAAATATAAAAAAGTAATTAAGCTCAGCAGTTATAAACTTGAATTACTAGAATTTCTGATCAAAAATCAGTAGGTTAATAATATTTTACATAAATGTTTATATTTTATTCATTTTCGTTCGTCTTTTAGCTAGAAAATTGTGAAATAAAATTTTTTTGAAGTCAAGCAGTTTTATTGTTTTCTGTCGATAAAATCAACCGTTCTTATAATTTAATCAACATATCAGTATTTTATCTATTCATTCAATAAATCTTATCAAGATGATAATTCATAAAATACGAATAGTTCAAATAATCAATGTAATATTAAACTTTATTTAATTAAATTATCATAAGTAAATAAGGAATAAAAATTAAATGTTAAACTAAATTCTTGTCAAAGATGCTAAAATTTATCCACCCAATATGAATTAAACATTATGAGTTAAAAAACACTTATTTTATTTTGTTTAAGAGAATTTATTCTGAAGATTATTTCTGGATTATACCCTCCAAATACTATATGATAATTATAATTTTAGCTTTATTAATAGTATGAAGAAGCGTTTAAAAGACTTCCTCGAGGAAAGCGGTCTCGATTCTGAGACTTACAAGGAGTGTGTCGGAATCTCGACTAGAAATAAACCAAGTGTGAAAAAGGATCAGATTTCATAAAAAGTAGAAGAGAAAAAAAAACCCCAATCCAAGAAAGAGAGCTATATTCCCCCGTTACTTATCGAACCAGTCAAGCCAACAGTCATTTAATTTGGACAATTCAAGCAATATGTGGAAGAACTTAAAAAATTTATCAAGGATGATCCTCAATAATATATGGAGATATAGATATTGTATGCAATCCATAGGTAAACCATAGCTAAAGGAGGAATAGTGGAGATCAGTAGCATCAATGGCTTTTCTCCTATAGTAAAGACATTGATACTTCCTTTTTAATAAAAAATATACCATGAAATAAATTCAGAATTTATTTAGAAGGTCAGACAATTACTTTTTAGCATATAATTTATTTCGAGGAATAAGGCAGAAGTAAAAATTTATGAGCTGGGACTCGTTAATTTTGTCAGCAAATAGGAACTACGTTAGCATATTCGAGATAAGATTTGGGGATTAAAATACTTTAACTATGACCTGACACTATTTCAGGAGGGAGCTGAAGGGATCGATGTGGATAAATCGATATTTAATCTGGATTATATGTGTACCCACTATAGCAAATAAAAAATAGATATAAGAATTCAAAACCCTCTTGATTATGGGTTTAAACCCTCTAAACTCAAAAATAAGAAGTATTAGATGACTCTAGGATAATATCGTTTTTATCAAATTAATTTCCTAGATGATTCCAAAATGAGAACTTTCAAGCACGCAGAACAGCTAGGAAGAGGTCAGGTATTCTTCGGAGTTAACTTTGAGCCATCGGATCAGGTTCTTAATCGATAAATTAAAAGGAATGTTGAAGGTACTTTTCTTGATTTTCATGGAGACTTCGATATGATGTCTTACTTAGACTCAGATGTTCCTGGTTGTAGTCTACCACAGATGTATTTTAAAACCCCTGGGTGTTGGACTGGAGGCCATCAATAAAATATCTGCATGTCTGCGTTAAATATCAATCATGGCCCTGACTACTCCTAATGGTTTACTCTAGAACTGAAATACATCCAAAAACTCAGAGATGAGTTATTATAAAGTAAATC
>ERZ724508.1739-NODE-1739-length-12358-cov-5.433309_pt1 | contig 12358 bp, 19 predicted proteins | sample MGYA00376041_ERZ724508 | MGnify/ENA primary metagenome ERZ724508 (study PRJEB28724, sample SAMN07190887) | wastewater metagenome | isolation source: effluent of sewage treatment plant in Hong Hong | place: USA: Christiansburg, Virginia | collected 2016-03-01 ...
AGCTACCACTCGAAGGCGAACCAGAAATCTATTGACTTCATCGAAACGCCAACATTACATTCCAGCAGAAAAATGTGAGGGAATTCTTTGAGACCCTTTTGAGTGTGCAGCCAAGAACTGCCGGTGATAAGTCTGGCGAATCTCCTGACGAAATTGGGGAGCGAATTGCTAAGGAAATCGAAGGTAAACTACCGGATTTGTTGCCAGTCAAGAAGATTGACAACCCCAACTCGCTGGATATCTTCAAATCCCAGGAAGTGGAGCGATTCAACAAGCTACTGAAAGTTATGAAGAAGACACTGACCGACCTACAAAAAGCTATCAAAGGAACCGTGGTTATGAGTATCGAGCTGGAGAACATGTTCAACGCCTTCCTCAACAAGAAGGTTCCCGAGAACTGGGAAAACCACGCGTAAGATTTTAGATTATTTAGGTATCCGTCGCTCAAGCCGCTCGGCTCTTGGACCGCCGATCTCATTGAAAGAGTGACTTTCTTCAAGAAGTGGGTTGAAAAGGGCACCATGGAGTCTTATTGGGTGTCATCATTCTTCTTCCCTCAAGGTTTTATGACCTCCGCGATGCAATCATACGCCCGTAAGACAATGATATCGATTGACTCCCTCATGTTCCGAGCTGAAGTACGCAACTTCACGAAGGACGACATTAGGGATGTACCCACTGAAGGAGTGAATATCCATGGTCTATTCCTTGAAGGATGTAAGATCAGCCCCGATGCCTATCTGACAGACTCTGAACGGAAGGTACTGTTTGTGGAGATGCCTGTCATTTGGTTACAACCTGTCCAGATTGAAAAGTACAAGCCAAAAGAGATGTTCTACCAGTGCCCACTCTACAAAACATCAACCCGACGAGGCACCCTCTCGACCACCGGTCACTCCACAAACTTCGTCATGTACATGGACCTCAAGACCAAAGTAAACGCAGATATTTGGGTAAGAGCTGGTGTCGCCATGTTGTGCCAGCTGGACGAGTGAGCTAACTGATCATCGCAATTGAACCAATTACAATTATGAATGGTTGCATGACTGCCACTTCTTAAGCTGGTCGTCTCTCCAGTTATAATTAACAGCCTATAAAATTCGAGTAACGATGTTGCAGGACACTGCTTTGACCCGTGGTCAGCATCAACCATCGAAGGTCCTTGCGGAGACCATAAGAACTACTCCTGTGGACCTCGAACGCCTTACCATGAAGGCCCACGTTTGGAAAGAAGTACTCGCTTTTTTGAAGTAGGAAGCCATCAAGATAGTGGATGTTGGTTCAGTCGCTAAGGAACTCGAGAAGAAATTCAAGCATGAAATTCACAGGATAAAGGTACAGCGATGAACGAATGCAGGAACAAGTCAAACAAAATATCTAACAGTCGCATCGGGAGATGTATGAGAGGGAGATCAACCGCAAACGGCATTCAAAAAAGGCCTGCGACCCCTAAATTATTGTCGAGGAGGGTGCGAAGGTGGAAATCAAACCGATGCGATCCCCAGCATCAACTGGTTTGACCTACGCAGCGAAGAATAAGTTGGTCGACGACATGGGGAAGTTGGTGTTCGACCGAAGGTTCAAAGGTTTCATCAACCACAAGGAGGAAATTCTGAGGAAAAACCAACAGCGCCGGGACATGATCCGTGAGAGAAAACAACGGAATGGTGAGCAAGAACCAGATGAGTTCATCGTTGAGGATGATATACTGTCAAACACTGAGGAGGACTTCGAATATCAGAATGCTGAGGACATGCAAAGTGCTTATGCTCAAATTTTCAATGGTAAGAAAGCACCAAGTCGGGTGGTTTTGAAGCACGCCAAGAAGTACGAATATGAGTTCCGCAAGAGAGAGTACGCTGAGTTGATGGCCAAGCAGAGAGGTTCAGATAGGTTGCCAAAGGAAGCCGTTCTGCAGTACCTGTTTAGCAATATCCACGTGATTATGTTGTACAGCATCAACCCGTTTACTCTTGGAGACGAGCTCACGGACTACCCAACATCAGTGCCTGGTGTGATGACTTTCGAGGAGTTTTCTTGCTTCTTGCTGCTCGACCGCCAGCCAACCTTTACTGAGTACTCGCAAGAAGCCATCGAAGAAGCTAAGAAAATTGGAAAGGGAATCAAGTGTGCTCCGATTATTGCAAAGTGGATCGATAACACGGGAGTGTACGAGTTGTTGATGGCGGTGTTTCGCCATGGCGATATCTTTGGTCGAGACTGTGCCGAGAGGGGTATACTCGTGAGCAAGATCAGGAAGTAGGCAACGGAGAAAGGTATGTTAGATCGCGATGTGATTCTGATTGTGAACATCAACAAGCGAGTTCCCCTAAGTCGTTTATTGTTTGAGATTGAATACGAGTCTCCTGCTCGCGATGATTGGAAGCTCGAGGACTGGAAGGAGTATCTTGGCAGCTACCATCGGCTGGAGACACCTGACAAGGACAAAATTATTCAGAAGGAGGTGCTGGCTGGCCGATATGATGTGAGCTACGTGTTCGTTGTGAGTATGTCGGTCGTCTCGATCGTCAAGGAGTGTTTTTAGCAAGTTCAGAAGTTCGCTGAGTACTTTGTACTCAAGGAAGCTCTCTTGGATAAGATCTACAAGCATCCACGTTATATGGAAATCAGTAATCTCAAAGTTCGGAAGGAGCCTTACAAAGGGCTCCAAATTGAAACTGTCGAGGAAACTCTGATTCGAATGTACTATGAAGCTGATGAGTACTGCGACTTGGAGGAAGTTGTCGAATTCTTCACCCATCGAGGACGGCCGAGGTCAGTGGAGTACTCCCTTTATCTGAAGCAGCTAGAGTTGCAGATGATTAGGTTGGAAGCATAACAGGCAAAACGATCTCAAAAGGAGACTGAAAGCACAGATTCCGACTCAGACCCAGAATATGCCGATATTGTGAAGGAAAGGAGGGTTCGGCGTTTCCTGGAAAAAATTGAATCTCAGAAAAAGAACCTAAAAGCTGACGAAAACAGAATCTACAATGTTACCATTCCAGTTCCATTCCAGATGGATCTTCGCTCAGCAACAAAGAAGACCACTATTCGTGAGCAAAAACTAAAAGACATGTTACTGGAGAAGGAACTCAAGCTTCAAGAAGAGCTCAAACCACTGCCCGTCAAGGAGGTTCCCTGGTTTGTCAAGGAAAATCGATACGAGAAGATGATGATAGAAGAGGAGAGGGTCCGGAGAATTCGTTTGGAGCAGTTCCGCGCAGAGCTACTGCAGCAGATGGTTCCTATGTCTGAGCGTCTCACGAAACCCAAAGAACTGGACATCCATTGTGAGCTCGGCAAGGACACCTACAAGTTTATTGCTCGACCTTTACCTTGGTACTGCGAGGTCGAGCTCCTTGAGAGGATCAATAAAGCCAAGGCCGATCGCCGCTAAAAAATTCTCGAAGAGATCATCGTGAAGCATACGAGTAATGACTTACCTGAAGGGGTGAAGAACATGTTGTAGAGGCATGCTCAACTCGAGGAAAGACGGGCCCAAAAATCAAATGTAAGGTCGGATAGTCTTCCATAATACACGTTTCAGCCACCAAAGGTCAAACCCATACCAAACTTCAAACAAATCCATGAAAATTTGAAAATGGACTTCGAGTCTATGAAAGCATAGTTTCATCCCACCCAACCGGTAGGGTTTGATTTCGAAAAGCGATAGAGGAGGCAGCGTTCTGAGAAACGAGCGAGTTCCCTCTCGCCAGTTCCCAAACACCAGAAGCGGATTATCTACAACGAACCTGTAGAAAAGCCTCCGACAACAGAAAAGCATGAAGCCCTAGTAAGGTATCGTCGGCAACAGCTTGAGGAGCGTCGACTTCAGCAACAGAGAGTTGAGGAGGAATAACAACTTCGACTTATAAAGCAGGACAAATTTGCTCCCTATGTGAGGCAAGTGCTCCGTAAATCCAATAATCTGGCAAGCAGCAAAAAGCAACAACTAGATCGCCTTTAGCAGTACAAAATGTAGGATCGGGAAAAGAAGGCTGAGTACGAGGCCAAGATGCTGGAAATCTACGCTAAGGTGCTCAATCGACCGCTTTTAGTCGAGAATAGCGGTCAGTACGGAGAGAATGACGTTAATCGGGTGAGTAAGCTGAACTACCAACAGCATGACTATCGTCATGAACAACAAAGGCAACCTGAGCAACAGCAGCAACAGCAGCATCAGCAGCAGTACCAGCAACAAAGAAACGAAGAACGTCGACAGGAGCCACAACGTGCACCGGAACTAAATGTGCGGGAACCTCCAAGACCTCCAAAAGCCGAGAAGAAGCTTGTGCATGAAAGATAGGAAATGCAAGCGGTTGAAAGGAAGCCTCAAATGCTCCAAAAGTAATCTCCTCAGAGATAACTGCAACACCAGAAACAACTTCAGGAGCAGCAACGATTGCAGGTTCGTAACCCTCCACCGAACCAACCACGCCATGACGAGACATCAGATGATTAGGAGGACTATGAGGACGGCCAAGACGATGACCGCCATATCGAATAGTACGAACGCATGAGACGTGAGCAGTAGAACCGCCAGGGCAACTATTCCGATGAAGGCGACAACAACGAACTAAACCGTTCCATCTGATTGACCCTTGATGATTTTAAATGAAGCCAAAACTATCGCTGAAGAGCAAGATCACGTGCATGAATTAGAAGCACAAGGACGAAGAAATTAAGGTGCTCTGCCTCAACAAGGACTGCAAGGAGTGCCCACTGCTGTGTTCTATTTGCCTCACGGAGTTTTTACATGAAAACTGCAAGTTCAACCTCATCAGTATCAAGGAACTCGCCAAGAGGGATCTATTTCAAATGGAGAACTGGCCAACCGATCGTGACGACTACTAGGTCAAGCTAAGGCTCAGCAAGTACGAGAACCTTGTTGAGCTGGAGTTACTTATCGACAGAGTATCCGACAGTCTGAGAGCCAGAGTCAATAAGGCTATTGATGAACTGAGGGTCAACACTAAGAACCGTTATAGAATGCTCATTGAAAAGAGGGATTATGACATCGACCCGTTGCGAGAGCTTTACGTGGCTGCCTATGGCGTAGAAGTACCCTACAAAATCTTCGAGGAGCTCCAAACATGGCGGAAGAATATCTACCAGGCAGTCGAGGCACTATAATAGTTCCGAAAAGACGAAGAGCGAAGCCTTGCCATAAAAGAATTGAAAATTCTGTCGAAGTAAGGGAAGTTTCCAGCAATCCCCGACGAGACAGTTGCCGATAGAGCATTCAAAATAATACTGTGGGAATTGGAAAACCTTCCGTTGGAGGTGTTTGGAGAAAAGCGTGTAACCAGCACAATGGAGTATGTCCTCAAGAAGATCGAGGACGATGACGGAATATACGTTGGGGAGGTCTCTGACAGCAAGAAGCACGGGGTGGGCAAGTACAATTACAAAAATGGTAATGTCTATGAAGGTGAGATGTTTAAAGGTGTCATGCAAGGAAAGGGTAAGTATACGTGGAAAAACGGCAACATTTACGAGGGCACCTTCGTGGCTGATAAGATGAACGGGTATGGCAAACTAACATTCTCCAACGGCGATATCTACGAAGGAGAGTTTGTCAATAATAAAGCATGTGGTGAAGGCAAGATGGTCAACAAGAGCGGTGAGGCGTACGAGGGCGGTTTCTTCAACAACCTTCGACAAGGTCGTGGCAAGGAGTTCATGAAAAATGGCAACGTCTTCTAGGGTGAATTCTTTTAGGGAAAGTGGCATGGACGTGGAAAGATAACATTCCCAGACACCACCATAGAAGAGGGCATCTGGCTCGAAAATGTCAAGCAGTGATAATATGCATACATTGTCAAGACTTTCGCTTGCCAATTGCTTCCTTCAGTTCTTTGAGTTCCTGCTTGAATTCCGTAATCATCTTCTTCTGCTTCTACCGAATAACCTCCGATTTGTGGAGTTGCTTGGTGAGACGTTGGTTTTCGTGCAGCATATCCTTCTGTCGTCGCTCGAGAATCTTGTACTGCTTCACCTTCTCTTTCAGCTGCTCCAGTTCGTTCTCGATTCGTTACTTTCGGACTCGAGAGCTTTCACAGACGTTCTTGCAGCGACTGACCTCCAACTTCAGTTGGTGAATTTACTTGTCTTTTGACCGTTCGATCGACCTGATTGAATCGATAGAGCGTTCGTCAAATACAGGGGGTTCCTTACTCACCCTATTGATGTGGCCAATGTAGTGGCTGTCTCGACTCTTTTTCTTATCCATAACTGAGAATCTCGTTGTTGATTGGATCTTTCCACTAGCGCCTTCACGACGTTTGACTGTATTATCGTTGTTAGGTCTGCGAGGCTCAATAAACGATTTTGTGTTGGCTGTTGGTTGGTTTTGACTTTTACGAAATTGCCCAGTCACCTTCCCGCTCTTCTTCGGCTTTTCTGGGGTCGACATGTTCAGGAATTTCTCCTCGAGATTGCTTAGCTTCGATTGCAGCATCACTAACTCCTCATTAAGCAGACTATTGCTGTAACGATGTTGCTGGCTCGTCTCTGGCTCATGCTTCTGCAGACTAAACAGGTCGATTGGGTCTTCTCTCCCGCTCTAATAGTTCTCTTTGTTCTTGGATACCGACCTTCGCTGACTATCCATGAAATCAGGTAGATACTTGAAATTAGAGTCTTTCTGGGTCAACGAAAAAGACAGGGAGTGATCGGTATTCCGTAGCTTGCCAGGACTTTGAGTATTAGCCTACAATTCCCTTTCGAGCATGCAGTTCAGGTAATCAGCAGGACGAGCCTTCATATAATTAACGAATTTAAATTGTTCGCTAGAGATGTCAGATATCGTTGTCCACATCGTCGACCACCTCTGGTGGAACCTACTGAAGTGGGTTATCGGCTTAGTACTTCGCCAACCATTCCACTTCGTTAAAGTTCTCCAACTCCTCTGGTGGGATGCCTTCTTTGTGGGTTTGGAGTGCTGCTAATTTATCGTCCTCCAATTTCTGGTTGACTTCCAGCAAGTCGTTGCGTGCCTTGCGAAGTTCCTCTGTTCTATCACGACGAATGTCCACATCCTCCAGCCTTACGGTGAGGAGCAGCTTTACAATTCGTAGTAGTAGTCCCAGTCCCACATTGTAGTGGCTTACTTGATCCTCTGGGAATTTGTCGACTGAATAAAACAACGACTTACAGACTGACTCCAAGTACTTCACTTTAGCGTACTTGTTCACAGGGTTTGGTTTGGCACCTCTGAAGTCATATGCCAGCAGCTTCTTCAAAAGCTCCTTTGTGGCGATTTCTTTGGTGTGCTTCCAGTTCAGATGGGTCGTGTCTGAATAGCATCATTGCTTACGTGGGATGTCGATGTCCTTCTTGCTGTAACCCAAGAAGTACAAAAGGTGTTGGATTAACCCGGCGAATTTCAGCACTCGAAAGTCCTTGATTCTAATCACTGCATCTCTGATTGGTTATCGTTGGAGCTGTTTCTTCATCGTCTCTAGCTTGGCAAGATGGGTGTAGTGATTGATCAGCTTTTCCTCTTTATGGGTCTCCACTATCTATTTGGTTTGGTCCTCGTCTAACTCTAGTTCCTTCTCCATCTCCTGCATTAGCTAATCAATGGGTTTCTCCAGATGGTGCTAGTAATCCAATTGGTGCTCTACATCCTTCCGAAGTAGTGCGAGTTCCGTTGCTTCTGTGCTTTACTTGAACTTATTGATGAAGTCTCTAAGAAGCTGTTGCTCCTTTTCTGTTATCTCACGATCCTGGCCGAGCGTATCAGCACACACCACGAATTCTTTCTTCTTAGTTTCCATTTCAGGCTCTACATATTCCATCTCGGTCTTTTCCTTGTCTGCCTTGCGCAGTTCAATTTCCTTGATTTCTTCTTCAACCTGAGCAACCAGCTCAGTTTCGTTTTTCTCTTGATGAGCATGGAGCTTTATCTTGGCCTCTTCCAGCTCCTTTTCGATTTCCTCCAGGTGTGTTGCCTTTTCCTTGTCAAATTCATCCTTTTGGTGCAAGTACTTCTTCCTCTCTTCCAAGGCCTTGTCGAATGTTGATTCATACAGGTATGACTTGTAGATCAATGGAATCGCTATGTAGGCTCCCAACTTTGGGATTCTGAAGAAATGCACTTTCTCGTTTTTGATGACGTCAGGCACATATACAAACTTCTTCTTTTTCTCCTCTCCCTCAACCTCCTCCTGAGCAAGGGTGAATACTTCTGCAGTGACTCCTTTCTCAAGCGCAAGACTCTTTCCTATCATCAGCGACTTGTGTGACTTCGAACTACCGATATAATTGATGAGTTTTGGTTGGTCGACCTGTAAATGAGCGTTTGGGTCGGTATCGTCCTCTGTAACCTCTTTGTTGGGGTGGTTGAGTTCTCCAATGTATACTCCTGTGAATTTGCCAATATTTTCAAGGAATTCTGGCAACTCTTCCAGCAACAGCTCATGGTGATACTCGTGCCCTTTAATCTTCCTCTCGAAGGACTTCAGGAAACCTTCCTCTTACTCCTTGATGTTATTAAGTTTCTAAGTAAGTTGCACAGTACCGTCAGGGTCTCAGCTTTCTTGCTCTCGACTGTCTGGAACTCCTTGACATGACCTTCCTTAACAGTTTGCTTCTTCTATATCTCCGCTGCCTTCTTGTTGTTCTCGGAATGGTTGAGAAGCCAATGCGCAAGGAATGTCACCGGCTTCTGGGGTTTTTGCTGGTACAGCTGGGAAAGTCCCTGAGCAATAACCTTGCCCACCTTGTCGTTCTTGAGGTACTGCATGTCGAGAGAGTCTGGAGCGGCTCTAGCCATCGTTTTATAGTGAAACTTACGAAATTAAATACATCGAGCACGGACCTGCTTAATTGCTGCAGAGTATGCTTATAGAAGTGATATCAATATGGAAGGCTAAAGGTAAACTAACCGACGGCAACGAAAGTAACAAACCCCACCATAAAATACGGTGCAGCAACGCAGTCACAACAACCTGACGTTGGCTCTTGGTGAACGGACAGGTGAAGGCGGCTATCTATCCGGCTGGAATGGGGTGCAATCAGCCAGCGATGTTCTCCAAGTCGTTCTCAGCTAATTATGGAAAGCGCAGAAATTGCATTTCGAAGCTTGCTAAGGAGCTCTTACTTATGCTGAACACCTGCTCAACTTCTCTTCAGCAAACTTGGAGCACTAGGAGTCATCTAACTTTGGAATGCAGCCACAACAGGTTTAGCAGGAACCGGCAAGTTGCCCACTCCACATATGCGAGAAGCCAACGAACAAACATTACTACTGTCCAAGGGAACTTTCACCGTGGCCAGTTGTGCCAAATGACACCAATAATTCTGCTTTATCTGGAGCATCAGAACGTATTCAATCGAACTTTCCAACAAGGTACAGAAATACTCGATAAAAAAGTGACAGCAATTAGCGTGAGCCCTCGCAGTCGCTGATCAGTCTCGGTCAGAAACGGGAAAGTTCGAACCCTGTGATCGATGGCTATAGGGAGCAATTAATCAACTCTATCCGAACTGACTACTAAAGGCGTCAGCAGCAAATCGGTATGAAGCTCAAGCAAAACACTAAGAAAACAATGAACAAACCACCAGCTGCATTCACCTTCGGCTATGGCAGCGAGAAGATCGAAGTGCATCGGGCAAAGTTTGACTCTTGTAGCCGTCCAACTGCTGAGCATAAAACCAACATCATGGAAATTAACTTTCGAAATCCGATGTTCATCCAGAACGAGAACGAAGGGAGTCTACCGCTACTCGCTCAGAACCATCCACGAAGGGAAAGTTGGAAGCATGAAATCGCTAACGGATAGAGCCTCTTATCCTTGGATCAACGAGACTGCCTAGTTCGTTAGGCTCCTCGGGCAAACAATTCTGTCTTAAAGAGCATCCTCGACAAGATACTCCACAAGCCAACCAACCTGTCCAGACCACTTCGCGACTGACTAATATTGTGCTTCTATCATTTGGGTTGTTGAGCAGACTGGCTTGGCTGCTGGTTCTTTGAGTCTGCTAACTTTAGGTCCCTATTGTTGATCATGTCGTTGATGCAGCGAAAGTATCCCTCACGATAGACGCTCATTGCTCGTGCACGTTCCTTACCTTTTTGTTTGTCAATGAAGACTGCGAGCTATCGGTTGTACTCAGCTTCTTTATCTATGAGTTTGATGAGTTCCTGTGCGTTGGATTCGTCTGCGAATATGGCGTTCTGCACCACATAATCCTTGTACTTTTTGTCGCCGATAAGTTGGCGCGGCTCCTGGAACTCCATGCCCTTCAAGAATCCCTCCAATCTCTCAATCTTCAGCTTCGAGATCATAAATTCTACACGCTTCTGGTCGTTTGAAGTCGAACCAATCATTATTTATACTGGACATTACATTAGTCATTTCATTTTTATCAGCTCGCCCAGAGCATCCCTCACTTCGTCGATCGCAGTGGCACAGTACTTGTGACCTTTCGGTGGATTGTCGAACTGCAGGAACCCATGTGGGAAAGTATCGTAAACTGTTAACTTCACGTCCTTATTCAGTTCGGCCAAGCGCTCAGCCAGCCTACAGCAATCGTCATGGAATGGGTCTGCATTCCCAACAAATATCCTTGTAGGTGGAAATTTATTCAGAATTTCGTCGGAGCTTCTGATGGGACTCAAGAACGGGTCGAGTTCCGGCCTCAGCTATTCATTTTGAATGTAAGACTACAAGCAGATTTTGAGGTAGGTGTGAGGCAGGATAGGCTCATCAAGGGAACTGAGTAGACTCGGGGTGTAGTTGTTATAATTGAGGTTCAGCGCAGGATAAGTCAGTACTATTCCGTCAGGCACTCTCAACCCCTGTTTGATAAGAAGGCAGGTGAGGGCAGCGACTAAATTTCCTCCGGCAGAATCACCAGTGAGGATGATCTTCTTTGGTGTCACGTCTATATATGACAAAGAAGGTTACTGAAGATTTGTTCGAGGTAGTAAAGAAGCCACATATATGTCTGATAGCAGTCGTCCAATCCATTTGGGTAAGGATAGACCGGAGCTTTGCGGTAGTCGACTGAGAAGACTGGTACTCCGATCGTGTTAGCCCACTTCCGAACATACATTTGATGTACGAATGACGACTGGCTAACAAACCCACCCCCATGTATATGGAAGATGATGGTTTCCATGCTTGTGCTGGTCTTCTTAAAGACCTTACTCACTTTATCGGAGAAAGATAGCACTGATTTCTCGTTCTTCTCCAAAAAGTATGGACTGTTGATCCTCACGAGCATCCTATCCCCATTGACTGTGAACAATTTTTTTACATAATCCGGTAGATCTTCGATTGGTGTATTGAACTTGACCTCATCTTTGCTAATTCCAAAATTTCGATCCCGGTTCCAGTTGCCGACCAATTATTCACTGATTGGTGGGAAATGTCGAGGCAGATAAACAACCTCAGAGTACATGATGGATGGGAGACCCATCTCGACGATGTTTTTGATGACCCCAGTTTCCGGAAGATTCCATAAGGAAATAGCAGCTTGTGATGTTGGATTTGCTACCGATGCCTCCGCTCTTTTCCTAGCCTTATCTTTGCTAAAACCATACGTTGCCATAGCCCACCCACCTTTTATAATTTCCACAAAATTCTTAGAGCTTGGTTTGGAGAAGTCGCATTTTTGGTTGATTTCCGCTATTTTGCTGAGCATTGCAGAAGCAACGTTCAACTGAATAATAATGAAGAGGTACCCCTTCCCTCGGCTCGTTGAATGAAGCATGAACTACCTCGCTGTTTCCGAGGAACCTTACACTCATAACTGATCGGAGTTTGTCCCAACGTTTATGCTTGTTTGGATCCAGGCTAAAGAGATCTTCTCCGGGTAGAACGCAAGCGTATGAGTAAATGTCCACTATGGTGAACACCTTCGAGATCTATGCTAGCTTAACCTGTACCGTAATTTTACAGTTTCGGAAGTGTTGATACACCAACCGCTCATCCGGCTGCTTGGCCTTCAGCACAGTCAAAAGCTCTTTCATTGAAGTTTTGTATTGCTTGAAGTATGTCCTCTCCTTCTCATACAGATCCTTGAGAATCCTCAGGTTCAAGGGTAAGTTGATGGATTCTACCGGTACTCTAAATTTTCCTAAGCTCTCGAATAGCTTGGAGTAATTTGTCTTGAAATCGCCAGTCTGGGCGGATTCGTGCAAGTAGATGGCCATGGACAGTTGCTGCTGTCTCGTCAGCAATATTTTTTTGTGATTCTCCAAGCTTTCAATGCACTCTTTAAGCATATCTGTAAGCTTGGACTTGCACTATTCGATGGCTTCAGTAATGCTCACGCAGAGTTCCTGGAGGGTGGCTATGTGCTACTCCGCCTCCTTGACAACCTCGGCTTGGCTCTCATCCAA
>ERZ724508.1740-NODE-1740-length-12357-cov-5.600553_pt1 | contig 12357 bp, 18 predicted proteins | sample MGYA00376041_ERZ724508 | MGnify/ENA primary metagenome ERZ724508 (study PRJEB28724, sample SAMN07190887) | wastewater metagenome | isolation source: effluent of sewage treatment plant in Hong Hong | place: USA: Christiansburg, Virginia | collected 2016-03-01 ...
CTTGTGGAAAGATAGACATAGATCCTCAGCTGCTTTGGTACACGTCGAAAGTATTCAGAGCAGTTGATGAAGTAGGAAAGTCTGAAGGATATCCCTGTGGTGGTGGTGCTGAACGAGGACACACGGGTTACCCTACCACCCACGATAAATTTTGAGGCAGCCCTATAAAAGCTACTAACGGGAAGGCCACATCGTTTCCAAACAGTCAAACTACCAAACTACACGTAATGGTTTCCTTACTGCAGAGAGTTGGAGGGCTGTTTTGAGTGGCTCGAGCAGTAGCTCCTAAATATTTCCAAGTCGCTCGACCTAATTTGACAGTCTACCGATAAAATTTAGCTGTTAATTATATTTCCCGAACGGCACTCATGAATCAGCGTCTCGAAGCCTTCCTCAGTGAGATCGCAGACTTCAGCAATGTAGGCCGGAGGTCGGGCACTCTTAGCCCTGCCACCACCCCCGGCAGCGATCCGAAATTCGGAAGAAGCACTGATGGCTTTTAGGAACCCGACTTAAACAACAACAGCAAGCTCATTGCACAATTTCGAACGATGCGGGAGAAGATTCGGAATCTGCAGCGCTAGAACAACGAGTTTAAGCAGACCGAATCCAGCCTGAACGTTGAGATAGAAAACCGATACCGGCAGCAACTGAACTCGCTGCAGTAGAAGGATGCCCAGAATACTGCAGCCCTCAACTTCCTCAGAAAGGAGATGGAGCAGATCAACTCTGGCATCGACCAACTCAAACAGCGCAATACCGAACTTCAGGATCAACTGACTCAGAAGACTACGGTGGAATGCGAGTTGGAGTACCTTCAGGGCACAGTTATTCAACTCAAACATTCCAATGACGAGCTTAAGAAGGAGCAGGACAAGCTGTTGTAGATTGGCATCATGGAAAAAATCGACCTGTAAGAACGATTGAAGACCATGCAGATGACCAAGGAAGTTGATAAGCACTATGTCCAGCAGCTCGAGATGGAGCTCAGTAAGGCCAGAGAAAAGTGTCTGACAGTCGAGGGAAAACTGCGTAGATTACAGAACGACATCGACGAAAGCAGGTTCGACCGGGAGCGTCTCACCGAATCCAACAACAAATCGCAGGATCTGGAACACCTAATAAGTGAGCTGAAGAAGTAACGGAACAAGCTGAAGACGGCCCTCGCAGAGGAGAAGGAACGTAGGCTCAAAGCTGAATCCACTTCGATGGAGAAGGAGGAATTCAGCTCACTCTACACAATACAAATTGAGACCCTTGAACGAGACGTAGTACAGCTCAAGAAACGTAACAAGAAATGGGCAGCCAAGTGCGAGTAGAAGTAGCTCAAGGCAGAGCAGTAGGCTTACAAAAAGTAACGACTTGTTTAATGAAGTATTGAGTCGAAGTCTAAGCTTTACCGCAGTCTGCAGCTCTGGGAGGAGTGCCTAGGCAGAATCAAAAGGGAACTGAACATTAACAGTGAACTGCTCCAGTTCATCAAGTCCTGCGAATACAAGCTCGCCAAACTAAAGGACGAGGATGAGCAGGGCAAGTCGGGGAGGCAGAGCAGATCTCGTAGTAAGTCCAGATCAAGAGTCAGCATTTCAGCCAGGAAAAGTTGTCAGGAACAGCTTAAGTCGAGCAAGACAAAATCCAAAAAGAAGCTGGAAATCGCTTCAGACGAGGAAGAGGAAGAATCTTGCTCGATGTCCGGTAGGGATAACAGAAAGAGCGAGACCGAGGATGACCCCATCGGCATACTCAAAGAACGCAATCGCATGTACTCCAGACCATAACCAACATTTAGCGGTAGAGATTACGAATAAGCACCAACCAGCAAGCCTTTGAAGAAGGAGGACCTCGACTTTGTTCGTTCGACCTTCCGGGAATCCAAACCGCAGTTGATGCATGAGTAGGACCCCATTGACCGGAAGGTTCGCCGAGAGCGTGAGCAGAAAGAACGAAAGATCCGAGAGAGCATTCTGTACAGAAAGATGTAGGCCTGTACCGACGACCGAGAACGTTCGAATATTCGCGAGTAAATCCTCAAGCTTGGCAGCCAGAACTGACCAACTGTTAATGTTAATTTCAGATGAGTGAAACAAAGCAGTGTCATTGTCGACTTCTTGTGAGATTTCCCGAACGACTGATGTCGAGGTTGCTGGTATTGGATATTCCGCTCATATGCGATTTGATTTACTATCTGTCCAGGTCAATTTGCGAGTAGGAAGAAACATCGCTCACGTCCAAATGGGAGTAGTTTTTTACACCAGCTTGAGGAACAGCCACAGGGTTAAAGTTGTTGCTGAAAGTTGGATAGCCACCGGCTTCGTTTCTTAATGGTTGGGAAGCAGCAGGGCGGATGTTCCTGTCGAACTTTAAGTTAAACACAGGGGGCTTTGGGATCTATTAGAGGGCTGGGAGGGGAACTCGTCTCTACTGGGACTGCGATTACGGGTTGCGTTGTTCTCGTTCTCGAAGTTTCTGTTATATTCCAGTAGAAAGTCCTCGGTTCATGGCTGATAAGGTGCTGTTGATTACTGACAAAAATCCTTCAGCAAACCCTGCAACCGCATTAACTCCGTTCCCTGCCTCTGGTACTGTTTGAGCTGGTCTGGCTTCAGGCTCTCTTCTTTCAGGCCTATCCACTTGGAATATACTTTTGATCTTCTCCAATAGTACTTACTTCCCAATTTCCTTAATTACCATTCCTTCTGTGGTGTCGATTAACCTTCTACCTGGTTCACCGAGTTGCTCTGTGTACTGTTCCTGCCTTTTCGGAGGTTATTTCCTCTCGACCGACTGCTTTCTATCCTCTCCTGGCCTTTCTAGCTCGATGCGGTTCCGATGATCTACTGTAAGCTGTATCATAGGCTGGCTGTTGGCTTCCTCGTACAGCTAATTCTTCATTTTAGCCAAACGATCTCTCCGTTCCTTGTAGAGCTGTTCCAGCTCCTCATGCTATCTGGCTTAGAGGTACTTCTCAAAGTCCTCTTCTTCTCGAGTCTTCTTCTTTGGTTGATCTTTTGCTTAGACAAGTTGTTGTTTCTGAGTTCTCTTTTATGTCTATTTGCGCTGCTGTTCAGACTAAATAAGCAAAGGTATTACTGTTTTTTGGTTTAGCACTGTATTGAATGGCTCGTCTTCAGATAAGTTTTTATATTTAACGCTCGTGGCAAGATCCTTTGGCTTAGTCACCAGCTGCTCAATCGATCTCTGACGTGCTGGTTTACCCTTCCCCTAGGCTGTTTGCTGAGGTCTGAAACCAGTACCAGTTTGTTTGATCTCACCAGTTCCTCTAGGATGAGAACCACCTGTCCTTCCCAATGTACCTCGACCAACATCACCTGTCCTACCCATGGATGGAGCTGGAACTGGGGGTTGTATCACAATTCCTCTCGCAGCCTTGTACTCCTCTAAGATGCTGGGTAGTTTGATATCAAGAGCTTTCAGCTCCTTAGCGTCTAGCCGCAACTCAGGAACATCGATTCGGTACTTTTGAATGGTGAATTGGAAATCGCTCATTTCCTGCTTAGCTTGTGCCGCAATCGAAGACAGCTCAACATCGAACCCAACATAGTCAAAATCACCACCAAGCTTCTCCAGCACCGATCTTCTGGCTTGCTGCAGATCGATTGTCTGCAGTTGCTTCTTGATGTTCTGTTCGTATGGCTGGGCCAGCTGCTCATCGAACTTCGGTGTTATCGTAAGCTTCTCCAGTTTAGCTAGCCTCTGCTTGAGTTCCTTCTCGACCTGCTCTGACTATTTGTGCACCATCGCTATCTGTGCCTTCAGACCGTTGAGATGCTGTGTGTAGCCCTCCAAATTGAAGTTTTGCAGTTTCCCCAGCAGTTCCAGCTTCTAAGGTGATATGAGATCAATGTTTTGCTGTGAGGTCTGCACCATTGCTTTGAGATTCTTGTTCATCTCAACCAGATTATTTGGTAGCGCTGTAGGTGCCTCTCCAGATTTCGCTTTACTGACAGTCTAGCTGAATTCCTTGGCAGTTCGCATAATATCGTCACGAAGCCTCCTAATTTCATCTAGTTAGCGGTTGAGCCCTGAAGTCATTTCCCTGAGAACCTGCTGTGGCTCTTTACTATCCTGTGCTGGCCGTCTTGGTTCTGCTTCTTCTGACTTCTTGCGCTGAAGTTACTTGATAGCGTTCTGCTGCTCAGTTAGAATTTCCTGTTGAGTTTTGATGATCTGGTTGTTGGTGTGCAGCATGCCCAGCGATGCTTGATCTGAGTCGCTCACAATGTACTTTTGCTGAACTCTTTGATATTGTTATTCATCTCTCTCTCGAACTGTCGAACCTCTTGCTAATCGACTTTGCGTTATTCGGACTGTCGCTTCGGTGGCTTCTTTGCTGTAGTCGCACTAGACTGTTTCGATTGCAGCGGTGGTTTCGGTTGGCTTGGTCGATCGCGTTCTGGAGGTTGCACCGGAGCACCATAAAGTTGATCTTTCAGGTTGGCCTCCCTCAAGGACAGTTCGTTACGGTTGACAACGATTCCGCAGCCTTCCGTGATCTTGATGTTTATATTCATCGCAACGTTTGAAATTTATAATGGATTGACCGTCGGTCATTGTTCGTGGTCTTCTTCTTCGCCATGTTCGCCGTGCCCTCCGGGATGTTCCTCGTCTTCACCACCTTCCTCACCCCCATCATCGTCCCCAAACAGACCTCCTTCGTCTCCATCCTCGTCGTGGGGTTGGTGATGATGGTCGTGGTGGTCACCTTCGTGATGTTCATCATGATGTTCAGTGGCTTAGACTTTCTTGCTCCTGCATAAAATTTGAATGTTTACAGATCCTGCACATAGTTATGCCCAGTTTCATGGATAAGAGTATTCGTTGAGATAGGTTTGCTGTGTGCATGTTCCTGCTAGCTTCCGCCGATGTGCTTGATGGACGGCCCCGAACGATCCTCTCCCATGGGCGTGATCTTATTAGCCTTATCATCCGCCTTCTTCGCCGGAGGATCCGGTTGAGCATTGATCTTCGCTACCGCAGCAGTCGCCTTCTTGGTGATATCCTCAGCTGCTCTACATTACCACTTATCTTACTTGGGGTTGTATTGCAACTGGTTCTTACGATCATCTTTCTTCACGTTGAACTTCGATTCATACTCGAATTTCTTGCCCTTATCGAGCATCTCGAAGTACTTGGCGGCATACTCGATGATGTTGGGTGGTTGGTCACGAAGCACCTCACGAGTGAAGTCGTGTAGTACCTCTTGGAACCCAGCTGGAACGGGGTACTTCTGCAGGTACTTACTTGCCATCGGTTATACAAATTATAAAATGGAGGTTGTTACGGGTGGTCACTGGCTGAGGATGCTGGTGAGTTCGGCTTGGGTACGATAGCAATGGTACAGGAAGTAACCCAGAGAGCCAAGGAAAGCTGTCCAAGCAAATATTTCCGCTGAATAGGTATCCTCAGAGACTTAGAAAATGAACTCGAGAGAACTGAAGACGATGGCTCCGAGCGTAAGCAACAGGAAATCAATGCTCAGCTGATTGAATTTCTCCATCGCACCGTAAGCAACTATCAGACGTCCTTCTTTAATGTGAGATGCTTACCGATGAGGAGAGTGTTGATCAGTACAAATGCCAGCTGCAAGAGCGCAGTTGTAAAAGTGTTTCCAAGGATGTTCGTGAGGGTTGCGATTTCCAGGAATACTTGGAATGTAACTGCTGTCACCAACAGATTCTTCAGTGAAAGATCGTGTGGGTTGGAATTATTCTCAACTATCTTCTTTACCGACAGGATGAGGTAGGCAATCAGCACAACTGTCAGCAAGAACAACACCAGTGATTTGAGCTCAATGTCCATGATGGTTGGTGTCGACCAAACTTCCCCACCAAAGAAGAATCCGACCAGACAAAGAACTTGCAGCAAAACCAATCCTATCTAACAAAGTTGGTACCTTCATCCACAGGGTTCACCACTTCGAACTCCAGTCTGTCGGAATAGTACATGCGGAGGTGATCAATGTAGTATGGCACCAAAGAAAACCCGAGAAGTACGAACCAACCCTGCACCGAGGAGAGACCAAGCAGATGCGAGAAGCTCAGCGTAATGAGGCTGCAAGCCAACGAATCACATAGGTGATCGACATACACCGTAAGCAGGTTGATACCACCTTGTTTGAGCGCTTGTTTAAGATTGAGGTTATCCAACAGCTGGTACAGGAACAGAAGCACCAACAGAATCAAACTGGCGAGCCTGCTTGGCCCTGCTATAAGCCATAGACATTACCAATTGCACTGGTGAGGAGGTAGCCAAGCAACGTACAGCCCAGTGCCCCCAATGATATCATAGTTGAAGTGGCACGTTCGGGTAGGTGTGGGGACACCAAATCTGCAAGCGGATCCAAAGCCACCCTGTTGAGCACTGACCTGTTATATTTTTTGAACTCGAAGGACTTGACGGAATTGCGAGCCTCGTTTTCCAACTTCATTGGGTTTGATATTTAATATTACACGGCAATCGACTGCACACACCCTTTGTTTGAGAATTACCGATGCATAGTCACTTATTGAGGCTTTCTGTAAGTTGCTCCAGCTACTCAATCAGCAATTCCACCTGTACCATCTTCCCCACGAAATTGTTAGCCAGCAGCTTGCTATTGGATTGCTTAATGTTGTGGTACAGGGTGGTTAGTTAGATGATCGATGTGTCTCCCACCTCCTACTGGCGCTCTAATGATTGGAGCAGTCTCGCTTGTCTTTCCTCGATGCTGCTCAGCAGTCGGTCGAAGTTGTCAACTGCATTACGTAACTATCGGTTGGGGGAAGCTATCATCGACTGGTACTTCGCGACTTCTGCTGCCATGCTCTGGCGGTTCTGGACCATGTCACTTTCCAGCCTCTTCATCTACTCTAGGAGAGGAGTTGCATCCTTGAGAAGTTATTCTGCCACCGCCTCCAATGGCTTGGGTTATTCGGGTTTGGTCGAAGCTGCTGAAGGGAGAGCTGCAGTTGGTGGCTTGGGTCCAAACATTATTATTATAGGGTTCGCAGTGTCACGATGGATTAGCTAATACCCTTAATTTAAACTAGATCATGTCGGACGACGACGATGAGGCGAGGGAATTTTAAACCAAACGGCAACGACTAACTAAGGATCAGCAGACCTACGGAGTGTTCTACGAAGCCTATGAAGACTAACGACCGTCCTTTGGTGGCGGTGGCGGTGGAAGAAGCGCCAATAAGAAGACTATGCATGCCAAAATGATGAACTTCAAAGCTGGTGAGCTGATAAACCCCAACGAAAAGGAAGTGCTGATTGATGTTCCGAAGAAGAAAAAGAAAGTATCGTTTGCGAAGCAGGAGAAGGTACATACTTTCGTGCCTGAAGAGAAGCCAGCGATGTTTACTATGGAGTCATTTCTGAACAGTATCGGAGATGATGAGGAGCCTGAAGAGTAGGAGCAGGAAGAATCGGAGGAGAGCAAGACAATTGAGAAGGTGCGTCCAAAGAAGCTTGAAGACCACATTAAGACCAGTTTAAAGTTGTACAAGTACAGTGAGTATGGGAAGGTGAAGACGATGAAGGACTATGGGCTACCTGAGAGCTTTGGGAAGCAGTCAGCATCATCACAGGCGCCTCCGAAACCGAAGAAGACAGTTGAGCAACTGGATTTATAGCACCAGTACCGCTAGAAGTACGGAATGGGGTACAAGATGCTCGCGAAGATGGGGTTTGTTGCTGGTGGCGGACTAGGTAAGGACGGAACAGGAAGAACTGCCCCAGTAGAAGCAGTATTCCAAACTGCATTGCTTGTCGAGGATAAGGAATAGCCAAAGGCCAAGGAACCGATGGTGGTTGAATAGAAGCACTCTTCGGACGAATAGACCAAGCCACCACTGGAGAAAGGTATCGAAGAGCTGTTCGAGTACTTCTCGTAGAACGAGGAGGTGAATAGCCTGCTGAAACATTTGAAGAGCGAATATGAAAGACTGCAGACTTTAGTGGACCGCCAATAAACTGAGTAGTAGCGGATTCAAAGCAAGCTGGACTCCTTCGAAAGCAGTCTGATTCAGAACGAGAATGAACGAAAGATGCTTGCACAGTCTCTGGATGAGCTCGCATAAATCAGGCAGAACCTGTTTGATTGCGAGAAGTACCCTCACCATGCGTTGAAGTTCAACATCGACCTGCTATTAGTCAAGATGACTATCGAGAAGCTTACCTTCCACAGCTTTGAAAGCCTCTACAACGAGCGTGAGCAGATGGCGGGATAGCTTTTTTCTTTGCGAGACAAGCTCACCAGACTATACCTGCAGAAGGAACGAGAGAATATTCGAAATTTCTCACACGACAGCGAACTCACCAAGCTGCTGTTCGAGAAGGTGATTGATGTCGAGAAGTTCTAACAGCAAGCAGAGATGTCGGAGGAGGATGCTCTCAAGATACGAAGGTTCCTACGGTTGGTGCTCGAGGACTGTATTGTTGGTCCATGGCTGCTTCCCAAGATGAAGGGATGGCAACTGTCGGATCACGCCACCACTGAACAGCTCATCAACCTCTGTGAGGTGGTTATCAAACTTGACAAAGAAGTGCTGCTAGAGCCGCTCGACAAGTATGTGTATCCTATGCTGAACCAGTATATCGGCAGCTTCCAACTTGCGAACCCAATGTTCCCGCACCTAGTTGTGTTTCCATGGCTCACAGTCATCAAACCAGATAAGCTCCACTACCAAGCCATGATGATGCATCTTCACGCCCTTCATTGGTAACCCACCGAACCGTTGCTGCTGAACTGTCTGAGACCATGGCAGGAATTCCTGGGAAGACAGCGGTGGTACGATCTCATAAGCTTTACTATTGCCCCAAGATTGCTGCAGATCATGGAATCATTCACAATATCGGCATCTCAGACTGACAACACAAACTTAGCCAAGCTAAAAGCTTTGATGCTCTACTCCCCATTACTCGAAGTGGATCACCTCCAAGCTATCCTTGAAGATACCCTCATCAAACAGCTCATCCGGACCTATCGAAGCCTCCGGTAAAGATAACCGGCAGCCACCACTCAGAAATGGCTGGAAGGTTGGAGACGAACCCTTACCAAGATTAGCTGCAATCCTCGAATCGTTCAGCTATTCGACCAAGTACATGTCGATCCCTCCCACTGATCACTAACTAAAGGTAACCATTGATCTTCCTTCCCTGACTTTCGCGATTGACCTTATTAATTATAACTTCCTAGTATGCCTCCGAAGAAGGACACGAAGAAGGATGCTGTAGCTCGCCCGGACAACTCCGGCATCGTCAAGAACGATGTTGACTTTAAACTCGAGTTTTCTGCCAAGCTAGCCCCTGAGTCACCTTCCTTCGCAGTGATGTTCGAGTGGTTCTCATCCACCTCCGAGAAGACGGAACGCTACGATACAGGCTTCATCGATACCTGGGGCAAAAGCACCACCAGTACTCCCCGGCTTATGCAGAACCATAGGAACTATCGTTCGAAAGGGTGTTCGACCCAATACGAGTGGATGATGTACGCAACTTACCAAGTGTAGGATTTCTGCAAACGGATCAGCACCGGACAGTTCTATATCTACATTGTCGACGAGGAGATGAAGGTCAAGTTCGAAGCCAACCTTGATTTCAGCTGTTTGCTGATGGGCACATCGGGTCCACAGAGCGTACCAATTTCGGTTATGCAGTTCTCGTACTTCAACGATAAGCTGCCAATCTTGGAGATTGAGTATCTTAAGTTGACGCTGTCGTCCAACAAGGAACTACTCACGGATATCTTCCGGAAGTACCTTAACCCGTTCCAAGTGGAGGTCATCGGTGCCAGGAGTGTTCCGGATTCCAGTACAAAGAACTATCTACCAGCCTATACCAAATACACGTTTTTTGACGGCACTGAGGTATCAACTCACGCCGTTATTGGGTTTGGGAAGCTACGGTGGGAGCATAAACATGTGTTTCTGGCTGGACTCATAGAACCCACCTTGCTCAAGCAGAAGCTCCGCTCCAACTATTTACGGGTACCCACCAGTAACTATATAGTTCCAACTACACGATAGAGATGAATTAGTCAAGAACGCCATCAAGGAGGATATTCCGTTACTGGATGTTGGCAAGATCATCGCAGAGTAGAATGCCAAGGACGCTCCAGTTGAATAAGACCCCAAGAAAAAAGGTGGAAAAAAATAAGCGAAGAAGTAGACCAAGGAAGCGTAGAAGAAGGATACCAAGAAGGATGCTAAAAAGGATGGCAAGAAGAAGGAGATTAAACTCGGCGAACCCATCCGGGATGCTCGGAAGATCGAGACCACCAGCAGCAATTACGGCATAGCCGCTTTCTTCTTGGTGGATTTCCTCAACGCAAACAATAAGCATTTCAAGCTGCAGTCGCCTGTCGTACCGAGGACCACCTTCGAAGACTTCGAGTCCAAGAATATCGATTTGAATACGACTGCTCGAACCGAAATGCAGAAGGTCATTGCATCCAACAACTACTTCGAGAACGATACCAGGCTTGTGGTTGGGTTTACACTCAGCTGCCCTATTGGCTCGTTTGTCAAGCCGGCAGAGCCAATTCCCGAGCCAGTCGCAGAAGATCCCAAGAAGAAGAAGGAAGGGAAAGACACTAAGAAGGAACCACCAGCAGAGTAACGACCGATTTCACCAACACCCCCGGCAGTCTCGAAACCCCCTTAGCGAAAAGACGTGTTCGAACGAGTGATTTATCTGATGCCGTACAAAAGCCCCGATCTCGTGCGGACTGTGCAGGAGATCTTCTATAGCGCCAACCTTAAGGCTCTGAATCTTCCTCCTGAAGGCCTGAAAGAGCTGAAGACAATGGTGCTCAGGCCATAACAGAAACTTGATAAAAGCCTGGACATACTCACAGGCATCGAAATCCTCGACAATGACTTCCGACTGTTCGTGCTGGAGGGCTTAAGGGACGGTGCCATGCGTACATTCTCCGAACGAATCGAGAAGCTGCAACCGAACACGAAGCAGAATAAGATCATAAAGAACACTAACATCGGCTTCTTGGAGCGGTTGTATATCGACTTCAATCTCGATATCAAGCGGGTGCGCCTCAGGCCGAACCTCGCCGAGCTGCTCCTGGAGCCAAGCATCTACATCAAAAGCAAGGTCGCCGAAGAGATCTGCACGAACCTCAACAACATCAGCAATATCAAACGCATCGCCGACAATCTCAAGACTGTGGAGACCATGAATTGGTGGCCATAAGCGAAATGGCTCGTTCAAATCGAGCGCAAGTTCAGCGATAGCGTGAGCTACGAGGACGTTAACGGCGAGACTGAGCCGAAGAAACAGAAAAAGCCGAAGGATGACAAGTTAGCCAGTCCGACCACGCAGTCTCCAACCCAAACCGAAGCCAAGAAGGATGACAATAGTTTGCCGAGGCTTGCGGAGACAAGATTATCAGCTGACCGTTCGATTCCGCAGGTGCGTTCCAACACCTTCAACCACAAAACCTACTCGAAAACGGGCTTCAACCAGACCGAGCAATACAACCTTCAGCTGAAGTACGCTGAGATTCCCCCAGGACAGGAAGTGTTCATGTACTCCGGTCAGGCCAAGAATTGGTATGAGGGACAGATGCGATCAATGCGTGAGCAGATGCAGAAGGACAAAAGCAAGGTGTATACCTACGGCCAAAACCATCTGAGCCTATCCATTGACCCTGTAAGCTTGGAGGAAAAGCGCAAGCAGGAAGCCAAGCTGGAACGAACTGCACCCATCGATAAGCCGCCCTTCAGCTCATTGATAGTGCGCACCAAAGACGAGAGGATGCGACTGCCAAAGCGACCAAACGACGAGACCATAGAAGTCATGAAGAAGTATCCGTATCATGAAGATAAGAAGCATGAGGCAGACATCCTGAAGAATACTCGTGGGTTGCCACTTAACAATGGCAGAGATCCCTACTGTTCGTATGTGGGAAAAATCGAGGTGTTTTCACAGCCAGAGATCATGGAAGGCGAAAGGATTTCTCCAGTCGAAAAATAAAGATTAGAGAGAGAAGGGCGTGCTCGTCATTATGAGGAAGAGAAGAAGAAGATGAAAGGGGATGCGTACATCTACATCAAGAAAGAGTACTGCTCAGACCACCCAGCTCAGCTCGACAAGTACAAGAGCATCCTCGAGGGAGATCCCCAGAAGAAGGGGCTGCTACTCAACAAGAATACGGTCGCACAGGCAAAGATAGGAATGACCAAGGCAGTGGGTGAGCTTCCAGTCTCAGCATTTATCCACGATCAGTTTGACGCCTCAGTCAACTCATTGGTCCGGGTCGACCGGCCGGATCTCTCGGTTGCGGCAGCGGAGTTCCACAACTTCCAGAACCCTGAGTTCCTGACCAAGACTGCAGTG
>ERZ724508.1741-NODE-1741-length-12357-cov-4.637945_pt1 | contig 12357 bp, 6 predicted proteins | sample MGYA00376041_ERZ724508 | MGnify/ENA primary metagenome ERZ724508 (study PRJEB28724, sample SAMN07190887) | wastewater metagenome | isolation source: effluent of sewage treatment plant in Hong Hong | place: USA: Christiansburg, Virginia | collected 2016-03-01 ...
ATCACTAATTTGGACAAAATACATTCCATTAGAAAGATTGTGGGTGTTTAATTTAATTTCCTGAGTGCCTTCTTCATAAACATTTTTTGGAAGACTATATACTTTTTCTCCTATGACATTAAATATATTGATCGTTAATGTTTTTGCTTGTAATAAATTAAATTTTAATGCGCATGTATTGGATGTTGGATTTGGAAAAATACTAGCGTCTTGAATCATTTCTGAAATATCTTTTGTTCCCGTAGTAATATCAATATTGATATCATCAATAAAAATATTATTGCCGCCGTTTGCACTAAAGATAAATTTCAATCTGAAGCCAGTAGTTAATAATATTCCTGGTAAAGTGGCACTTACTGATTTCCAATCTGTTATTTGTGTTGGATAGAATGCTGTTGCTTGAACAGGAACTGTTTCTAATAAAGAGCCAATTGCATTAAAACGTGAGATATTTGTTCCACCACATGCTGTTACGCCAAACAATTGTAATTGGTCTTTATTGCTTGTGTCTTTTCTTGCAAATGCATATTTAAAATTTACTAATAAACCACTTGCTCCTGACAAATTAATAGCTCTGCTATATAATTCATCTTTACCATTAATGGCAGAATTAAAATTATCTATCATCACACTTGTACTTCCTGTTGATGCTGCTAAATTAGTTAACTGCCATGTGCTACCAGTATCTAAATTATTTGTGTACCATTGCAGTCCATTTAATGAAGTAACAGTTTCAAAGCTCTCGATAAATGGATATGCTGCCCCGGTAGTTGTTTGCACATTTATATAATTTTGTTTGGTAGTAATTACCGAATCAGTGCCGTTTTTTACTTTTAATGTTACAGGGTAAGAGCCTGGGGTTGAATAACTAACCGTTGGATTTGACACACTTGATAAGGACGGGGTGCCTCCTGCAAATGTCCATTGTAAAGATGTAAATGTTCCGTTATATGATGTATTGGTAAATGTTACTGAACTCGCACTTGGACAAACCATGGTTTTGTTACTAATAAAGTCAGCCTTGCATAATGGTGCTGTCGTATAAATTCCAGTTGCCACTAAATTGGATGTTTGCCATAAATTATTTCTCCCAGCAATTGTTGAATTTAGACAGGCGGTCATTCTTGCTTTTTGCCCATCAGTAAACATGATATTGCAATAACTATAATCCATTGCATTTTGAACATTATCAACCACATTACCGCAAGAGGCTCCAGTTAAATTACAACTTTGCCAGCCAATGGTGGGTGGAGTATCTGCTACTAAATCATCGATATTACAATCTTTATTAACGTCTGCACAAGGATAAAAATAAAAGCCAGGTACGTTATTACCACCCCAAATATGTTGCAGATTTAAATAATGTCCACATTCGTGTGCAAATGCAACTGAGCGTGTTAAATCAGAGGTTCCAAAAGTACCAACGTAGCTGTGTGATAAAACTATCCCATCCCATAATGGAATAGTATCTGCGTCACTTGGCCAAATAGCGTGCCCAGCTAAACCAGCAGCATTAGCTACTACATAAACATTTAAATATTGAGTTGGTGGCCAATGTATTAAATTTTTCACACGATGGTCGCCACTAGATGTTAATGTAGAAGCGATTCGATTGATGCCACTATGACAATTGCCATTAGGATCCTTTTGCGCTAATTTAAATTCAATATCACAATCGGCGTGTATTGGTTGGAAAGCTGCTACAATGCTGCTATTGTTGGGATGCTGTTTACGAAACGTTTTATTAACTATATCTAATCCATCTTTTAATTGTGCATCGGTAATATTTTCAGGACCGTAATTATGAATCACGTGAAAAACCACAGGAATAACATAAGTAGCAGTGGTTGTTTTTGCAACCGACGAATTGTTATTTACATTCTGAATGAAATTCTGAGTGAAATTTTCCAACTCAGCATCTCTTTTAATTACTGCTTTAGCAATCTCAGGATTTTGTTTTAAGGTAGCAATTCGCATTTCATCTGCACCACAATGTAAGAGCGTTTGAGCTGTCAATATTCCTGATAAAGTAATAGATATAACAAAAGGTAGAATTTTATTCATGATTATATTTTATGTACTAAAAATACGAAAAAAGATAGGATTGTTGGCTATAAATTAACAACCACAAAAATATTAAAATCAGATAGTTAATACTTGATAAATTAAATTCTCACACAAATAATACATATCACGCCAAGAGTCGGATCGTATTATCAGCCATTCGTTAAATACGAATGCCGATAATACATACATCATCCACTTGCTCTAAATTTCCTTTCCAAGATTCAAAAGTAGTGTCTAAGCTGTTTTTTTGCTCTTTAATAGGCTTATCACTCATGCTAATGAGATGGTTTTTTAATTGGCTATATTTGAACTTCTTTCCCTTCTCGCCACCAAATTGATCCGCAAAACCATCCGTAAAGGTATAAACCATATCTCCTTTTTGAAGTTGAACGGTAAAGGTTTCAAATGGAATAGCTTTCTCCATATATCCTACAGGCATTTTTTGAGATTTGTATTCCGACAATTCTTGCTGACGAATGATATATAAAGAATTATTTGCAGAAGCATATTCCAATATTTCTGTCTCCGTATCAATTTTACAAAGCGTTGCATCCATGCCATCCATCGAGTAACCTTCGTCAGTTTTTAAAGAACGAATAATTTCTTCTCGTAACATATTTAAAATTGTTCCAGGGTCTTTTACCTTTCGCTCAATCACAATTTCACTTAATAAGTTAATGCCTAACATGCTCATAAAACCTCCTGGTACACCGTGTCCTGTGCTATCGGCGGTAATGTAATACAAAGTTTTTCCATCTACATAAAACCAATAAAAATCGCCACTCACAATATCTTTTGGTTTAAAGACGATAAAACTTTCTGCATTTAATTTTTTGACTTCAGCTTCAATGTAATTGTTAGAAGTTAACATAGCATCTTGGATGCGTTTGGCGTAGGTAATACTATCAATAATCTCTTTATTTTTTTGCTCTAAACTTGACTTTTGTTGTTCAATTAATTGCTTTTGCGAACGCGTGGTTTTTAATCGTTTGTTTAATACAATGGCAAAATAAATCACAATTAATAGTACAATAACAATACTAACAATGATTAAAGTTTGACGCTTTTCTTTTTCTGCTACAATTGCTTCGCGCGCTTCTTTAATGAGTTTTTGTTTTTGTAACTGCTTGTCATATTCATATTGACTTTCCTTTTTAAACAATTCTCTTTGACGTTCTTCGCCAATGACTTCTTCTTTTAAATGCGTATATGTTTTTAAATAAAAATAAGCACTGTCTTTATTGTTTATCATTTCAAAACAAGTGGCAAGACGTTTTGCTGATTCATACTGCTCGCTTACGGCATTTAGTTCTTTTGAAACGACATACGCTTTTTCAAATTGAGGAATAGCTTCTTTATAACGACTTTGTTTTACCAATACATCTCCAATGCCATTATAGCCATAAACCAATCCAAATTGGTTACCTACCCTACTATTGATTATGATGGATCCCTGAAAATAGAGTTTTGCTGAATCCAAAATACTTTGTTTGATAGGTGCCTTAGATTTGTAATTAATATTCGCTGCTACAATAGTTAATGAATCTTCTGATAATGAAGACATCATATCGTAAATAGTTCCAATATTAATATGAGCAACTGAAATCCCAATTTGATCACCACCAAGGGTATGAAAATCTTTACTTTTCTCAAAAAACTTTAATGCTTTAATCACATCATGATTATCCATAAACACGTTTCCAAGACCATTGTATGAAGTAGCAATACCTCGATTGTTTTGTAATCGCTGGTGAAGACTTAAGGCTTTAAATAAATATTTTTTTGCTGATTCTTTTTCGTTTAAGCGATTATATACTTTTCCAATATAATTGCAAACGTCTGCAATGCCAGCACTATCTTTAATATTACCATACGTTTTTAGGCCTTGCAAGAAGTTTTCTAATGCTTTAGGGAAATCACTTAAATCATAAAAAACATTTCCTGTTTTAGCATATGTGTCTGCTAGTCCTTTTTGGTTTTTCGTTTCTTGGAACAGACTTAAGCTAATGGCATGATGTGGCAACGCTTCTTTATATTCACTTTGATGCCATAACACTAATCCAATTAGATTATGAGCAGCGGCTAATTCGTTTTTGAGTTGGTATTTTTCTGATATTGCAAGGCTTTGATTTAAATAGTGATTAGCGCTATCATAATTACTTTGACTTTCGAAAATAAATGCTAATTGATGATTGGCATTTGCTATGCCTTTAGGATTTTGTTTTTGAGTACTTAAAGTTAAAGCTTGATGAGCAAATTGTAATGAATTAGCGACATCACTTTTTTTGAGTGCTTCCTTACTTTGTTTTAGATAACTGTAAATCTGAGTCGAATCCTGTGCGAAAACGGAATAAGAAATGAGTACAGTTATAAATAGAATAAGGACTTTCATCGTTCTTTGTAATATTCAAACATACGACAAAGAATTTGAAATTTTACCCAAAAAATCAGCTAAAAACCTAAAAAATAGCCCGTTTGGATAGTTATTCAATATAATACCAAGGAATATTAAATAACCCTTCTTTCAAGTCAATTTTTACGGATGATCCAATTGGTGTTTCTTCATATTGATCGCTTGTTACCGTAATTTCTTCTTTATCATAGTGATGGCCCCAAGGAGTTACTTTTAAATAATAAGTAGTTCCAGCTTTACGGCTATGGTGTTTTCTTTTATCTACGACTTTTGCCGAATAAACTTTTGGTTCAGAATTATCATATACGCAGTTAGCGCCATAAGTAACAGCATAACTATAAATAAACAAATTACCAATTAGTGAAAAGTAAATCCACGCTTTGTTTTTGTCGCTTTGTTCAATTTTACTATGAGTAAAAAATAGTAAAACTAACACTGATAAAAATGTAATGGTTCCAGGAATAATCATACTATAAAAGCTTTCAAACTCAAAATCTTTGAGTACTCTTATCAATATCACCCATGCGGAAAAATCAATAAAATCTGCTACGTCATATTTGTCTTCACCTTTTTCTCCTTTCGAAATAGCTACTAAAGTCGATATACTTGGGCGCCCATATAATCCATTAATAATAAGACCAATTATAGGCATCGCTAATAAAACGGAAAATATAACATTATAGGGATGAGGGTAAAACCAAAATAAAATAGAAAGACCAATAGTTATATATTCTAACCAACTTAGTTTATGAAAGGTGAGTTTTTTGAGCGTTACTTTACTGCGCTCATCTTTTTTTATATTTCTTTTCGGCTTAGATACCATTAAACATTTTCGGTTGTTTCTCTTTTTTCAATTTGAAATAGATTTCTGATAGATGGTTTCACCATAAAATATACAAAAGCCAAATGAATCAACAATTTAAAAATATAGGATGATGCGCTTGGTAGCTCTATGATTTGACTAAACGAACTATCAACGTCTGGTAATTGAGATGTCATGTATAAATAGGTAATATCCATCATGATTTGATAAATGAGCCAAATCAAAAACATATACCAGCCAATTTTATGTTTTCTCCATAAAAAATAGATGCTTACAGGTAAGTAAAAGAACTCAATGAAAAACCAATACGTTGAATAATCTGCCTCTGGAATATCAGAAAACATTAAGATTAAAAAACTAATACTAGTGACTGCTTTATATAAAAATAGAATTGAAAGAACAATACATAGGATAACGATAGATTTTTCTGGCGTTTTATTAGTAAAAGGATCTGCGTATTCAAAAATTGTAGAGGCTTTATCTTGAATTAGTTGTCGCTTCTTCTGATTTAGTTCCTCTTGTTGTTGAGTTTGCGAAGTTGTTTCTTTAAATTTTTGCTGAGCTATCTCTACATCAGTTCTCCCAGTTAACTCCTGTTTAGCAGCATCAACAGCCAGAGCCTGATAGTTATGACTGTTTTCAATTATTTCGATAAGTTTGGCGGTTGGCAGAGTTTTATACTTATCTGCAAATGGATTACTCATTAATAATCGTCGTCTTCAAATTCTAACTCAGCATCTTTTTCCCAAATTTCCATTTCGCAAGGTTTGCAATTAAATTTCAATTTGTAAGCGTTATCGCCGTGTGTTAAAGTTAAAGGTTCCACTACTTTTTCGCCCATGGTGTCTCTTTGAAAACGAGCGCATTTTCCTAATTCATATTTCACGCAATATTTAGTAACCATTACGCGTGATTTTCCTGGATCCCATTGTAACTCAAATGCTTTTTCAATTTCGGTGACACCATGTCTTTTATAAAAGGCTCTGGCCATTTGGTTCGACACATTGTAGGTAAAATCTAATTGAGATACAGGGTAAGGATGATCTGTTTTTTGAATTTGAAATTCTTCGCGGTGATATTCTTTTACTCTAATGTCGATCAATTGTTCTAGCACTACCCTTCTTACTTCGTTAACTTTTGAGATTGGTAAAAACCAGTTTTGCGAAAACTCTACCTTCACATCATCCACAATAAAAGGTGTACCACCTGTTTTAGATAAGTTTTTGATAATGTTTGGTGTGGTAGATTCTTCGTTTTTAGCTAATTCTTTAACCGATTCAAATGAAGAAATGCTTTGGTGTCTGTCTTCGTCAATAGCCACTAACATAAAGCCATCGTTTGTTTCCGTAAAAGTTAAGTTAACACCAATTTTTCTAACAGCGCTATCATCACGTTCTACTAATCGGTTAAACTCTGCATCCGAATTTCTGTAAATAACGGTTCCTGTTGGAATATTTTTAAAGGTATTTGGAACAACAATATTATTAACGATGATGTTAATTTGCATGCCATCTGGTTCGTTGTTTTCGTTTAAGAAATACAAACCATCGCCGTTATTTAGTTTTTCGTAATTTTCAATAATGTAACCATTGGCTTTGGTTTCAATCAATTTACCAATGTATTGCCCTTGTGATTTTGGACTGTCCCAAGATCCAATTTTCTCAGTACGTTTGTTAACAAAGTAATCAGTATAACCTCTGTTAAAACTTCTGTCCATCTCAGCATCAAAATTAAAGAAGGTTCTACCAGATGATGCTTTTTGAAATTGATCGTTATTCTCTAAAAAGGCATCTAGTTTCTTACGCAAAAAGGAAGTATTGTTTTTGACATACACCATATCTTTTAAACGACCTTCAATTTTAAAAGACGTTACTCCTGCTTCTATTAAGTTTGGTAATTGGTCGCTTAAGTCTAAATCTTTAATAGATAATAAGTGACTATTGGCAATTAAGGTTTTACCTGTTCCATCTACTAAATTATAAGGTAAACGGCAATTTTGAGCGCAAGAACCTCTATTGGCACTTCGTTCGCCATTAGCAATACTCATATAACAATTACCACTAAAGGATACACAAAGTGCACCTGATACAAAGAATTCCAACTCCACATCGGTTGCTTTGGCAATGTCTTTTATTTGATCTAAGTTTAATTCTCTTGCTAAAACTACACGTTTCATCCCTGAATCTGCTAGAAACTTCACATGTTTAGGGTCGCGGTTATTTGCTTGAGTACTGGCGTGAATAACAATTGGAGGTAAATCCATTTCCATTACGGCCATATCCTGCACAATTAAGGCATCCACACCAATAGCGTATAATTCATGAATCATTTTTTTGCAATCTTCCAATTCATGATCATATAAAATGGTATTCACGACTACAAATACTTGTGCTTTAAACAAGTGGGCATATTGCACTAACTCCTCAATATCTTCAATAGAGTTAGTAGCGTTTGAACGGGCACCAAATTGTGGTGCACCAATATATACGGCATCGGCACAAGCATTAATGGCCGCTATACCTTGAACCAAGTTTTTGGCTGGTGCTAAAATTTCAACTTTTTTCTTCATTTTCAGTGGCAAAGGTCTGCATTTATTTGCTTGATTGCAAGTAAGATATGAAATAATACGATGCGAGAATTACACCTGATTGGAGTCAATAATTATTCAATTTATTCAACGTTCTATCGATAAACTTTTCGTTAGGCATCAAGGCCGTTTGGATACGCTTAGCATAATGTATCGAATCCATCACTTCTTTGTTTTTTTCTTCCAATTGAGCAAAGGCTTCATCAACTAATGTTTTTTGCTGTTCAATCACTACTTTTTGTTTTTGTGTAACTCTAAAGCGATTAAATACAAAACCCGAAAAAGCAATCACCAAAATTAAACCACCATATAAAGCTAGTCGTTGCGTTTTTTCTTGCTTTAATTGCGCTTGTTGAGCTGTTAATAAGGCATTTTTTACTTTTTGTTCCTCTGCATTCTTTACACTATCAGCTGCGGCCTTTTTTTCATATTCATATTGGAACTGTTTTTTTATGCTTGCTTTTTTAGTTTCTGTATTATTAATACTATCTCGCATTTGTATTTCGAGTTCGTACATCTCTAATGCTTCTTTAAACTTGTTTTGTTTCTTGTAAATATTTTTTAAAACCAAAGCGGCATATTCTATATGCGATGGATAACCTAATTCTCTAGCAATGTTAATACACCTTAAGGCATATGCTGATGCTTCTGCTGTATTTCCATTATCGAGCATAGTTTGTGCAATGTTTCGTAAAGTGTAACCAATTCCGTATTGATCATTAATCTCTTCTTGAATTTTTAAACTTTTTTTATAGTATTCTAAAGATTTAACGTAATCCTTTTTAGAATCATAGATACTGGCAATATTGTTTAAACCATAAGCCGTTCCTATCTTATCACCTATTTGTTCATACATGCTTAAACTCTTTTGATAGTACTCTAAGGTCTTTGTGATATCTCCAAATTTCTGATATACACCGCCAATACTATTGAAAGCGTTAGCTATTCCCAAATCATCTTTCATTTCTTGGTTAATTTTTAAACTCATATTAAAGCTCTCTAAAGCTTTGTGAGTATCTCCTTGATTTAAATATATTCCACCAATGTTATTTAATGAGTTAGCGATAGCTAATTTGTCATTTATTGCTTCTGATAATTTTAAACTTTTATGATGATACTCCAAAGCCTTGAGGATATCCCCTTGATTATTATAAACTAAACCAATATTATTTAAACAAGTTGTCATACCTAGTGTATCCTTCAAGCCTTCCCAAAGCTTTAAACTTTTGAAATCAAACAAGAGCGCATTAGTGTTGTCTCCTTGCATGTCATAAATCTGTCCTTTGTTGCTCATAGCAGTGGCCAGGCCTATTAAATAAAATGATCTGTTTTTTAATTCCGAGTTTGTAGCTTTACTATTTACTAAATGCAACTGGCAAATTTTACTAGCTTGTGTCCAAAAATCAATTGCTTTCTGCGCGTCTGTTTGATAAATTAAGGTACCTAGTTCCAGATATACTTGAACGCGAGTGGTGTCTTCTTTCGTATTTTTTAATTTCAACTTTAATGAATCAATGGCATTATTCTGTGCATTTAGTTTTATACTAAATGTCATTATCATTATTATAATAGCTACTATTCGTTTAGTTGTCATTCTATCTACGGTCAGTCTGAATTACTTGGATAATCTATTCAACGTTCTCTCAATATATTTTTCACTCGTTAATAAAGCTGTCTGTATACGTTTGGCATAATGTATCGAATCCATGACTTCATTATTTTTTTCTTCAAGATGCACAAAAGCATTATCAACCAGTACTTTTTGCTGTTCAATAATTACTTTTTGTTTTTTAATCACTCTAAAACGGTTAAACACAAATACTAAAAAGGCTATCACTAAAACTAAACCAACGTATAAAGCTAGTCGTTGAGTTTTTTCTTGTGTTAGCTGGGCTTGTTGTGCAGTTAATAACGCATTTTTTACTTTTTGTTCTTCTGTATGTTTTACGCTATCAGCGGCAGCTTTTTTCTCGTATTGGTACTGAAATTGTTTTTTAATTGATATTTGTTTGTTTTCCGAGTTTTGAATACTATCTCGCATTTGATTATAAACCTCAAACATTTCTAATGCTTGCTGATACTTACCTTGGCTTTCGTAAATGTTTTTTAAAGTTTGTGCCGACTTTTGTACTAAATCGGGTTGATTAATTTCATTTGACAACTTAAAACTGCGTTTTGCTAAACTAAAGCCTTCACTAACTTTTTCTTGTAAAACCAATACATTTGCCATTCCATTTAAACACAAGGCAATACCTCTTTGATCTTTTATTTTTTCTCTAATAACGAGCGACTGTTTTAAATTATCTAATGCTTTTGGCAAATCACCCATGTTTTTATAAACGGCTCCTATATTACCCAATGAGCTAGCAATACCTCTCACATCATTGATCTCTTGCCTTATTTTAAGTGCTTCTAAATTATAGAACAAGGATTTATCATTGTCACCTCTAATGCTATAAACTAAACCAATATTATTTAAGCTCACGCCCATGCCTCTTTTATCATTAATCAATTTTTGTATGGTTATGGCACGTTCAAAATTCTCTAATGCCTTTGGAACATCTCCTTGAGTTTTATAAATCATGCCGATATTAGATAATACCGTTGCTAAACTGATGCTATCCTTATTTTGCTCATTTGTTTTTAATGCCTTGTAATAATAATCAATGGCTTTAGCAACAAATCCTTGACTATCATAAATATAGGCGATGTTGTTTAAGCAATAGCTAACGGCTTTGTCATCTTCTATTTCTCTTGAAATTTTTAAAGCTTTTTCGTAAAACTCAAGTGCCTTATCAATATTACCTGATCTTGAATAAATAGAGCCAATACTGTTGAGCGTTGGACACATATCCTTTTTGCGGTTTAGGGATTCATATATTTTTAAAGCTCTTAAATTTTTATTGAGCGCTTCTTTAGAGTTTCCGTATTCATCATCTAAATATGCAATGTTATACAAGGCATCCGCTAAAAATCTTAAAAATAGTTTTTGTGTTTTTAAATCCGAATGCGAAACGTTTTTCTCTGCTATTTTTTTTAATTCAATATTGTACGCTAGCCAAGGTTCATTTTCTTCTTCTAAACTAATGAGGTATTCTAAAGCATTACATTTTGTGGTATCATGTTTCGCATTTTTAAAAACCAACTTTAACGAATCAACGGTTTTATTTTGTGCTGAAAGCACAAAAGGAAAAAGGAATATGATACATAAAATCAATCTCATGAATTCAACTCATTCAATTTACGATGAATATATTTTTCGGAAGTTAATAAAGCAGTTTGAATACGTTTAGCATAATGAATAGAGTCCATCACTTCTTTATTCTTTTCTTCTAAATGAGTAAAGGCTTCATCCACTAGTACTTTTTGCTGTTCAATAATGATTTTTTGTTTTTGAGTGACCCTAAAGCGATTAAACACAAATCCTAAAAATGCAATTACTAAAACTAAGCCACCATATAATGCTATGCGCTGTGTTTTTTCTTGATTCAATTGCGCTTGTTGAGCTGTTAATAAAGCGTTTTTTACCTTTTGCTCTTCAGCATTTTTTACGCTATCGGCAGCTGATTTTTTCTCGTACTCATATTGAAACTGTTTTTTAATACTGGCTTTTTTGGTTTCTGTATTATTAATACTATCACGCATTTGTATTTCGAGTTCATACATCTCTAATGCTTCTTTAAACTTGTTTTGTTTTTGGTAAATCAGTTTTAATGTGTTAGCAGAATTTTTTATATACCAAGGGAAACCTAATTCCTGAGCTTTTAGTAAACTCCGTTGTGAATAGTTTAATGCCTCTTTAAGTTTACCTTGTTTAATTAAAATATCCCCAATCATACAAAGAGAGATTGTAATTCCAATATTATCCTTAATTTCTTCCCTTATTTTTAGACTCTTGTAATAATACTCTAATGCCTTGACAATATCTCCCTGCTCATCATAAACAAGCCCAATATTTAGTAAAGAGTACCCAATCCCTTCTTTATTATTAATTTCTTCTCCTATTTTTAAACTCTTTAAATAGTATTTTAAAGCTGTATTGTAGTCTTCTTGATATTGATAAATACCTCCAATTCTGTTTAATGAGATTTCAATTCCCCGCCTGTAATTAACTTCCTCAGAAAATTTCAGACTCTTATGAAAATAAAATGAAGCCTTGGCGTTATCATGTTGACCTTCATAAATGCTTCCAAGGTTAGATAAAGAGTTAGCGATTCCTAGTTTATCATTTATAGACTCCTGAATTTTTAAGCTCAAGTGATAATACTCTAGTGCTTTAGTTATATCACCTTGACTGTCTGATATATAACCTTCATTATTATACGCAGAAGCAAGATGCTTCAAATAAATAGGTTTTAAGGATGCATTAGATGTTAAAGTTTTAGTGCCTTTTTCTGCCAACTTTAAAAGCTGTTTATTAAACATTGGCCATTCTTCATCGCTTGCAGTCTCTGCTAATTCACTTAA
>ERZ724508.1742-NODE-1742-length-12348-cov-4.650696_pt1 | contig 12348 bp, 15 predicted proteins | sample MGYA00376041_ERZ724508 | MGnify/ENA primary metagenome ERZ724508 (study PRJEB28724, sample SAMN07190887) | wastewater metagenome | isolation source: effluent of sewage treatment plant in Hong Hong | place: USA: Christiansburg, Virginia | collected 2016-03-01 ...
TGAAGGTGATTACCCCTGTTATCTCTTCCTCCCTATTGGCCTTTGAGAAGACACAGTGAAGTCGCACCACCTGTCCGTAGTGCAGCATCGCCATGCTGGATATTTGGTTTAAAAATATATGCTGAAGCGGCAATCAGTGCTATTTTCATTAGAATTGGAATGGAGTTAACTGATCTCATAAATCGAATCAAGTGGAGGCTGATCGAACTCTATCACACATCAAGCCAGCTTTGATGAACTGTGCATGATGCGGCTGCGTTGTCATGTGATAACTTTATTGTCAGTATAATACAGCAGCATGGAGAAGGTCCTTCAAGCCATTCTGAGCAGAAGCAGTGAGGCACTTGAAAAGTTAATGCACAACTTGCAACCAAAGCCTAAAGATGGGGAAACAACTTTGCTAGGCAAGCAGCTTATTGAAAATAAAGCGAAGATCTCTCCAAGACAGAAATGGCATCATCAAGAGAAAGCAGTTACCATAACTCCGATAAGCAATAACTCCAAAGGCGCAAGCGAAGCGCCTACTGTCAGCGACAAGGGTACGAGAAAGAAACCAAACTTTCGAGTGTCCCCAGCACCTGCACTGAAGATAAAAACAAATGCTGGCAAGCTTGTGAAAAGCCTTAGCACAGAAATGAGAGAAGCAGAGGAGAAGAAGAAGTTGCTGTTGGAAGAGCTTCGTTAAGTAGATCATCGCCTCAAAGAACTCAAGCTAAAGGACAAGCTTAGTAAGAAGCCGAGAGAATTACTGCCTGAAGAAACTGCTGAACAAACGAAGAAGGCCCTGGAATTGGTGAAGAAACTGAATGAGGATCGCAGGCATCGCGAACTGAAGAAGCAGCGTGAGGTGCAACAAATTGAGCTACGTGCACAGCAGTCTATCGGCCGGGTAGCAGAAATGAAAAAAGCTCGGGAGTAATAGAAGTATCAACGATTAAAAGAGCTCACAGAAAAGAAGTCAAAGTAGCGAGAGAATCGATCAGTATTACGGCATCTTAACACCGAATCTGATCGACTAATCGAAGATTTGCGCAAGCACAACAGCGTGTTCGACCTGACCTCTGTGTAAAATGACTTGCAACCAAAGCAGCGAGTACTACGCAAGAAATATCCGCCGACTCACTTCCTCGAGACCATCATCACTGAGGAGAAGGCATTAAAGCGTCAGGAAGAAATGAAGGAGAGGCAGAAAAAACTACTTCTATAAAAACGAAAGAGCTACAACACCATAATCGACAAAATGCGTGCTGGCATGATCGGGAAGACTCGTCAGCAGTCCATCGAGCTCCATTACGAATACTAACACTCCCCAATTCTTGCCAAACGGTTAGATTCGCCATAGGAATCAACTTTGCCGTGATTTTCTCTTCGAATAATATTTTAATCATGGAAGAATCGCTGCCTTCCAGTTGGGATCTTGATGGGACCGTTGCAACATCCGAAGCGCTCTATGCGCTGTTGGACAAAGCACTCCACTCCCTTAACAGTCTGACCGTAAGAATGATCTCAAATGCAGCGACTCAATGTTCATCTTCAGGAACTGATTGTAGCAGTCTTAAAAGGAGGAGCATCGGCAGATTCTCCCATTCTATTGAAGGAAATACAGGAGGTTACTGGTCGTGCAAGACAAGAACAGCGTCTCTTTGAGAAAACGAGAGCAGAATTCAGTGCAAAGACTTTTAGTCAAGTACCTAATCACTTAGACCTAGGAAGAGCAGCAAATCCTTGGCCGGTTTTACCAAAGAGTAATGGACAGAATGAATCGAAAATTGGCAGTGTTCATTCGCTACAGAGCAAGTCTGCAGTTTCTATCGATTAATGCAAAACGGTTTGCCAAGCTCCGGGATACTCTGATGCTGCCACATAATCACACAAACTTAACACCTTTTGAGGAGGTTGCTCATATGCTTGCAGGCGAGAATTAAGTTCTTGAGCGTCTGTTAGTAGAACTCATTGTAGCAGAGAATCTGATAAGTTCAGTGGAATAGTTTAATGCCCTGCAGGTAGGTCATGCAGTGCGTAAAAGAGGCTCGGTTTACAAAGAAAGTGTAGGCTCGGTCAGCCCCAAAGCGACGAATCTGAGGCATTTTGCCACGAAGAGCAACTTAGCGGATATCAGTAAGGCAGCTCAGCAAGATGCCCACCAAACTAGTCGCAACATGTCAGTGGCTGATCTGTTCAACAAGATTCGAAGCAGCTACACCACAAACGAAGAATTCTATAGTACTCTGAATTACTAGCCACCAAAGGGAGACAATAAAGAAAACTTCAAACCGAAGGTAATGAGCAAGCATGCTTCGGGTCGAGGAACCCATGGAAAAGGAAGTTTCAGTAATGAATTTCCACTACATTCCAAACGAAACAGCGTTTTGAGAGGCAGTCAACCCCAATAGAACTATGACATGAGCCAGTCCCAACGACCAAACAGAAACAGCTTCCTAATCCGATCAGCCCAGTCTTCAAGCTTCGAGAACCAGATAAATCAGCTGATCCAGCATGACTTCCGAAGAGGAGCCAATCTGAATAACCAGAGGAAAGTGGAGCCATTTATAGTAGGCAACGCAACGTTCAATATTGTTGATGAAGATTGCCCGAATGATTAACTCTCCAAGACAGCTCCTCACACCCAAACAGAGATCTTTAATTGCGGAAAGGTCATTATTGAGAGTGAGTTCAAAAGAAATAGTCGTTCCAAGCCAGCAGCACATATAAACATGAAACAACCATTACAACCCAAAATTGTGCCAACTCGCCAAATCATCTCCAAGCTAAAAAGATCGGAAAAGCTCCCCAACAAGGAAAGGTTAATGGCTCCGACCCCATAGCCCAAGAACTCCTACCATCTGATGACAAAAGCAACATTATAACCCTAAAAAGGCCTCAGTGAATTTGGGTTGGCAAGCCTCATTGTTGCTAGGAAGTATAACATCACTTCCTCTGAATAAGCACCACGTGACCCATTTAACTCACAGGGCCGACCATCTGCGGCTTTGTTCCAGAAGACTTCCAATTCAAGTAGTTCATCGTTCCAGGGAATAGATTCTAGACTCACTGCTCACATCTTCCGTGAGACTTCATATAAATCCCGTTTCGGGAAGGTTGTCATAGACGACACAAAAAGGGATAGCCTCTTAAAAATTCCAAACTTTCTGAAAAAGTTACTTCGGATGCCAGGCCAAAGCTCCTAGCGGCTGGAGACAGTGGTGGGGTGCTCTTGGAAAAAGACACAATAGGACGACGACACATCACCAAGCACTGCAAAATTGCGTCGACCCTCACCCGCTCGGTTTCAGGGAATGGGAAGTGACGTCTTCCCCAAGATAAAGATCTACTGTACGCGCCAATATAAGATAATTTCCTGATGAGTTAATATCGAAATGAAATACTGAGGCGGCAGTAAGGCTCATTTCATAAACTGTCCCAAATCGTAGCGGCATAGTGGGCACTACTTTTTACTTCTCATCCAGTTCTCCAGACAACCTTTGTGGAAGGTGTGTTCAGAGGAGCAAGGAAGTTCCACTTGAGTCACGTTGTCGACGTAGTTTGACAGGCAAATCGAGCAAGTCATCGAGACCCGTTTCTCCGTTGTCAATGATACAGGCAAAAAATAGTCTATGCGCATGCGGTGACCGATAATGATTTTGATTATCTCAGCAGCAACGCACAGGATGACGCAGGAGAGCAGTACCGATAATGTGCTATCCTGCAGCACTGAGGAGCAATACATGGTTACCATGAATAGACAGAATAAGACAACACGTGTTCCCCTGTATTACCCACTTAAATTACGTGTTGAGAAGCACGAACCGACGCGGGTATGCTGATTTTAGTTCAAACATGAGGTGGTAAGGGCTGCTGATCCGATCTGTGTAGGATGGAAACGCGACTCTTTCAGATAACTCTCCAGACGGTCTGGTCAAGTACAGTTGGAAGCACGCGTTGAATATCACTACAACGATGCTGATGCTCGTGGCGACCAGAAGTATGACTGTTTCAGCTAGCTGCTCGAGACAAATTATCATCACCAAGCCAGCTATTAGCACTATGAGTAGGGTAGAGTACATGCCAGCAACCACTCGCCTCCACAAGATAAACTTACTGACTATCTGTTGTTTCACACCCTCGCTGAGACTCTCAATCTACTGGTATTTGCCCTTTGCAACTTCAAGTTCAAGATAGTCAAGCTCGAAATTCACAACATATACGGAGAGTACCACAAAGGCTAAGACAAGGGTTTCTGGAATCGCTGATTAAGATACAAGCTACCTGACTCGACGACTCGACTTTCTTTGAGTCCCAAAGCACCAAATACTGCGAACGTGGTAATCGTATGCAGGTACCTAATGATTGTGTAGGAAGATGCAGTCGGTTTATAGCCAAATTTGTACTGGTAGATTGTCTCATATGGGCTTAGGTAGGTATTGTAGTCGCCTACCCTCACGCGTTCTGTGATAGCAGTCCCTTGCCTTCTCTGTTCATCAATATTCTGCAGTGTTTTCTCCTACTTCCTCAGAAATTGGTAAGTATTGATCTCCCCAATCAACGAGATGATGTCAATCAGTGCTAAAAGCATGTAGAACAGAAATGCCCACACCTAATTGTCGAATTCCAAGTACGTTTTGAGCCATCAGCACCTCTCGGAAGGCGAAGACCAAGACGACAACTCCAATCCGTACTAATGACGCTACCCAAGAAACGCATAGGTTCCTCCTTATGAGGTCGATGCATAGTTGATAGTGCTTGGTGCCTCCACTCCTTATCATAGGAACCCGATCAGAACGAACATTTTCCTGCTCCATTTAGCACAGTTTCTGTATATTATAATTGACGGAGGTTTGAAATTCAAGATGGACGAAACTCCAGGATATTCAAAGTGGCGCAAACCATCAGCAGAACCCAAACCTCAGGAAATTGCTCAAAAGCAAGAAGCCAAAGCGAAGTACGAGGAAAATGAGGAAAGGAGGAAACTCATGATGCTTGAGAATATGCGAAGACGAAAGTACCGCTAATGCATAAGAAAGATAGAAAGAGAATCGACTGAAAGAATAAGAGGAACGCAAACGACGCGCTGAAGAGCAGCTGCTGCACCAACGTAAAAAGGATAAGGAGCAGGCTTACGTGAAGTACCTTAGAAACAACGTTGCCCAGCAAAGCCAACCGGCAACCACGACTGCAAAGTTCAACTTATACGATAAGTACTAGGCCAAAAAGAGGGAGGAGTTGGAACAGGTTCAAGAGATCAAGCCTGCATCGAAGTGGAATAGGTCGTCGGAAAAGAAGCAGGAAGATAATCTAGTTGGGTTGGACCTTGATGTTCAAGCCACAAAGGACTTAAACCGGATTAAAAAGTTTTACTAGCAAGGGAAGGAGCAACTCAACGTTATCAGAGGTTTTGAATAGGAATGGGAGGAGTCGCATGAACTCATTAAATCCTCTATGTTGGACAGCCTAGACTTGGATCAAGAGGCGGTCGCTAAGAGTAAAGGACTATCAAAGAACCAGCCAGCAATCTTCGAGAAGGAGTTCGCTGACATGAAGAAATCGATAGCGTTTCTGTAAATAGAGGAGAATATCGAAAGAATAGCAGAGCCGGAAAAGGATATTAAAGACCTGATCGGATACGAGTCAGGATCGAACTTTTGGGAGTTAGATCCGAAGAAAAAGCTCCCTTCGAAGCCGATGCCTAAGAAAGAGCCAGAGCAGTTAAACAATAATAACGCTTTTCTGAAAAAGAAAGACGAAAGACCAGTGCCCCATCGTAAATCACCTCAGAAAGAAGATGGAGAGCAACTTATGTAATAAAAACCCAGCTTGATGGGATGGGCAGGCAACACTGTTGACGAAGCCGAAGAACTATTTTCAAACTGCTCCTCAAATATTAGCAAGAGAAGCTTTCCCCGTGCTCACCTCTTGAAATAGCTCAACCAAAAGATTACAAAGAAAATGCCGCCAATTACTGAACAGTCTGCCGAGCAAAGTGGTGACCGCCGGGAATAGGAAACAAAAGGGAGTAAAAGGTAGCATGAAAACAAAACTAATCGCTCATCTTCCAAGGAAAAGGCTTTTAAGGCCATTATCCGCAAGACCCCCGAGAAGGTAAACAGTAAGAGCCGTGAGAAGGATCCGAAGCAGATTGCAAGCACAGTACCAGCTGCGTTGCAAGCTGTGCAGAAATCCAAATAAAAATACACATAGGAACGACCTATTCTTCCCAAACCCAATCCAAACAAGAGCAGCACTTCGATAAAGAAATAGCAAATCGGAGAGGAACAGGCACCACCGAAGCCACCTCAGGTCCCGACCAAGAAGGCAAGTAAAACTGTTGAGAAGTTTCGTTCAAGGTTGAGCCAAGACCACATGAAACCGACGACAACAGTATGCACTCAGGACGATATGCTGCACATCGATGAGTTCATTAAAGTACGCCACCCACCACTTAGGATGAACTCAGAGATATCAACAATCGCGAGCTGGAGCTTCAGCTGGAGATCAAGAAAATGCATCAGCAGTCTAAGGACAAAGTCAAAGAGGTCGAGCAACGCTACGAAGTCAACACCAACATAACTTCCACAAGAGAAGTTACACAAAAACCCGTCACTACCAAAAGTACCCCTTGTGACCACTTAGAGAACATGTCATAATCGCAGCAGTTATAGGAGTCACTGTACAGGATAGAGGAGTTGCTGATTCGAAAGGAGCAAAATATTAAGCAGTTGCAGCAACAAATTAAATACCAAGAGTCACTTCCACAATAATAGAGAGAAAATTGGCCTTCGAACGTAACGGTGAGCGATGTGGCTACTCCGGAGTTTAACCAACGAGACAGCCACAGGAAAGTCGAGAACCACATCGATCCTATGGCTTCTTCAAATGAGCTTTTGCAACAAGTGGCAAGGCTCACCGCTCAACTTAACAACGCAAGTGGCAACACGAGCAAACCCGCCGAACCTACTATCAGTGTTCCACCAGTATCCAACAGTACTAGCACTGAACAGAAAACTGTTTCTTACGCATAGCTTCGAAGACTTCAGAAGGAGCAGGAACAGCAGCCCATCAGCAAATGGAAGCGTGCTAGCAGCCAGTAAAAGGACAAACCAAAGAGCCAGAAACTTGCCACTCAAGAAGCCACTTCGAAACCAAACGAGCAACCAGCCGTAGATGCCGAATCTGTCGTTTAGAACACCGAAGCAAGGAACCCTTCCCCAAAATAGGAGCGAATCAGCGTAAACGATCGATTACGAAACCTCCTGCTGTAATGATAAGACCGTGCATGTTTGCTTCCTTGCTGTTGGGGAACACCACACAACGTTAGCTCAAGAGTGTATTTATTATGATAAAAGGTCCACCACATGCATATGAAGAAAGCGAACCCTCGCAGTCTACGGTTGACCTCCTCAACTCTTACCTCCAGGTTCTGAAGAAGAAGTTTGCGTTGCTTGTACAGGCACTGTTGTACTTCTCGGTGGGAGAGGTGCAGCATCGACATGAGTAGTTCTTCGCTACATTCGAACAACTCAAGCTCGAGGAGAGGGCACTCATGGTTCGGCTTCACTCTGCCAAAGACTCCACAGCTGTCGATAAACGTACCTTTGAACGGTTCTGCCTGCGCATTTACGAGCAGTTTGAGTTCGCCACTCAGAAACTGAAGAAGATCAAGCTGTCTTGCCTGTCAGCCACTGACCTTACGACATCACTGCAAGGAATCCTCTTTTAAAGCAAACCGGAGTCGTCCATTGTCAACGTTGGTGACTTTCTGTTGAAGGTTATTTCATGTGAAGAGACCTTTAAGCTCCACAGTATCAGGAAGGTGCACAATCTTGTCAAGAAGACTGACCCAATACTCGCTGAGGAGTGCAAACTGCTCTTTAAGCAGGAATTGGCCCTCAAGATCAGCTATGACCAATAGTACTAAATTGCTGAAATGACTGGTGGTCACTATGAGCCTAATAGTTGGCATCGAGGGGTCAGGAACTCATTACCGCTTGCCGTCGCTGATGTGCAAGCCAATGAATACCAGACAATGGAAAATGCTTTAAAGACCAACCGGCTGGTCTTTCGAAAAAAAGCATCAATAGGATCCTAGAGCCTACCAGTAACGAGACCACCTCTTCCAGATCGAAGGCACAGAGAGTATCCTCAAACTATTGTGCCAAGACCTACGACTCGGGTTTGCAATCATTGTTAATGCTTGAAGCTCCTCGAGGTTGCCAATATGGAGGAATTCTCTCACAACCAACCAGCAGATGAGAAAGGCCTGTAGAAACTACTTGCTCTAAACCAACGAAACATTCGTGAAGTGGAAAGGTTCCGAAGGCTAGCCAAAAGAGCGGCGAGAAACCAGTTACGGTCGCAGCAAAGGGTTGATCGACCTGTTCGAGCTGAGTACAATCACGAAGATGAATTGGTGTCTCCGTTGCCGCCTCTCCAATACCCAACAACTCCAATAGAGTATGACATTCTGACTGATAACCGGCCAACCTCAATCAGTATTGCTCGAAAAAGAGTCAACGGTACGCGTAGTGTAATGTTCAATAAAGAGTCTGGTTCGACAACTGAAGACTAGAAGAAAGGAGAGAGTCTCAAGAAGATGACAGAAAAGCTGAAGCGACCCAGCCTGGCAAAACTTGTCGAGAAAAGACAATAATTATAAAACTTGCGAGACTTCGTCAGTGCGAATGCTTACAAAGCTTTCAACAGTTTTAATGGCGACGATCCGAACGATAAATCAAGACAGCACGAACCCGAGTAGATATTTCGACCCAGGGAGATCCTAGCCCTACCTCGAATATCTCGGAAGTGACACGTTATATATTCTGTGTACAAGACTATGGGTTGTCGTTTGGCTAGCCTCCAAAACATCGAACTACCAACTCTGAAGATGGTCGTGTTCGGTCTGAATGGAGCAGGGAAGTCTTCGATTCTGCATCGCATCACACACGACGAATTTGTGCAGCAGCAACCCACAATCGGCGTAAACACGGTTTCAATGGAGTACAACAACCTACTGAAGCTCGTCATATTCGATGTGTCAGGGAGAGCTCGATCTCTGTGGTCAGCCTACTTCGACTCCGTCGATGCAGTCATATTCGTCATAGACTGTAGTTCTCATTCCTAGCAAATTGACCTGGCTCGAGAGTAACTGCATCGAGTAGACAGCTGCATACGTAATGTACTTGCTAAGCAGGACTCAGATGAACGTGTTGCTGTTGCTGAACAAACAAGATGTAGCCATTGATAGCAGGCAGGACAACCAGTATTGGCTCGAAAGACTGGAGGTATCGCGATTGCAAAACGACATCGTTGTGGAGAAATCTAGTGCAACCAACGGGGAAGGCATTAAGTTGGGGTTCTCAAAACTGCTGAAACTCCTGGAAAGGAAGTTTACAGGGCAAATCTTACAGTCCTCGGAGGTGGATAAATGACGGTATGCTGCATTTTTTGGTTTGTAGCTTGGCTGGAGCATCCAAACCAATTTGAATATTGATTATCATGACGAAGGACTACACTGTGAACAACTGTGCTCTATCGTACAACATGTCCACCGCCTACAACTTCCAGGGCTTTCGCAAGGGCATCTACGTCGAGCTGCTTGTGATGTTCCTCCTCTACTTCGCAGGGCAGATTTATCAGGCAATCAAAAGTAGTCAAAGTAACAGTTGCCAGTATCCTAGTCGATACCGACGTCAAACCAGGTGAGGAGCAGCCAAAGCCAACACTCCCTTGGAACGAAAAGCGGTGGAACAAGATGTTCCCAATTCACTTTGCCAATCACGCAGTTGGATTGGGGTTCGTTCTGCTGTTTAACCCGATGCCAGCAGGGCTGATACTCGCTTACTTGCACCTTATGTTCTTCGTCGGTCACATTGTGGGGGAGCTAAAGCTGCACCAACTGGTCTCGAACATCATGATGGGCTGTAAGACTCATGTTAATATAGTGATGTGCCTCAGCAACGTACTGCTCATGATATTCGGGCTCATCGGAGTCAACTACTCCAACTACACCACCTCCACAAGCGGTGTGTGCCAATACCTTCCCAAGGTTTGACTGCATTCCCATTATAAACATCCGCTTATAAATCGTGGTGATATGGACGAACTCGATCTGCGCTAACAGCCGGTTAGCGGGAATCTTATTGGCTAGCTGTTGAGGAAGCATCGCAGTAAGAAAGGCCTGCATGAAATGAAGGAATCACACCCTCCCCATGGCACTCCAAAGACCGGAACCGGCTTCAAGTCGCTTACTGATGTGCAGACAAGTGATGACTGCAACAATTCCTCAGAGGGGTCGAGCTCGTGTCTGCTTCAAATCCGTGTTTCAGAATTGACTGAAGAAAATCGGCAGCTTCGTGATGAACTATAAAGGTTCAGGCAGGGCCAAGCCCTGAACTTATGCAACAGCAAACTGATTCGATTGGTGGAGGAGACGGAATGTTTGGCGAAGGAGGTGCAGTCTCTGCGGAAGAAGCTTGAGGATTGTAATGTGGAAAGGGACTTCTATATGCGTGCATACAACAATATCAAAAAGGACAACGAGATGCTAGTGAAAGAACTTTCCCACCGTCGGAAAGAACTCGAGGCTGCAAGATCGGAGTTGCGAGTGAAGGATCATTCTCTATCGGCTTTCCGTAAACGAACAAGCAGCCAAAGCCCTAAAAATCCAACCTCACTGAAAGTCAAAGATCAGAAGAACGAGGAGTAGTCGCTGCAAGAGCTGATAGTCACTATCAAAGGAGAAGTCCAAAAAGCTTCGTCCTTACGCTACCTAGAAGAGACCTTGAGAAAGCTGGAGGCGAAGTTAGAAGTCGAGAAAAAGCCTCCAAAGGAGAGCGGACAGCGCAAAGAATACTTCCCGGAGTATCGGGAGAGTTGGGAGAACAAGCACAACAAAAAACATCCCTGAGTGGAGAAATTTCAATTCAGTGAGAAACTTGATTGTTTCTGTTGTTATATTTGACGCTACATGCTAGTGCTGGTCTACACCTCCGACGGCTTCATCCTTCTGTAATTCCATAGAAGGAATTAATTCTTCGATTGGAATGGATGACAAATAGCAACCCAAGCGAAAGTCTAAACGCTCAACAACGAAGCTTTCCAAGCATAATGAGGAGAATCTGGTGCAGTTGATGACGCCCACAGACCAACAGTTTATGAATTGCTTTGCTCTCCTAGAGAGGTAACCAACCAACAGGACCAGCGAGGACATTGACACCATCTTCGATAACGCAGTCAAAAGGGAGAACCTGCTGAGTTGCCTGTCCCACAATACCGAGCAGCTCAGAGAGGCGTGTGCGCAGTTGAGAGGTTGGTCCGTTAAGAAGGGAGCCGTTCTGTGTGAACAAAAATCATCTCTCAACCAAATCGTCATAGTTCTACGAGGAGTGATCAACAGGGTTCAGCAGCCTGATATCGTGACATACGAGATAAAAACTCAAAAGAAAAGGGAATACCTCTGCGATTTACAGCTGAGGGAAGGCATTTGCCCCATCAGAATAACACCTGGGAAACTGCTGATCGACCAGGATATGTTGAAAGTTGGCACTGGTTGGCTATGCTATGCAGAAGAGGACAGCTGGCTTGCAGGAATCAATTTAAAAGAGTCTCAGAAGATATTTAAAAAGCACGAGCCTGATCTTAGCCTCTAACCTCTTTTGCGTACCCATACATTCTTGAGTGAGGTAAATTGTACTTAACGCAGTTCACCCGAAAGGAGGTACTACAAATCATTGGTTCAACAGTCGTAACTGAGTACGTAGCTGGCCATAAAGTCTACCGTCACCTGGATAAGCCTACCCATCTGTATTTCCTTATTGACGGCGAGATAACCCTGTAGCCTCCACATACAGGCCCCATATTGTGCTCGGATTAATACCCACGCCGAAACATTCAACTAATTCACCAACAGCAGCAGCTTTGTACTATCTCCCAAAATTCTATCTTCGGGGAAGTGGAGTGGCTCAGCAATTCACTCCGTTCTTATAGTGCAACAGTAACGTCAGCAGTGGCGAAACTGGCAGCAATTAGCTTCACAGAGATCGAACTGATAACTCGCAACAGAGGAGAGACCCTATAATCATTTAAGCAGTGGCTTCATCAGGAATATGTAGCAACCAAGGAAAATTGGCGCGAAAGCCAGCGACAATAGTTGGTGAAGTTCACCAACAGCCAACATTTACCCTCAGAACGGCAGCCACACAAGCTTTCCGATCATTAAGCCGACGTGAAATCGAGCCCCCGGAATAGTATCCTCTTCGGAAAATACTTGCACAATTCTCGGTAGATCAAAAGCGTGATCCACAACGAGAAGACCATAATGGAGATGAAACTGCGATACTCAGATAACACCCAACC
>ERZ724508.1744-NODE-1744-length-12328-cov-4.376925_pt1 | contig 12328 bp, 12 predicted proteins | sample MGYA00376041_ERZ724508 | MGnify/ENA primary metagenome ERZ724508 (study PRJEB28724, sample SAMN07190887) | wastewater metagenome | isolation source: effluent of sewage treatment plant in Hong Hong | place: USA: Christiansburg, Virginia | collected 2016-03-01 ...
GCTCACCCATCCCAGCCGTAAGGTCTTGCGATCCTTGTCGTATCACTGATTCCTGATAGCAAAAAAGAGGTGCTTGTCATACACAACTTTTGAAATATAGCGGTATCACAATAATGGCTAAAATCATCACCGGTAATAGTTTCGACAAGGTAAGCTGCCAATGTTGAGCCAATATTACTGTAGTTATATTGAGTGCCCGGTCGGTATGTATAAAAGTTGCCCGCCTTATAATAGGTAGCCCCATGAGTAAAATATTTTTGCATAAAACTGGACAATGAAATGGGTGAATCGCCAAGTACATACAATGAGCCCAAGGTATTCCATTCGTCCTGAATAGCGGAAGTGTGGGTGAGGAGCATTCTCGCCGTAATGCTGTCATTTTTAAAGGACGGCGTTCTCACGCTGAATGGTAAATAATGGTTGACGTCTATATCGAGATCTATTTTTTGCTTTTCCCAAAGCTGCATGATTGCTGTGGCGATCATCGTTTTGGAAACAGATGCCTGCATGAAGATGGTCTGATCATCTATAGGTTTATCGGTGGTGATATTTGCTAAGCCAAGATTTTTATGATAAATCAATTTTCCATCTTTTACTGCCGCGAACGATGCGCCCGGCATTTTACCATTCTTCATCTTGGTGATTAAAGATGCATCTGTGGGTTGTGCAATAATTAGAGTCCCATTAATTGCCAAAAGTAGTATTAGCAGGAATAATGTCTTTGCTGGTTTGTTGTTTAAATAAGTCATCATATTAATTTAATTAATTTGTTTTTGATATTTAAATATAAGGAGGGAAGATTTAGGGGAAAAAGATTTTATGTGAAATAGGGTGGATTCTCGACGAAATTGGAAATAATGGATTGTGATTCGCATAATTAACCAGGCGAGATATACAGGGCGATGTAATTTTTACCTTACAGACAATTCTTAACTATGAAGTTTTCCAAATTTAAAGGTTTGAAGGAGCGGCATAATTTCTTAATGATTATCAATGATAGTTGATCTCTAATATTAAAGAGATATGTTTATAATTATCTCTTTAATTTATTTCTTATTAATCTATAGTAAAACATGGAGTTCAGTTTATAAAAGCCTCCCCCTACCCCCCTCCAAAGGGGGAAATCATAGCAACATTATCTACGTTTTAAATTATATATTTCGGGTCACAATACAAGGTGAAACTAGAATTATTTATCCGAGCCGATTTTTCTGAATCCATTCCGAAACTTCACTTCGAAAAGTATTACCGATCGTAATTTCCTGACCAATTATTTTTACAAAATTTCCTTCGACTTCCTCGATAAAATTTGAATTAACAATATAGGATTTATTAATACGTTTGAATTCAGAATGTGGCGCGAGTTGAGCTTCCAGGTTTTTCATTTTGGTATAAACAATGATCTTCATTGTTGTAGTCCAGACCATGACATAATCTTTTAATCCCTGCACAAAACACAATTCATCCAAGTGGATTTTTATGTATTTTCCATTGGATTTAAGAAATACGGTCTTTTCAACCGTCGATGGTGATTGATTGGAAATTGGAATATTGGTCGGAAGTTGTGAAATGAATTTTTGAATAGCTTGTAAAAAGCGGGGAAAGGAAAACGGCTTCAGCAAATAATCTACGACATTTAAATCAAATCCTTCTAATGCGTATTCGGCATATGCGGTAGTGAAAACAACCCTGGGTTTATCACTTAAATTTTTCAAAAAATCTATGCCTGATATTTCGGGCATATTAATATCCAATAAGATCAGATCCGGTTTTTCTTTTTGCAGGAAATTAAATGCTTCGATGACGTTTTTGCATTTGCCGGCTACTTCAAGTTCGGGTATTTTTGTGATATAAGTTTCCACGACATCTTGTGCCAGCGGTTCATCATCGACGATCAGTACGCGGTAGGTCATTTAATTAAGTTGAATTTTTATATCAATGGTGAAAAATTCGGCTTCATTATTAATTTTCACAACATGTTTTTCAAGAAACAACAAAGTCAGCCGTTTCTGAAGATTCATTAGACCGATTCCACCTGAAACATTTTCTGATGAAACAGCAGTCGTCGGATTGTATTTATTCTTCGAAATGATGGTAAGTATATTTTGTGAAATAGTAAACTCAAAACTAATAAAATAGCGATCAGCTATATAACGAGTTCCATATTTGAATGCATTCTCAATGACAGGCAGCCAAAGTAATGGCGGAATACTGCAAGGTTTGTCTGTCTCAATATTAAAATGTAAGTCACTCGGATCTTCTATGCGCAACAGTTCCAGGTCGATATAGGCCAACATCAGTTCCTTTTCTTTTTCGAAATCATTATATGCAGTTTTGGTATCGTAAAGTAGATAACGCAGTAGTGACGACAGTTTCAGAATAGATTCCGGAGTATGTTCAGATTGTTTTAGCGCGAGTGCATAAAGATTGTTAAGTGTATTGAAGAGAAAATGAGGATTTAGTTGGCTTTTCAGGAAATTCAATTCCAATTCTGTCTGTTTTTGTTTTACGATTTCAATTTCTTTTTCCTTATTTTCATAATCCCGCGTGTACCAAGCCATCGTAAAGATCACCAGCCACATGATGAATCCAAAAAAATAGGTGGACATTTCAGAGATAATCACATCGAAAGTCCATTTGTCAGAAATATTTCCGGAGATAAAACTCACGTCCTGAATGTGTTCCACAGGAATGTAGTTTAGGCCCCATTTGAGTACCAAAACATAGGACAAAGAGATGAGCGAAACATGCAGTAGAAATGCCCCTGTGTATATTATGTATTTTCTTTTTTGCAGCAATTTTGGCACGATCAATAAATTGTTGATATACGTAAGCGCCAACATGAGGGATGTCGTAATGCTAAGAAACAGGAAATAAATAGGCGCAAAATCCTTCTGATTGTTGCTGTTAAGAACAACCCAAAGCGTGAATAACCAGAAAATAACATTACGTGTTATTCTGCTTTTTAGAATTCTTGCGATATTATTTACAAAAGAGGTATTCATGATAAGGTAAAACAATACTTATTCGACATTATTAGAAAATCGTTTAGATGAAGTAAATTAAAATCAAGACGACATTGTATTTTTTAAAGGTAAAGTAAATATGGTGAGGAGGAGGAAAAATGTGGTTTTTAAAATATGGACTTGAAAGTTGTATTTAATAAGTTAGTAAGATAATAGAAAGTTGAAATAAGCGCACAGATTAAATTTCCGTTTTTTGTAAACTAAATGGCAAATATTTCCGTTTTACGTAAACAATGTTTAGCTTTGGATGATGAAAATTATCGCAACGTCCACAGGAGAACAATATTTGATAGAAGTCATTCCATTGGAAATTACAGATTACAAAGCAATAACTAAGGGACGATACTTTTTTAATTGGAAATCTGAAAAGGGGAAAGAAGTGTTTAAGTTGCGAATAATCGAAACCAATGAATTTTTAGGATTGATTTCGATTGAACGCATCCCGGAAGAATGGAGAATTCATATCAGGCTATTAACTGTTTCAATAGAAAATATGGGAAAGCATAAGAAATATGAAAGAATTGTAGGAAATTTATTAACCCATGTTGCGAAAATTGCAGTTTTAGAATTTGGCGAATTAGCATGCATATCACTTAGGCCAAAGAGTAGCATTGCCCGGCATTATGTAGAGCGATACTGTATGAATATCACAGGAATGACCTTAAGCATGGAGGTGGAGGAAATTTTAAATCTTATAAATGAATATGATAATGACTAATAAAATAAATGAGGATGAAGCTGAATATGGAGTCGATTCAAGATACATCTCTGTAAAGGAAAGAAATGAGGAAGCGGCTAATCTAATGGAAGCACGTTTGAATCGAATGAAGAATTTGCCAAAAGAGCAAATTGTTAAAGCAAAACTTGTGCAATTGAAGTTGAAAATGGATGCATATATCAGCAATCTAGTATTCGATAATCAGCGGTATTTTTCTAAATTCCTGGCAACATATGTTGATACTATTTATGATAAACGTAGCTCATTTGCAAAAGACATTGATGTAACTGCTGTAAGTTTAAGTCAGGTAATTAATACTCACCGCGAACCTTCAGAGCTATTTATTTTAAAATTAATGGTACACTCTGAAGGAACATACATGAGTGTGTGCAAATTTCAGAAAGAAGTCTGGTATCAGATTTATTTTAATGAAAAAATATGTGATACAATGGCAAGGCAGGATGAATGGAGACCTAGACTTTCAAAACAAATAAAGTTTGTTGAAATCAATTAAAATCTTTAAACTAAGAGTTTCTTTAACTTTTGGTTTTCCTGAAGCCACTCACCATTATGTTTATAAAATAAATTGGTATACCCAATCCAATGATTAATAATATAGCGCCAATCTGTATATTTGCTGTGAATATTAATTCATCTACCCTTCCTATGCTTCCAGGGTATGCGACATAAGTTTCCTTTAAATATAAATTCTTTGGAACATATGTTACGCACCATAAACAAATCATACCTCCAATAAATATAATTGAATGCATCAATGTTAGAAATTTAATCAATGATTTATTTAATATTTTAAGTACAAACCAATAACCGAATCCCTGAATTAAAAACGCTATCAAGGTGAAAAGTTCTAGTTGAAATATTGAAATCACGTAGTAATTGGGTCCCATCCGCAGATCAATATATTTGGAGCCGGTTTCTGTTAAAAAGTAAAATGCAATTAGGAAACATACAGATAAAATCCAGAAAAGATGGTATACTTTTAATTTATTCAATATTGAAAATAATTGAAGATGATAGTTCAAATAGAAGGATGTAGTTCGAAGATAAGTAATTTATAACATTTTCTATCAAAGTTGATCTTATTGATGATTGTTGAATAATTGAAAAAACAATATATTGCCCTTTCTTGTATTAACCACTATTTAGACAACTTCTACATAATAAAATAAGTATATTATTTTTGTATTATGATGATTGTAGTATATAAATTTGTTTGTTTTAAAATTAAAGCCAGTGAAACCAACAGATATTTCGGATCCCGAATATTTTCATAAAGTAGTCGACTGCCAATACGCTTGTCCGGCCCATACGCCCGTGCCAGAGTACATACGGTTGATCGCTGAAGGAAAATATACTGAGGCTTATATGGTCAATTGGGTATCAAATGTCTTCCCGGGTATCCTTGGAAGGACCTGCGATCGACCATGTGAACCAGCGTGCCGTCGCGGCCGTATTGAAGAAGAGCCTGTGGCGATCTGTCGATTAAAACGCGTCGCAGCAGACAATAAAGACGATGTCCGCCAATATACCAACCTTGAGATAGCTCCATCCAATGGCAAAAAAATAGCCCTCATAGGAGGAGGTCCGGCGTCACTAACTGTAGCCAGAGACCTTGCACCGCTTGGTTATGAGATACATTTATTTGATGACCAAAAGATGGGCGGCGGCATGATGCGCAGCCAAATACCTTCTTTCCGTCTACCCGAAACTGTACTGAACGAAGAAGTTGGTTACATACTCGATCTGGGTATTCACACGCATTTTCAGACTTTTGTCGGTAGTATGAAAACCGAAGTATTGGCGCATGGTTATGATGCTGTATTCGTCGGAACCGGCGCTCCGAAAGGTAAAGAACTTGAGAGCTTACCGGGTCGTAAGGATGCCGGCGAACATGTACACATTGGTATCAACTGGCTGGCTAGTGTCGCCTTCGAACACAATAATAAAATTGGAAAAAAAGTACTCGTCATCGGTGGTGGAAATACTGCGATGGACTGCTGCAGAACTGCCAGAAGACTTGGCGGAGAAGACGTTAGAGTCGTGGTGCGAAGTCCGTTTGAGGAAATGAAAGCATCCCCTTGGGAGATTGAAGATGCACAGCATGAAGATATTCCCTTTTACAATTTGCATTCGCCAAAGTCAATCATCACTGAAAATGGTCAGCTGAAAGGCATGGAGTTCGATGTGGTTAGCGCTGAATACATTGATGGAAAACGTAAATTAAATTCTACAGGCGAAGTCGTCTTTATGGAGGCAGATGATATCCTATTGGCTATTGGCCAGGAGAACAGCTTTACATGGATAGAACGCGACCTTGGTATCGATTTTGATGAATGGGGTATGCCTGTGTTGAATAAAGAAACATATCAATCGACTCTGCCACATGTGTTTTTTGGCGGTGATGCTTCATTCGGACCAAAAAATGTCATTACGGCGGTGGCTCAGGGACACGATGCCGCACTTTCTATAGACCTATATTGTTCGAGTTTGGATGTTAGTAAGCGACCTGCACCTATCGTAGAGACCATGCGTCAGAAAATGGGTATCCACGAATGGGCGTATAGTAATCAAACAGTCAACGACCTAAGATACAAGGTGCCACATGCTGATAAAACGAAGGCATTAGCAGACAGATTGATGGAAGTAGAACTTGGTTTTACGCCTGAATCTGCCTACAAAGAAGCCCATCGATGTCTCAATTGCGATGTGCAAACGGTTTTTACCGACTCCAAATGCATCGAATGTGATGCTTGCGTAGATATTTGCCCTACTTCCTGTATCACATTTACTACTAATGGAGAAGAAATGGATCTTAGACAAAGATTGAACGCCCCTTCCAATGACCTAAGTCAGGATCTTTATGTGTCCGGAGTATTACCCACTATGAGGGTTATGGTCAAAGATGAAGATGTGTGTCTTCACTGTGGACTGTGTGCCGAACGCTGTCCTACCGATGCATGGGATATGCAAAAGTATTTGTATAACACTGCTAAAGCTTGTAATTTTTAATGTCACAAATCAAAGTTAATGATCTGGTGATCCGGTTTGCCAATGTAAATGGTACTGGATCTGCGAGCGCCAATGGCCTGTTTGCAAAAGCCGTATATAAAATGGGTGTGCCCGTCACTCCGAAAAACATCTTCCCGTCCAACATTCAAGGGTTGCCGACCTGGTACGAAGTGCGTGTCAGTGAAAAAAACTACTTGGGCCGACGTGCAGGGATTGATATCATGGTAGCTATCAATGCTCAGAGTTTCATGAACGACCTGAACTCAGTGAGTGCGGGTGGCTATTTCGTCTATGACAATTCCGGGTATATTAATACGGATGATTTTCGACAGGATATCAACTATGTAGGAATACCGATGATCAATCTTAGTGTAGCCAGCTTTAACAATCCGAGAATTCACCTTTTGATGAAAAATGTGATTTACATCGGTGCAATAGCTGCTATGTTGAACATTGATTTGTCAGTATTCGAAGAACTTGTAAAAGAGCAATTTAAAAAGAAGGAAAAACTGATTCCGGGCAATATTCAAGCCTTGAGTCTAGGGTACGATTATGCAAAAGCAAATTATAGCTGCCCGATAGATTTTACCATCGAACATCGTGATCTGATCGGGGACAGAATCCTCGCTGAAGGAAATGATGCCTGTGGGCTCGGCGCAGTATATGCCGGAGCTACTGTAGGTTCGTGGTATCCGATCACGCCTTCTACAAGTGTCATGAGTTCTTTTGAAAAGTGGTGTAAAAAACTTCGCGTCGATCCGGAGACGGGTAGAAATAACTTTGCCATCGTACAGGCAGAGGATGAACTCGCAGCCATCGGAATGGTAGTGGGTGCTAATTGGAATGGGGCACGTGCATTTACGGCGACCAGTGGTCCCGGCGTTTCACTTATGACAGAATTTCTTGGGCTGGCTTATTTTGCCGAAATACCTGTAGTGCTGATAGATGTTCAACGAAGCGGACCTTCTACCGGAATGCCGACCAGAAGCCAACAATCGGATCTATTCGCGGCAGCTTATGCCTCACACGGTGATACGAAACACATACTTTTATTTCCTTCGACTCCAACTGAATGTTTTGACATGACGGCGATGTCATTCGACTTGGCTGAGCGTTTTCAAACGCCGGTCATCATCATGACTGACCTCGATCTTGGCATGAATGATCATCTATGTGATCCTTTCAAATGGGATGACAGTAGGAGATTTGATCGGGGTAAAGTATTGACAGCGGAAGCTCTGGACCAACTAAATGAATTCGGAAGATATCTGGATGTGGATGGAGACGGCGTCACATACAGGACACTTCCCGGTACCCATCCTGACAAAGGAGCATTTTTCACCAGAGGAAGTTCTAAGGATGAATTCGCAAGATATACGGAAGACGGCCAGGCTTATGTTAGAAACATGAAAAGACTGGAGAAAAAATGGGATACCATAAAGTCAAATGTTCCCACATCAGACATTTCTTTAGACCCGGATTTCAATAAAGCCATACTTTATTTTGGCACAACAATTTATTCAGCAGAAGAAGCTCTTGATATTTTAAAAGAACACGATCTTCATTATAATTGGATCCGAATCAAAAGTTTTCCATTCGGACCGGAAGTGATTGACTTCATTAATCGACATGAGGAGATTTTTGTCATAGAACAAAACAGAGACGCTCAGATGAGAAGTTTATTGATCAATGAACTGGAAGTAGCACCCTCAAAATTGAAAAAAGTGCTGAATTATGATGGCATGGCTATCACAGCCGAACAAATATCTATGTCCATTAAAGAAGCAACTATTTTTATGGATCATTCAACCCCTGAAATGTTTTAAACCGATCGAAAAATGACATATATAAAACCTGCTTTCAGGCATCCATCAGCTCAGCCCAATGCCATCGGATATTATAAAAAAGATTATGAAGGGGCACTGTCTACTTTGTGTGCAGGGTGTGGTCATGATAGTATAAACGGAGCCATCGTACAGGCTTGTTTTGAATTGGCCATCGAGCCTCATCGAATAGCGAAGTTGTCCGGCATCGGTTGTTCATCAAAGTCTCCGACATATTTCATGAGCAAATCTCATGGCTTTAATACCGTGCATGGACGTATGCCGAGTGTGGCTACCGGAGCACAATTGGCGAACAAGGATCTTATTTATCTGGGTGTAAGTGGTGACGGAGACACGGTTTCTATCGGTATGGGACAGTTTGCCCATGCCATCCGCAGGAATCTTAACATGCTGTACATTCTGATGAATAATGGTTGTTATGGATTGACCAAAGGTCAGGACAGTGCCACCGCTGATGCCGGATCTATTAGTAAGGGAGGAAATAGCAATCCGTTTCAGGCTATAGACATAGCATCCTTGGGCATGGAACTGGGAGCCACTTATGTAGCGCGCAGTTTCAGTGGTGACAAGGCACAGTTGATCCCGCTTATCAAGGCAGGACTTGCTCACAAAGGATTTGCGTTGATAGATGTCATCTCTCCATGTGTGACCTTCAATAACAATGCCGGATCTACCAAATCTTATGATTATACCCGAGAGCACATAGAAGCGACCGGTTCGATCGACCTCGTACCTATGAAGTCAGAGATCGTACATGATCAGCCGACAGGCACTACTCAGTCCATTACCCTTCATGATGATGATGAGATCGCCGTTCATAAGTTACATAGGGAGTGGGATCCTACAGACAAACAATCCGCTTCTGCCAGAATGAATAGAGCAAAAGCTGATGGCGAGATCCTGACAGGACTGATCTATGTTTCAAATGATTACAATGATCTTGTCGGCATGTTGAATATGAGTGAAAGGCCGATGAATGAATTGACAGAAAAGGAGCTTTGTCCGGGGCAGAAAGTGCTGGATGAGATAAATGCGGGGTTCAGGTGATAGTTAATTTTTAGGACTCAAAAACATGGGCAACTAGAATTTTCATATATTTAGCCAATAATATTTTTTATGATCATAGGAGTTTTAAAGGAAGACGAACCGGAATCGCGGGTTTCGCTCTTACCTGAACACATTGCAAGTATTGTTAAATCATCAATCGAAGTACTTGTAGAATCTGATGCCGGCATTCGGGCATTTGCCAACAATGCAGCATATGAAAAGGAGGGCGCCAAAATAGCGTCCAAAGCAGATATCTTAGTCAAGGCAGATATCCTACTTTCCATCCACGACCAAAGTTTTATAGAATATCCCGGCATTAAAGGTAAAGTGCTGATCGGAATGTATGCTGCCTTGACCAATCGGGAACATATGTTTACACTGGCCCAAAAAGGAGCTACTGTCTTTAGCATGGAGATGTTGCCAAGGACTACACGTGCTCAGAGCATGGATATCCTTAGCTCTCAAGCGAATATCGCCGGATATAAAGCGGTTTTGCTGGCAGCTGCACGACTCCCTAAGTATTTTCCAATGTTTATGACGGCTGCAGGGACTATTGCTCCTGCCAAAGTATTGATACTTGGTGCCGGAGTAGCAGGATTACAGGCGATTGCTACAGCCAGGAGATTAGGAGCAGTCGTCGAAGTATTTGACACCAGACCTGCCGTGAAGGAAGAGGTGCAAAGCTTGGGGGCAAAATTCATCGTGGTGGAAGGTGCGGCTGACGCATCTCAAGCCGGCGGATATGCCGTCACGCAGACAGAAGAGTTTCTTCAAGGCCAAAAAGCAAGGATCAAAGAAAGTGCCATCAAGGCCGACGTCATCATTACCACAGCACAGATCCCCGGAAAACCTGCACCTAAACTGATCACGACAGATATGTTGGATGAGATGAAACCTGGTTCAGTCATCATCGATCTGGCAGCATTGACCGGTGGAAATACGGATAAAACAGAGAATAATCAGACCGTCATATACAATCATGTCACCATCATCGGAGATTCCTCGTTACAAAACATTATGCCTTCAGATGCCAGTAAGTTGTATGGTAAGAATATCCTGAATTTCCTCAAACTGATCACCACTGCCGACGGACAGCTGCATCTTAATTTCGAAGATGACCTGGTAAAAGGCTCATGTGTTGCCCATGACAATCTAATAATAAACGATAGATTAAAATAATCAAATGACATTTTTAGAATTTATTAATCACCATCAGCAGATCATCTACATCGTCATTCTGATGATTTTTGTCGGAATAGTCATCATCGGCAGGGTGCCAAGTGTGCTCCATACGCCCTTGATGAGCGGCGCCAATGCCATCCATGGTGTGGTCGTCATCGGATCTATCATCGTCATCGGTAAGGCTGCACCTGACAATTATTTTGCATTGGGGCTTGGTTTCCTGGCGGTGGTCTTGGGGACACTCAATGTCGTCGGTGGATTTGTTGTCACGGACCGGATGCTTGAAATGTTCAAGAATAAAAAATCTAAGTAATCGAAATTGATCAACCTCTGTACTAGTAAGATATGCTGTTAGTTCCTATTTATATTGTCTCTTCCGTCTCCTTTATCCTTGGTTTAAAAATGCTCTCACATCCGGCAACCGCAAGAAACGGAAACCTGGCTGCCGCAGCAGGGATGGCGCTGGCTATATTTGCTACCATCTTCATGTACATAGACCCCGAAACTGGTCAGGGATTAAACAATTATGGCTGGATATTTTCAGGATTGATCCTGGGAAGCATCGTCGGTACTTTGGCTGCAAAGCGTGTCCAGATGACGGCTATGCCCGAGATGGTCAGTTTGTTTAACGGTATGGGAGGTGCCTGTGCGGCTTTGATCTCCCTAATAGAATATCAACATTTATCACACCTCGACATCACCTCGATATCCGGTCAAAAGGGTATGATCTTGATCATTGTACTCGGATTGATCATAGGTTCGGTCTCTTTTGCCGGAAGTATGATCGCTTATGGTAAACTCAACGGTAAGATCGGAGACTTTTCATTTAAAGGGCAAAATATCCTGAGCATTATCCTATTGTTAATCATCATTGGCCTGGCAGTGAGCCTGGTGATGGATCCCGGGCAGCCAATGTTATTCTATGTCATATTTGTTTTATCACTTTTATATGGCGCATTTTTTGTGTTTCCGATCGGAGGAGCAGATATGCCTGTAGTAATTTCGTTGCTCAACTCCTTTACGGGCGTCGCAGCAGCTTTCGGTGGTTTTCTGTATGACAATAAAGTAATGTTGACGGGAGGTATTCTGGTGGGTGCAGCCGGTACACTATTGACCATATTGATGTGCAAGGCGATGAATAGGTCACTGCTCAATGTATTGATTGGTAATTTCGGAGGTAATGCCTCAAGCAGTGGTGGTACAAGTGAAATGGGAAGTTATAAGGAAGTTTCGCTTTCTGATGCGGCTGTACAAATGGCCTACGCGAATCGCGTCATCATAGTTCCGGGTTATGGCCTCGCTGTAGCTCAGGCGCAACACGTATGTCATGAACTGGAGGGCATCCTGGAGGAACGTGGCGTGGAAGTGACCTATGCCATTCATCCGGTGGCTGGTCGTATGCCGGGTCACATGAACGTATTGCTTGCTGAGGCCGATGTCTCTTACGACAAACTCGAAGAAATGGAAAAGGCCAATGATGA
>ERZ724508.1745-NODE-1745-length-12327-cov-3.440026_pt1 | contig 12327 bp, 15 predicted proteins | sample MGYA00376041_ERZ724508 | MGnify/ENA primary metagenome ERZ724508 (study PRJEB28724, sample SAMN07190887) | wastewater metagenome | isolation source: effluent of sewage treatment plant in Hong Hong | place: USA: Christiansburg, Virginia | collected 2016-03-01 ...
CACGATCAGGAGCTCAGCCTTGGCGACCCAGCTGAAGCAGCTCAGACTTAACTCGTCAATGCTCTCGAGTATGACGTGAATAACGGTTTTCCCTTTGTGGAAACTGGAATTGCTCGACTTATGTACCCATCAACCAACGCAGCGCTGAACTTATTCAAAGATTTTCCAAGCTTGGCACCTTAACTATTCCCTTACTCGACACTATAGTTGAGTGGCAACAATTTCACCAACCAAAGTCTCACTCGAATTGATCGGTTGAATTGCAAGATTGAAGATAAAGTCATCAGACGAGGAAATCCTCCTCTTCGATGGTCGTTGACACTAAAGTTCTATAGGTCTCTCCTTCCTTGACAAGTATCGCTGCGAAGAAAGGATCAACAAACTCTACCAAGGGATCTTTTAGACCATAGCGTTTCGCTCCTTGGAGATAGTCTGTCCATGTTAGGTTCAGTCTTAGCCGCATAAAAATGCTGAACCGGCCGTCAACATCAGCCAGCCGGCCGTATATGTGCTTTCTAAAGAGCCGCAGACGCACGGGGGTTCTGTTGACGGTTTGCTTGCTATACTGGTCTGAGTTTAGGGTTTTTTCGAGGAATTTGCGAGTACGAAGGTTCAAAGGCTCTTCGTTTTCCTCCTCAGAGTTATGAAATGCAATGGTATCGTCGACAATGGCCAAGTAGATGTCCATGTTGCCTCTGGGAATTTTCAGAACCAGGTACTGGTAGTTCTGTGTCTTTCCGTAAGTACTCGTTACTTCATCAGTCTTCAAATACATTGACCCGTTCTCTACAAGGTAGTCGAACCCAAACGAATCGTACAGCCTTGTGACTGACAGATGAATCTTTCCGAGACCGTTGAAGGAATCGAATGGATCCAACACCACCTCCTCGAGGTATTTATTGAGATGCTCAGAGTCTGCATGAACAGCGATTTTGCCTTTGACAACTTCTGCGGGCTTAACCGAGAGGTGCTTGATTGCATTCTTCTTCTCCTTGGTTAGTTGCATTCTGTTTTGCTGCACAGTACTTCGCACGAGCTCGGAGCATACCACCTCCTCGAAGCAGTTGAACTGGTCGGGTTGCTCCAGGTCAGCAATCTGACAAATTCCTGAACTTGTAAAGTCGACTAATACTTCAGTCAGTTCAAAACTGAATGTAGTTTCCTCTGCCTCCTTGACTTTGCATTACAGTTTGCGTTCGGCAGTAAGGCAGAGTGACTTAAGTTGCCTCCATCCCAGCTTGTTAGGTTCTTCGATGTACCCGAGTTTGGTGAGACAATTCGGAACTGCCGACGAATGATCATTGATATGGGAAACATAACACAGCCTTTCGCATGGATCGTTCAGCCAAACATACTTGAGGTAGAATGCTAACAAGGGTTCCAGTTCAGCTTCATTCAAGGTGATTAGGCGAAAGGCAAGTATATCGATTGTTCGTTAGGTTGCCATGCTACGCGGATGGAGAATAGCCACAGCGGCGACCTTTCCATTCTTTTGTATTTCGTGCACATACATATGTCCGAGCAGTCGAAATTCACCGAAGAGCAGTTGCTTCAAATTATCGAATTCAGCTGGTTTTTTACTTGACTGTGCTAGCTCACCAATATATGTTGACAGCTCCTTTATCGTGAGGTTCAGAGGTACGATAACTGGCTATTCTGTCGGCACTAGCTGAGAGCTCTTAGGATTCGGTGGTTGCTCAGAGCTTGGAAGGGGCTTTGGGCTGACCGTCGATTAGTTCGGCCGGCTCAGAGACGGCACTGCTGTGAGTTCAATACTCGGTGGAAGCGGTTATTTGACTGATGACTCTACGGGTTCTTGGTATTTTATGTGGCTGGGCCTTCGACTTCTTTGCATGCTCTCTTCTGGTAGTACTTTAAGTGATGATTTTCCGACCGATTGTTGACTCCGAATCGCTCTTCCCTCCATATATACAGTCCCGCGAGGAAGGGATGGTAGGGATTCGTACTCTTTTGCGTAGGAGTAGTCGACAGACGACTCCTTTTCTGGGTTTACCAGCTGGATTCGGTTCAATCGAGGAAATTTGTTACTGATAAGCTGTATTTGGGAAATTGGTTTGCGTTCTTCAATTGGAGCATCCGTTTGAGCTTCGATCGTTGTGAAAGTCTTCGGTTTTCGGGTAAGGGTTTGGGTGGACTCATTTTCACGATAGATAGTGTTCGATGTGTTCACCGCCATTGTACGGGTTTCAATTGTGTAAACCCCAACCGATTTCGTTTGGGCCTTCGGTAAGGGCTTTTGGTGAAGGTAGCTGAGATTGAGATCCACAAAACTTTCTTTTGGTTTTATTTATGACTTGCGGTTCCCGAGAAGCTGTTTCGTGACCTGCTCGCTTCTGTATTGATTAGATGACTTTTTAACCGTTTGCATTCTCCTCGGCTGTCTTTTGCTTTTTCGCTGTTGCAGGAGTTCCCTGAGAATTGCACTTGCTTGATACAACCTTACCATATCCTGCTTACTGATTCGCAGAAACCTTCGAATCGGCGGAGGATTTGCTTTGGCTGAGTACTTTGAGGTGCAGTTCAGAAAGAATGGGTCGCCAGCCCTTTCGAAGTTCATATACATTTCCAAGGCTGATTCACAAATGAAACTGCAGTCTGTCATCAACCCTTCCAACACGCTCTTGCCGCGATGAATAAAATCGCAATAGGGCTCTTGAAGAAGTTTCTCGGAGGATCCTCTCCCTTATTTTATGAAATCCTTAAGTCGCTATCTCCACTGTGCGAGTTGTTCTACCAATGTAACGGTACACTCCCTTATGTTTGAAAGTCTAGTCAGAGACTATTCCAGTTCGTGGAGAGATAGTCCTTTTCGATGCGAAAAATCTTCCAGCATATACGATAGGTCGTAAAGTTGACCGGACCTGTCCTCGACGGAGTCGACGATCAAGTGGTAGCACGACTGTAGGTCTCCAATTGCTTCTGTTTCTTCTTCGAGGATATCCGCTTGTATCTCATCTGGAAGCTCATCAATAGCAGCGAGCAATACATCTTGATAGAACTTCTCGACACGTTTGAGAGCACATGCCTACCTGAATCTCTTGAGTGCCTCATCAAGGGATGTGTTAAGATCATCTCCAAGAGGTGTTGCTCTGCGGATGGATCGGGCATCCGAACGTGTTGGGACTTCTCTCGCAACGGAGCGTCTATTTCGCTTGCTGTCTCTACTGTTAAGTATTGGCATGTCAACTTCGATGCTATATTCCTCCTCTTACCGATGCAGACCTTCTTGATGCATTGATAATTTATTTGCTCAAACAGGTATGTACCAAAGCAGAGGTAGAATATGGACTAAGGCATAATTGCTATGAAGGGGTGGTTCTTTCTTCGCTGCGAGAAATCTAACAGCTGACAAGATTCGATAGGGTTATTCCAAATATCGAGCGTTATCGCACCATTCCGAGTGAGAGGTTGAAACGAAGTTAAACCCATTCATTTATCATTATTTATCATTGACTATCATTAAATGAATCGTACTGAGCGACTCACTGCCTCCATATCTCGCAACCCTGCTCGATCTGATCCACCATCCAATGAGATGGTTGACATTCTAAGCCGTATTGAGAGGGTTCTTGTCCTGGCAGAACAACGAAATGATTAGCGGTTTCATCATCTTGAAAGTGTCATCGGTGAGGGTCTGGAAGCCACCCACAATTCCATTTGCAAGGAACTGGCGAAGCTCAACCGAAGACTGAAGAACATCGCTCCATCCACGAGCAATGAAACGAGTCCAGCAAGGTACGAATGTTCATGTATGAAGAAGTAAGGAAACTGGATCGTGGAGACAATTTGACGCTAGCGAGGAAGAAAAACCGACTATCTAGTCAATACCCAACACAGACAGAAGCAACAGCCGTGTAGTCCCAGAAAAGCTTTCTCGGTTGCCTTAAATCAAATAAACTAAATTAAACAAAGAACTTCTTATTGCCGACCAAGGTCTGTTCAAGAGCCACAAACTGATTGGCGGTGGGGTGTCGAGGTACGCTGGGTCAGAGGGTAGCAGTACTCACATTACCGAACGACCGCCTCTCAAGCAAGAGTTTAAACCAACACCCTAGCCAGTTGGTTCCGCAACAGTAAGAGCCCAACAGGAACAAACATCGTACTTCGGAGAATTTCGGGATCGCCAGCTAATTGTAGCCTTTAAGTGCAACCCCAACAGCACCCTTGTGTCGTTAGAAGGTGAAATTGCTTTATGGACGGCGGAGGTAGTCGACATCATCACAAAATAAGCTTTCGAAGGGTACTCAAGTGGGAAAATCGCGGAAGACGAGTGCAGGGTCTTCGTGTGTAACAACTTTCTGCTGAACATGCACGAACTCATTCATCAGATGAAGGAGCACCAAGCCACGCTATGGAAAGCTCACAGCCAAAGCATCATGGAGACATTCCAAGCCAAATTGAGCAGTGCTCTGAACTTCAGTCTTTCGAAGTATCCTCAAAAACCAAAGATATTCATCAGCAAGGAGCTCAGCAGCATCATCAAGCCAATGGACACCACCAAATCACCGGTGAATAGTCTTATCTTGAAGCTGAATGCCTGGCTCAATCCACTGAAGTTCGATCCTACACTCCCGAACCTGAAGGCGGAGGAAGAGTTGGATCCCGAACAAGTCAAGGTTTATGACGAATCCGAGTTTGCGCTAAAGTACGACTACCGTGGTTGCATCAAGAAGCTGTTAAACTCATGCATTTAGTAGGCTCGAGAGAAGTACGATGACTTCGAGAAACTCATGAAGGAGATATTTAAGGTACAGAGTAAGGATAAACCCTCACCTCAACTGCTGAGTGACTTTAAAATTGGGATGAAGTTCAAGAAGGACATGCCTGCTCTCAGCCAATAAGAACTAGATGATTACGGTATCCCAATTCATAGCCCAGAGGTGCTAAGAGTGCTCATTAAGTGGATTGAGGAACTCGATGAAATCATCAGCAAGCCGTCAAAATATTTCAAGAGCCGAATCGAACCTTTCATAGTGAGCTCTGAAGACGACAATAAACGCACACCCGAATATTTAACATACGAGGCCAAGCAAAGACTTTTGGAGGAGTTTACGCAAACTCGCAAGGAATATGCGGAGTGGCTGATTCCACATAAATCGGTGCTGGATTCGATATTCTACTATCTCCCCGAGTACATTGAAGCACATCGAAAGGACTTCGACTTCTTACCAAGCAAAATTGTGGAATCAGGCTTGACGGTCAGCCTAGGCAGTGCCATGACGAGTGATACCGTTCCGCTGCTACTGAACAACCAACTGGGTTATCTCTTCCAGACACTCAAACGAGCATTTCCACTCAACAGCAACCTCATCGATAAGCAAGTAGTGCCCTTCCTCGAGTTCGTACCGTTTTCTGTTATGGACCTGCTTCGTGCGAAGTATTCCGGTACCCTAGACGAAATCAAGCAAGTGCTCAATAAATTGGAAAAGCATTCAGATATACAGCTGATCAGGGTGAAGAACCGACTGGACACAGGTAACCGAGACTTCCTGATAAACTTTTCATTTACTGGCTGCAACCTTATCTGCGAGTTACAGGTAGGACTGAAGGATGGGAAGTCAGATCCAAAGGAAAGCATGCGAGACCACTTCAACCACTTCATCTACGAACTCTGCAGAAGTCGATTCGGCCCCATCCCAGAATGTACGCTTATCATCCACAACCAAACTGAAATAGGCACCTACTTCAGGAAGAATACCCACCCCAACAAATTCAAGACCAACCGATTGGCGTTTGAACCTCACATCAAGGATAACCAAATTAATATTCCTGGCTACGAAATTCAGGATATCAGCAAAAGCTTTTTCTGTGGGAATTGTCTGGAGCCATCTTTTGCCTTTCTCTCTTTCATGGCTGGATACAAAAAGACTGGGACGGCTGAGTTCCTCTGTGCTCAGTGCATCTATCAACAGATGGGTACTGAATAGAGAACTATGTGCGCATTGGGAGTTCAGGGTGCAGGTAGCTTCAAAGAAGTCACAGATCTCGCTGACTTGGAAAGGCAAACTCAACCGTGCGTCGCAACTATCGATCCGAAGAAATATGGATCGCTAAGACTCTATCAATCAGACATTCCACCGGCCGAGAAGATTATCGAACTGTTAGAGATCACTGATGAAAAGCTGCGCCGAGAAAAACGTGAGGAACAAAAACGAATCAACGAGATTATTCGATTGAGGCCGGGACTCGCCAAGTACAGGGAAGCAATAGGTAAGGACCTTCTATTGAGGGGTAATGATTTCGAAGGGAAACTCATCTTTACATTGACTTCAGGTTTTGAATCGGTAAAGATTGTGTAATGCAGCACTACCAGAGGTACCAACTCACCGAAGAGGAAAACAACAACAAGAACAAGATTGTGGCAATCATCTAGGAGCGCCTCAAAGACGTGGCAACACCCGAAGCAATCCTATTCTTGTAGCCAAGGAAATACAACCATAGCTATAAGAGCAGCGAGATTTTCAAATACGCTGTACATAAGAATTCTAAGCAAGTTGTGTTCGTAGGATTGCTCAACGGTTCCCATAACTATTGGGTGCTCAACCAGATGCAAATTAACGAAAACATAACTGAAAATAAGTGGGCCTACTCTGGAAAGAGCCTAGACGAGAGTGTGCTTAAGTGGAAGGGGTAGGCCAACCAGGTGGATTGGATTGACCTGCACGACAACAGATTCAAGAGGGTAGACTTCATGACTGCTGCCAATCTCAACTTCCTCTCGCTTTCCTCCAATCTCATCACGACTGTCCAAATTCCTCAAGGCACCTACCCGAGACTTAAAAGTCTCAACCTGAGCAACAATAAGATCAAGGAACTCAACTGGAGGAAACTGCATGTTCCAATGCTTGAAGCACTTTTTATTGGTACCTTTTATGGTAATGAAGGTGGTAACCCTCTGGAGAAATTCGAGGCAGATGGAAGAACCCTCCCCTCCCTGGCTGAACTCCATCTGAGATAGTGCAAGAAGCTGGAGAGCGTAGTGCTCAACGAACTGACTAGCCTCAAGCAACTCTTTACTGGTACTGAGTTGGCTAACTTCAGAATGCTCGTTAATCCGCACCATGAGGCTCAAGGGAAGCTTCACGAAGTTGGAAATATTGAGTTCTTATTGTGGACTCAGTGAGTAAGTTGACCTCAGCAAATGCGCAGCACCCCACCTTCGCGAGATCAATTTCGAATGCAATAAACTATCCTCGTTTTCGCTGCCTCATGAATGCCCAGCTATAGAGAAGATTCGGCTCAGTATTTTTTATGTTCATTTAGGTTGCAACCTCCTCAAGGAATTCTCACTTGCAGGCGTTCAGTCGGAACCTAGTTCGGAGGAGCTGCTTCTCGATCTAAGTTAGCCATGTGTAATGTAGGTCGAAACAAGCTGGTAAGTGTCAATCTCGGTCCCAATTGGAAGGAGGACTGTCGCGTCAAGATATTGTTGGATGTGTCAATGAACCCTGATGTCCAACTTGCTTACAACTCGTAGCATGACTTTTCGCGGGTGACCATCGATCAGACAAACTCAGCCCACGCTCGAGCTCTATGGTCAATGCAATTCCTGGATGAAAACACTCTCAAAGCTTTCAATGAATATTTGGTGGAGAAGGAGGTTAAGCTCATCTCGATCCAAAAGTCGATGATTGTGACAGCTCAAAGTGTAATAACAACCCTGGCAGTCTATAACAACGAACCAGCATTACCTGAGCGCCATGAGTTAGTCGATTCGGACGGTCGTATTACAAACCTATTCTAGGAGTTTATGGTCGTACAAGGCCATAAGCTTGAAAAAGAGGATAGTGTGCTCTCCATAATTTACAGGCAGGAGTAGCCGTTGATTACTGAAAAGATTGGCGAAAACGAGTCAAACTGCAAGAAGTACAGATGGGGAACTGATACACCTTGCCGACCTCAATGCTCCGAGGGACATGCCTTAGAATTTAGCACTGAGTAGACAATAGGAGCAAACGAGTCAGTTAAATGCAGGCTGTGCCAACGAGAGCACCAAACAGAAATGAATTGGAGATGTCCACGCTGTGAGGACTACTGGATGTGCATGTTTTGCCAACGAAAGCTTTGACGCTGCTTGCAATTTACATTTACCAATCAACTGTAATAGCTCGAACGGTTGAAGTTTGCAGGAGTCGGCGGAGGGCGATGAGGGAGCTGCACTAATTATTCCTATTCCTCTTCTTACGTTTCTCGAGACCTTGAGTCTTTTGCGTGGGAAGCACTGTCTTCACTTCCATCCTCCTCCATTTTGGTAGTGTGCTCATTTTATTCGTCAGGGTCTCCGATGACTCGCTTGACATTTGTATGAATTTCGCAAAATTCGTCATACACTCGCTAGAAATAGAGCGCATCTCGCAATTCAGACCCTCCACTCCGATAACTGTTCTGCAGTCTTTTGGGTCTCATGCGGTAATACTGCATGCATGCCTTTACCTTAGTTTGAAGCTAGTCGAATGTCAGATTTCTCTAAACATTCACATGGAATGATGAAAGGACAATGCTGGAGATATTCCTTTCGATTGATGCACGTTGTTCCGAGAAGTACCTCCGGAGATTCTTTTCGAGAATATCAAAGCTTTAGAGTACTCGCCTCCTGTCGACTCCAACCCATCTCAAAGTATTCTTCTCTTCAGTATCCAGATTGTGGAGCGTCTGGCTTATTTCCGTGATTGAATCTGCACGTGCACTGGCTGCCTTCTTGAAGTAGTCTGTTAGGAGCGCTGAAAGGTGATGAGTGTGGGATGTTGGATCGTACTACCTGCACAGCAAGGGTTGCTAGCAACACTCCTAACTCAGACAGACCTCCTGAACCACGTGAAGGGCGTTGAGAGCGCATGGAACAGCAAGGAATTGCTTTTCTGTCATCGCAGTTCAATTTGAATTTTGTATTAGTTGAGTATAATGAATCTAACGATTTCCGATGATATCGAAATTTGTGGCGAACTGCAACTCAAAGAAAAAGCTCAGATTGGATCAACGCTCACTTGTCTTGAGAACATCCTTGATGATATTGATTGCATCCTGGCTCAGGTTGTTGCCGCTTTTGACTATGAATTCCTCGACCCATGGAAGCTTCATTGACTGAATGTATTCGCCCATAGCATCGGTGAGGTCATTCCACGTGATCGATATAACTTTAAGGTGCTCCATCCTTGGCTGAAGCTCGGACAGGCCTTTAATGAAATTATCGCCAAGCATGTTGTTGCTTAGGTCAAGCACTTCGATGTTCTCAAAGAACTCTGGTCGGCAACCATGCAGAGCCTCGTATGTGATGTTGTTTCCGGTGAAGTGAAGTTGCTTGAGCCAAGGGAGTCGATTAACAATATGCTTGAACCCGTCGTTGGTTATATCCAACCACTCTACAATTAACACGACCGTACGAAGTCTTAGGTCTACAAGCCTCGTGAAATTGCGAGAACACAATGCCTTGACAGATCGATCTCCGATGGTGTTCCAGCTAAGCTCCAGTCTACCGATACTGGGCATCACGATGTTCTGGATGAACGGTACGATGGCTTCATCTGTCACATTCGCATCTGAAAGTTCCAGTATCTTCAGATTGGGGAAGTGCAGCTTAGACAGTGCTTTTGTCCCCTAGAAAGTGATTGCGCTTTTGCCTATAATCAAAGAGGAAGTACTGAGATACAGCTCCTCCAATTGTTCGAAGTGATCGACCTGATAGGCTTAAAAGCCTTGGCCAGTGAGAATACTCAGACTTTCATGGATGTTCAGCTGCTTCAGCTTGGGAAGGTCCCAGCTAGCCATCGATGAAAGTACTGCATCGCTAACGTAGCATCCGCCAATGTCTAATATCTTCAGGTTTGGTAGCTTCCAGTTTCCAAACAAATACTTGAACCCTTCTTCACGGATGAGAGTGTTTTCTAATTGAGACATATGCTACTCAGCAAGAGATGCTCTAAGCTGTGCATGTCCATGCTCTTGTTCATCACCGCAATCCGGTTGGAGAAAGGGCTGTCCTCGAGATTGAGAATTTTCAACTCCGACACGTCAAGGTTTGAGAATGCTTGAAATGCGCGTTCTTTCAAAGGGAGTTATCCAAGGAGAAGTGTATCGAACCGGAACTGGGCTGCTGAAAGAATACTTGCCACCGTCTAATCTTCGATGTCGTTGGAATATAGACTCAACCCTGTTAGCTTCTTGAACCTGCTGAAGTGGTGTATATGCTCGTCGCCTCGAAGCATATTTGTCCCCAAATCGAGAACCTCAACGTCGTCTGGTACTTCCTCGAGAAACTCAAAGCTATCCAACCGGTTGTCTACAAGTGTTATCCACTTGAGCTTTGGCTTGTTCCGAAGGAGCAGCTTAGCGCTGGCTGAGGTCAGTGAATTTGATATCATTATCAGGGTCTCTAGTGATGGTAGTTCCAGCTCTGCAAGTAGCGCAACTTGCTGATCAGTCAGTTCTATGTCTGATGCTTTGAATTTTTTGAGGTTGGGCAACTTGATTCGGATGAACTGCTCCAGTGGGCCGTTGTCAAGTTTTCCCCCATCTAAGATAAGCATGGAGTTACATAGCTCAAGCTTCTGAAGGTTGGTCCAATTCATGGCCGCTAGCATTGCAAACTCCTTTGGGTAGAGTGTCGCATACGGAATCGATAGGAGTTCCAGTCCGGTGAGATTCCACTTACTGAAGTGCACGAATGCACTGGGGAGGATGGAACCAATATATAGGCTTTTGAGGTGAGGAAGAGTGCAGTTGCTGAGATGCTCTATACCCTACTCGCCAAGCTCGCGATTATTAGCTGAATCGTTTTTCCAGTCACTTAATGCCAGCAATTCAAGGCTTGAGAAGTTGGACTCTCGCATCTTCTACATCGACTTGCTAGTGAGACCCACCCCCAATAGCTACAGTTCCTTTAGTCTCGGGGCTAATGGTGAATTCGCTATTGCCTCGAATCCCTAATCCTTGACGTTGTTATAGTTCAGTACCAGCTTCTCGAGTTTTGGAGCTCGGATGTTCATCAATGCCGATACTGCTTTGGGAGTTAAGAAGCCGTCTGCTATAGTGAGTGAAACCAGTTGCGGGTACTCCCCGGCACCGGCGATGAGCTGGCATCCCTTCAGCCCGAGATTGGTTTGACCTGAATTAGGGATCATCTACGAAATTCCATGCTGGTGATTTCAGAAGGGTCGATATTCTGGAACATGCTGGCATCGATATGCGGGTACAGGGTCACTTTCAGTTCAACAGCCAGTGCTTTGAAGAGGAGAGAGACCACGCACACATATTTCAATGTCATAATGATATTAGTGATATCCATAAAATTAAGTAGTACGGGAAGTATCAGCTGCTGCTTTGCTGTTCTGCTAGCCTGTTGAATTCTCTGTTTAGCACCTATTCAGCCTTCCTGGCCAGATTGTGCTTCTTGCTTTCGACTATTTCTTGCAGAGAGATCATTGTATCCACCAGATATGCATGTGGAAGGCTAGCAGCACTCGAAATCTTTCGCTCGTCGTCGGCCTACATACTCTGAAGCTTCTCAAGAGTCTCATGCGTATCGTCTTCAAGTTTGAAATCTTCCTTGGATAAATGCTCCTGCCGTTCCTTGAGAAGACTCTCTAGAGAAGTGAGGCGGTAGGTCAACCTCTATGACCGCTAATTTTCCTTGACTAGCATCACGACCATTACTCGACTAATTTTAAAGTCGAACCCGATCCTGGGTATTGGCGATTCTTGCGGCTCCTCGCGCTGATCAATTTCCAGCAGCAAAGTGTAGAGATCATACACAAAGTTGTTTGGGTCGGTCTGGAAAAAATCCTATTCGCCAAGCATGGAGAATCCAATACTCTCGAATGAGTTGTACAGTAGCCGAATAACCTTCTCACAATCAGTGGGTTCCTCTCCCGGATACTCACTCGGTTCATAGCTGAAGATATCGTGCGCGTATTGGATTCGGTTAGCTTCCATCCGATGGTGGTACACCCAAATTGAAGATTTCAGAAAGTGCAGTCGCAGTTGTTTGGCCTTATCGAGCTCAACTGCAAACCAATTTTCGCCGAGCTCTTCGACCTGGAACACAAGTTTAAATATGCTACCGCTTCTGAGGATGGACTCGTTGCTGATTTTATGCTCGATCGCTGCAAGAAGGTTGAAGAAGTCGTCGACTGGTATCTGAGGATACCGCAGAATCTTGGAGAAGGAGCTGATAATGAGTGCCTCTTGACGAAGCATCGGGCTGATGATAGCTTTGTTGATATTCCTGAACCCGTTGCCATAGCAATCTGAAAAGTACTCTTCCTCGAATTTGTTGACGAGGGTGGGATTCAGCCCTCCAAGATAAACACT
>ERZ724508.1746-NODE-1746-length-12326-cov-4.922745_pt1 | contig 12326 bp, 9 predicted proteins | sample MGYA00376041_ERZ724508 | MGnify/ENA primary metagenome ERZ724508 (study PRJEB28724, sample SAMN07190887) | wastewater metagenome | isolation source: effluent of sewage treatment plant in Hong Hong | place: USA: Christiansburg, Virginia | collected 2016-03-01 ...
AGCTACTTCTACAGTTTTAGCAACTTCAGCAACAATTGGAGCTGCAACTTCAGCAGTTTTAGGTGCTTCTACGCTTCCGCCTTCTGTTTCGATAATTGCAATAGTTTGACCCACTTTTACCACATCATCTTTCCCAAAAAGTTGTTCTACTAAAACACCTGAAACTTCACTTGGCACTTCGCTATCCACTTTATCGGTAGCAATTTCAAGAACTGCTTCGTCCATCGCGATAGTATCTCCAACGTTTTTTAACCAATTGGTAATTGTTGCTTCAGCAACGCTTTCACCCATTTTAGGTAATTTCAATTCAAACTTTGCCATATCTTTAAACTAAAGTTGTTTTTTTGTATTTCGTTTGCAAAAATACTAATTTTTCATTCGTTTTATAATGAATCTACTAATTTTTTACAACAATATTATTTTTCCTCTATCATTAGAATTATTACTTCCAATTAAATAATTTGAACTCGAAATATAATTCTTGAAACTCAGATTTTTTTTTTTATTTGATTGCCCAACAAAACATTGTGTCCTCTCCTGCATTATTTTGGTTCTACCTTTTTTTAGTGGCGATTTCATGAGCTATAGACACTCTGCTTTAGTTTACAGATACTTCTAAGATCCAAAGGTGTCTTCTGCACTGAGTCAGGTATGCGGTTCAAGCAAATCTGAATCTTGAGAAGGTGTACTCTTCCGAAAGCGAGGGGGAGGCAAAGTTTTTCAATCATTGCCGTTTTGAGCGGTGGATTATTGTAGAAAAGTTCGCAGAGCAATAGAGCTGATATCCTGCGTAGATCTAAATAAGCAAAATATACATTAGTTATCATCGTAGAGATTTTGAACAATTTTAATTAAATCATTTGATGTCAGAGAATCAAAGATTTACTTTTGCCTTTGCGCGTTGTTAGATATTTGGCTAAATAGAGTAATCATGTACTAAGTAAGCTTCTTCATAGCTTAGATCAAATTCTTTTTCTCCGTGTTTGAAGGCAGCATTATTATTATGAATTAACGCTTATCATAAAATAAGTTGATTAAAATTATTCTATTTCAATTTGAGCCTCATCTTCCAGCTTTAAATTACCCTTTGCCCCATAGGAGAGTGTCATAGAATCATTCATTTCTAAACAGAATTTTCAGTTCAAAATAAATTTTGAATTAATTTTCGATTTGGAAATAAAAATATAATTTGATGTATTTCTACTAATATATGAAATTTATCTATAAATAGATTATTAATATACAATATTTTAGGTTTATATATCTAAACTTAATTATTCCACTCCCATGTAGCTTGAAAAGACACAACCATTAATTGTATAAGAAACTACCAATACTGCCTACTATCCTACCATCTAGGAAGCTCCTATCGCGGTCGGCTAAGTCTACTTTGCGCAAAATCAAAATAATCTGCAAAATAACCCCAATAACATGTATAATCCTCCCAATAATGGATATCAAGGACAGCCCCCAAATATGGGCAGGCCCAACCAAGTATTCATGCAGGGCCCACCTCCCCCACTCGTCCAGCAAGCAATGCCTATATAAATCATGAACCATCGTAATAATTATCTAACGTAGCCCAAATTATTTTTATTCAGTAGCAACTGATGGTGGGATGCCCAGCGTGCGGGTTCATGGGCAGCTACCCCCGAAGAACAGCTGGATGCCAACTATTCGCATGGTGCATTTGCTTGTTCATATTCACTGGATTTTTGTGTTTCTGGATCCCGTTTTGCATAGACTCCTGCTATGACGTTGAGATAGTATGCTCCCGATGTGGGCTCATAAAGACCGTTATTGAATCTTGATCTATTAAAACATAGTATAATGCAAACATTATATCATATATTAAATGGAGGGTTGATTGAACTAAAAACGAGGTATATATAAATCCATAATAAATACAATTAAAATAGTATATTACCCACTAGACTCATCCATGACTGACAGCAACTCCTAATCGTAATCCAACAATAACAGCATGTACTAATAATCGACTCCCACATAGTTCTACTCCACCAACCAGCTCGTCACCCATATGGACAACACGCAGAAGATAAACTCATACCTACAGCACAATCTCCCCTGCTTCAACAGAGAGAAACTTACCAAGGAAGAGCTAACCACATGGAACTGTATCCAGGAGAGTTTCGCCAAATACAAAGTTCGCAGCATGTACTACCAAACTCTAATCACTCTGGTTGGCCTGAGTAAAGAGACTGACTTACAGAAATTAATCGAAAAAGATTATATAAAAGAAATGGCAAGCATGAAGGGAGAGACAATATTAACAATCTCTATATATAAGTGATCAGCACATTTCACAAATAATACATTTCTATTTATCAATAAGTAGCTCAAATCAATTATTTTTATGCCCATTATTATTTGCCTGATGGCCTAACTATTATCACTCTATCTTATATATATTTATAAGTTAATAATATGAACAAGCTCCAACTTCCTCAGGCCAAGTTATTCTACGCAGTTGGCGAGGCTTATAGGAAAAGAATGATCGATGAGAACTAGAGGAGACTATTGAAAGGTAATTACTATCAAATGCTCAGAGAAAATCATCACTGATAATGTGCAAATATTTTAAGTCCTCTAACAAAATGATACTGAATCCGTGTTGCTCGAGAAATTAATAGAGCTGGTTCGAGCTCCAGAAGACAATAATTTACCCAAACAAGAAAGCAAAGCAGCCGATATCAGTATAAATTTCCTAAATTAGTCCCCCCACAGGTTCCAGTTTAGCAGGAGTAGGCTTCCTCTCCTTGGGGCTAGTTCTTGAGAAGAAAGAAATTTGGAATGAAAGGGCAACAACATAATTAATAAGTACAATAGATTAAAGGCTTAATAAATCCACAAAAGGCTGATTGAACTTTATATCTGCCACAATTTATTTACTATTTTTTAAATAACAAATCTCATCCAAATCATCTATCACGCCTTCTCTTAAATCTTTATCGTCTCATCACTCTCTTCCTCTTCATAAATGTCTAATTATTTTTCCTCTTATTCACTTTATTCGTTTTTATACTCAACGGAGTCTTCGAGTTTTTGGGCTAATTCGCTATCGGAGCTCTCATATTCTGCTTAATCTTCTGATTCTTATTCCTTTTAATGAATCTATTAAGAATTTTATTCTTCAATTTTGCCTAAGTTTTAGTTATTCATCACTGGGATAAGTTTGAATTTTTAATAATCATAGAATATGTCATCTTCTAATGTAAATTTGTCTATATTTTTATCTTGGCTTAGCTTTAGGACTGGATCGGTGCCTTTCTCATAGATTATTGATGCCAAGTTTCCCTTAACTAAACTTTTACGACCAATTTACATCTTTAATAAATTTTCATAATCTTTTATAAGTCTCTCAAATGCTGATTTATGATATCTGGCGCACTATTATCGTAGTTAGGGTTTTCCTCTAGTATCGAAGCAACTTTTCACTTAAACATGCCTTAAAAAAAACTTTTAAAGCCAACCTTTACTTCCATTAAATGAAATATTTATTGTTTTCATTGTCGCTGCTTTTTGTCTGATTATTTTCTGAGTTAAAGGAACTTGGTCCCAAATTTTTCTTAATATCCATACACACATATTAAACTCCATTGCAGGATCTAGAGCTTTTCTACCCTTTCCCAATAAATTTAAGTTGTGAGACTGAAGCCAACTATTTATTTTTCTGGATGAAAGATTGTAGTATTATATAGCTTACTCGACGCTTTTTTATAGAGCCTAAGATAGATTTAATGTTACCATTTGACAGACTTGTTCTTTAAAATCATAATCGTATGTTTGATACTTTCTTTTTCTAAAAGTATTGTTTTTCTTTTTTTCATAGCCAGATGCTGAACCTGTCTCCTCAATTTCATTTTATTATTCTTTTATTTCATCTTACTCTTATTTTACTTCAGATTACTACTCATCACTGGAGTAAACTTATCTTTTCTTTCTCAACTTTAAGACTCTTTTCTTTTGGTTTCCCACGATTTGCTAAGTTAAAGATTTTTTACATTGATCTTATTATACACCAGAATTTTCACCTTCTTGAGGGCTTATTAATCCACATTCAGGACTCTTGCTTTAATTGACAACATCTTTCCAATCTTTTTCTTCAGGGAATTCTTTGATCTTTAATCGCCAATAGTGTAATTCGGGAAGCATTCAAGCAAATCATCAATTATAAGGTCCATCCTGTCTTGGCTCTCAACAGTGTTTTCTGAAATAAGTCCATCCTTCAAGAGCGACTCACAGATATCTTTGCCGATATCGACTTGCATTCTTAGTTTAATATAATAAATATTTATTTAGTATTTAATTTATAAAAAATAGGAACTCGAAATTTGACCAAAATTATGGAATAAAATCAGATAAATTTTTTTTAATCTGGGTCATAATATATATGATTCTTCTCGCTTACGTAGTTAATTGGAGGAACATGAAGCTTATCCACGATGCACATATTTCTAGATTGAGCTAGATCGGCTTCAGGATTTTTTAATTCGTACCCTTTGTATTGATCATTATATGAAGTAGTTCCTTGGAATTTAACTGGAGGAGCTCGGTAGTTTGGCATTTATTCCATGGGCTTTGGCTCAATCTTATACTCAGGAAAATCATTTTTGTAACTGGATGCGCCATAAAACGGGACTTGGGCTCTTTGATAGCTTGGTTGTGGTACTGGTCTTGATTATACTTTTGGAGGTTCAACGTAGTGGCTTTTGTAAGAAGTAACACCTTCAAATTTTATTGGAGGTCTGTAAAGTTGAGGGGGGTTGCCAGATTTAAAAATGTTATCATCCTCTGGGTTTTGGACAGGTTTTATTGAATAAGGCTTATACTGATCTTTATATGAACTTTGGCCAACAAAAGGTACTTGGTACAAAATTTTACTCTGAATTAAATGATTCATACTCCATAGCTTTAAAGTTTAGATGGCGAATCAACGAAATTATTTATTTGCATAGGCACATACGTTTCCTGATAGTTGGTTTTGAGAGCATCGGGATTATAATGCCTTTGCTAGTATTTATAATCTAGACGAGGAACATTAGAAGGAGCTATCTTTATATCTTTGTAATGATCTGCATAGGAAGTAGAGAAGTTCCCTTTTATTCTTGGCCTGGGACATTGATGTTTTCCTTGATAATACGAAAACGTTACCACATGTACAAAGTTAGCAGACACACTTCAACATTTTGTTATGCAAAACGAGATAGTGATCATCATGGTTGACAGGGTGATTGTTTTGTTGCGAATCCACTTACATAAAAATAAAATTAAAATATTGCGTGCCATTATCGTTAAGGATGAAAATCTAAACAATGCGGCTATATATTGAAAAGGAAATGTATAGCAGAATAAATAGAGATGAAAGGCATGATATTATGATAAATTAAGAAGTTGACTTAGTTCGGTTTTGTTTTTCCTGCTTATTCTAGAATGTAATAATATTAAATACGAGCAATAAATATAAAGATGGACATCTTTTTTATTTGTGACTTCACAACGATAATATTTTCAGACGTTAGCACACCATATTAGATAAGAAAGAATATAAAATATTCATTATATTATTATAATTTGGGAATCATTTAGATATTATTATAATCCTCATGAATCTAAGCAAAGTTACTCGCAAATTTCAGTTGTGTCTCTTTTATAACTGCTCATATTCATTTTCGAATTCCTCTTAGTCTTTTAACTCTCTATCTCCTCTCGATGGGCGATACACCAAATCCACAGATCAACTCAGAAAATATTTCTCTGAAAGTGCTCTCATGAAGTATCGAGTCAAGGTAGAAGCTGAATGGATGCTCCACCTCATGAAAAATAATATCATTCCTAGCTAACCTCAGTGCAGTATCGAGAAGATCGAAAACTAATTGAAAGGACTTTATAATAATTTCAATGATAAATCAGCAGCCAGAATAAAATAAATCTAGAAAACTACCAACCATGATCTCAAGTCAGTCGAATATTTTATGAAGGAAAACATTAGCTGGTATAAATAGAATGTGCAGCTCTGTTGTACTAGTGAGGATATTCATAATTTAGCCTACTCTTTAATGCTTAAAGAATCTTTGAGCAGTGTAATAGTCCCAACCCTCAAGAAGGTTTAAGGGGATTTGGTATCGAAGAGTGTCGAATGGGCGGCTGATGGCATGCTTGCTCGAACCCATGGACAACCTGCAACTCCAACTACATTAGGCAAATAGATAGCAAATTACGCTTACAGGCTGAAAAAACAAATCAATCACATCCAAGCAGTGAAACTATCAGGGAAAATAAACGGAGCAGTTGGCAATTATAATGCTCACTATTTCTCCTACCCAAGTAGTGATTGGATAAACCTGAATAAAAAATTTGTCTAAACAAATTTGGGTTTAGAGTTTAATCCCTACACAACTCAAATTGAATCACATGATAGCCTAGCCAGAGTATTTGGAGAACTAGCCCTTTCCAATACAATTTTAATTGGTTTATGCCGTGATGTATGGGAATATACTTCTAAAGGATATGTGAAGCAGAAAGTTAAAGCTGGCGAGGTCGGGTCAAGCACAATGCCTCACAAAGTTAATCCTATTGATTTCGAAAACTGTTAAGGCAATTTAGGAGTTGCTAATTCTCTATTACAACATTTAAGAGAAAAGCTACCTATCAGTCGACTTCAACGTGATTTATCTGATTCGACAGTATTAAGAAATCAGGGATCAGCCTTAGGTTATTCTCTTCTTGCTTATCAAAGTCTTTTAAAAGGTTTAAGTAAAATAAGTTCGAACAAAGAGCTTATGCTTTCATAACTTTCATCCCATCAGGAAGTCATTACTGAGGCCATCCAAACATAATTGAGAAAAATAGGTTATCCTTAACCTTATGAATTGCTAAAAAATTTAAGTAGAGGGCAAGCATTTACCTAAGAAACCAAAAAGAAACTCATTTAAGAACTAAGGACAAAGATTAGCCCATAATCAATATAGAAGTTTAACAGTCTAAGACCCGAAACTTACCTCGGGAAAGCGTAATAATTGGCTAGAAAAATAAAATAGGTATGATTATAAATAATCTTTATTCTAAAATAATAGTAAGCATTTTAATAATTTCTAATGAGTCTGTTCAATTTTTTCAAAAAACCCGAGGAAGAGGAAAAGAAGAATCAAAAATTCTATCAAGAATAAGAAATAAAACTACCAGAAAACTTTGCACAAACAGTTATGGATCTGTAAATGCAAATGTAATTTCAAGAGTCATCCAACATATAAGTTGTTAAGCAATTGAATGAACTCTATCGAGTAAATCAGTGTTTATGCAGATTGCCATCTAGTACTATGCAACTGTTGATAGTAAAAAAGCAGAGCATTTCCACAGAAAATTAACCAGTCTGTTGACAAACCCCAACACTATCGAAGTGATTTAGCGAAAAAAAGACTAAGGAGATCAAGCGAAAGTGCCACCAAATGTACTATAGAAAAATCTGAAGCAAGAGCTGAACAAGTTTAATTCTCAGTCGAATGTGGTGGTGAAAAGCATGATATAGGGTAATAATCGGAAGATTTAGCATCATTATAAATTAGTTAATAAGGATATTTAAACTCAATAGTCGAGGCTACAGCGTCGTTTATAATAAAGAAGCAAATCAAAGTCAAAAAAAGGCTGATGATATCAATAATGTATCTTTCTTCTTCATTTCATGGTCATTCTGCTTCTATTGTGAATAGGTATCCTGATTTTACGTAATGAGAGCTCAGCCAATTCGTCAGTTCTTCTGACAGATTTTTCATCATTTTTTCCCTCAAATAAGGCAAATCCAGCACATCCTTAATACAATATTATCGATATTCTGGATGAAGTGGCCTTTGCTCAAATAATTCTGTATGTCCTTTCTTCCATAACTGATGAAACCATTCCTTGTTTTTATTCAATCCATGAGGAGCATTATATTTTTTAAACAGATCGTTTAATCCAGGAGTTTTTACATTCGTTATCAATTTTAATATTTATTTGCTGTTTTTGGTTTTCTCATATATTTCCAGTTGACCGATCAATGTCTCAGTCGTGCTTGTATCGAAAATATTTATCACACAAGTATTCATTATTTAATGGAGAACAAGACTATCATGTCGACAGTCATGGAAAATCTTTAAAATTTTGGGATTACAAAAGACATTCCTCAAGATCCTTTTGCACAGTTCAAACGTTTCCATATCTGCCTTAAGGAGCATCCCATGAATATCAATCAAAAATGTGTTGAGGCCAGTGTTAATTTGAATCATTTCAATGTATCCGTTCTTTCTCAGTCGACCTTCTAGATCAACGGCTAATATTTTGCTTTTTAATATTGTGCCTGCACATCGAAGTAAAGAGTCCATGTCGAATATGTCGAATGATTATTTGGGAGGAAGTTCTTATAAGTTCATAAAGTTTAACAGCAATTCTTCTTCTGGGTACATTTTCTTAAATTAACATGTACACACTGACTTATACCCATCGATTTATTAGAAATTCCATTGATTTATTCGTTTCTATGAGGTAATCAGCTGAATAGATGGGAAATTCAAGAAGAGGAACCCATCATTAATGAGGATCGGTTTCAAAGGATTAGTGATATTAGCATTGTTTATTTTGTACTACTGGCAGATGTGCTTATAGACATCATTCCAGTTGCAATAACCACTTTCGTTTTAGATTTTATTTTCTATGAATTTAACAACGCTTGTCAATAAGGCTTTTTGATCTGTTTCCATCGATACTACAGGACCACTATTTGTGATTGTGTTTAGGAAATTAGCAAAACTAGTTTTCTTGTTTTTTAGATACAAATTCAGTGGCAGTAAATTAATCATAGGGCGTATGACTCCAAACAGATACTTCTTTATATTTGCTTAATTCAGATCCTACTCCTTTGATTTTTATTTAAACTACTCATAGCAATTCTTATAGAAGTTCAAATTTTCCTCTTCTGATGCACAGGGCAGGATGTAGGTTGTTTCTTTAAGAAATGGCGGCATTACTAAGTTGATTTTAAAAAATTTGCTTCCAGGAGGATCACACACATACGAACATATATGAGTTATCTTTATTGCTGCCATGGTTTTGTTAAATCCAACTCTTGTAAATTACCGAATGAGAAAATCTTCAGTGAAAAGGGCCTCGGGGTAGTAGCAGCTGAGCAAATCCATGAAATCATTGAACATTTAAGCATGCATCTGGTTTCTGATGAGTTGTCTCTTATCTCTATCTTCATTGAGTTCTTATAGAGAAAATATTTTTTATTTCTGATATTCAAAAAGATTGATGTAATTTCTGGGTCCTTTTACAATCTGTTCCTTTGAGTCTTTTTCTAACTTGGAATAATCATATACAATGGTTTATCCATCAACCCATTGATCGTATTTGAGATCCCACACTCCATGACTGAAGTAGCATTCATGAGAACTCTTCATGCACAAACCCCTTAAGTAAAATCGACATATTTATGTTTTGGAGGGTTTGATTTCAACTGATATCTTTTTCTTGTCTTTTTGAGGTTCCATTTTAGTGATCAATAATAAAAGAATAATTTATTAACAATATATACTAATACAAATATTATATTAATAAGATATCAACACCAAAATATTTTTATATTAAGACTTTAACGCACAGATCAATCTCAATCTCAAACTAGTTTTCCTAACCTTTTTGCGTGAGTCTAACATGAATGAGGGTGTAGCTCAACAGGGAGAGCGTTGGACTCCAAATCCAAAGGTTGTGGGTTCAAGTCCCATTATCCTCACTTTTTAATAAAATCTGCATGAATGAAGGGTTATAATCTTAATATAAGAAGTAGATATGAGTTATTTCTTTTTTTCTTTTTTCTTTGATTATATTTCAGTCATTATATTATTCCATGGAAAAAGACATCCTGAAATGCAAAATTCATGCCAATGAGCCAATTACAAATTATTGCACCCAGGGTAAACATGCTGTGTAATGTAGTGAATTGCTATGTTGAACTGTGTGCAGCGTGCATATGCGATCATACTGAGGCTCATAATATGATCAATACGAAGCCAAAATATGAGCATATCAAAAATACGTACCAGCACACGAATGATAAACTGGGGAAATTAAAAGAAGCAATCTTCCATGAAAAGAATCGAGTGGTATCAAATATCTTACCTAGGTCAGCATCATGGATAAGATCGGAAAATTGAATACCTAATGCTATAACTTCTTGAAGCAAGCCAGATAGGAAGCTATAGTAACAGTTAATAAAGCCTTTGATGAGCTAGAAGCGAACTTTAGCAATCTGATCTAACAAGAAAAACAAAGATCAGGTCTCCTGAACGAAGATAGGTTAAACCAGTTATTTTCTGAACTCAATAAACAAAATTTATAAGTTTATAACATTACTCATTAACTCAATTCTTTTAAGAATCCTAACATCATCAGGATTGTTAATAATTAATTTCTGCCTCAGGCTTAGAATAATATCAGACATATTTCTCAGGAACTCGCTATTAATGATCAGTTTCAACCCAACATTAGTTATAGGCCTTCCAAATTATCAGAAGTTTCAATGGCAGCTAAAAAATTAATTAGTACTGCTGTGACATTCCCAGTGTCCAATAATGAATACTACAGGAACAAAAGTATTTCAAGGCCCAAATAAACTCAAATAAAGCCTCTAGGAGCAGCAAACTTGACAAGATAGGCGAGCATAAGGAAATCCAAAGCACTAATAGACCTGAAATCTCCCAAAAGCTACTCCAACTAGAACTAGAAGATGATATTGACATCGAAATAAAACTACTTTCCCAAAAGTCAGTAAGAGAGTACAAAAATATTCTCAAAAACCAATTATTGATCATTTTATCATCACATCATACATTTCTTTATCAGATATATTATAAAAGTTTGAGAGAAGGATGCCGTATATTAATAAAGTTGTCTGGAAAAAAAGCGGATTGATTTATAAGTTAAATTGTATGTACAAAATAATTAGTGATGCTAAAAAAAAAATAATCATCCAAGCAGATCCCTGCACAGACTCAGAGCAAGCGAGAGAAATGCTCCATATGCAAGACAATTAACTAAAAAATGATACTTTCCCAAATTGTTGATAGATCATTGATAAAAAAATATTCAAAATTGGTTTCAGATAGTACAAATACTTCTGAGCTGCATCAGTTCTTGTTTGGCTTGTCTGTCCATTATCCTGGAGGAATTAGTTAGTTTCAGAAGTAGTATTGCATATTAAAACAGTACCTGACATCATACTATCCCATAACTAAAACAAAGTTATTTGTAACTTCGTTAATCAAAAAAACCGCCAAATAGTTTAAAAATCCATACATGCATTACTACGGCTCTATCTATAAAATTTTTAAAAAAGAAAGGGATAGAAAAAATAATCAAATCAAATTAAAAGATAAATTTAATAATCCCACCAAAGCAGATAACATCAATAGTTCCATCCAATTTAAAAACTAGAGACTGATTTCTAATTTAAAAAAAAATTAGAATAACATTAAAGATTTAAATTAGTCGTATAAGGAAATGAAAACTCTTTGTAAAAAAATAGGACTCATGTGCAATAAAATTGGATCCTAAGTGTCAAATAAAAAATTTAAAGAGCATCTTTCATCGTTAGTGAATAAAAGAAAAGACGAGAAATCACAAAAATAAATTAAATTTCCCCTAGATCATAACATTAGCATTATAAAAAAATAGCCTAGTAGAAGTAAACTGAGCTCCAATAAAGTCAGCTTTTCCAAAGAAGTTGATGATATATATGGTATCTCAGGTAAAAGATTAAGGAAAAATCAATTTTCTTAATTTAAATAGTCAGCTTAGTAGGAAAAACCTTATTCAAATAAAAGAGCGTCAACCTAGTAAGGATAAATCATATACTATAGCCCTTCTTCAAGAGCTTACTACGATAGATAGATAAACTACACATAAAATGCAGGGAAAATAAAATAAAAACGTAAAAAAATAAGTTACTTTTCGATATCACAGAAAAAAATGCAAAAAATATCGGAAAGCAAATCGAAAAAAAAACGGACAATCGAACGAAAGTAAGAATTAGCCCGTAAAAATAGCAACAGTAAGAAAAAACCAAAATGAAACTGTTACCATTCGAAAATGTAAAAATAGTTGAACATGTTATGTTAATATACTAATTTTTATTAATTTATTAAATGAGTATTTTTATCAATGAATAATATAGAAGATATTGGAAAGAGGCAATATGAACAGATTTTCATTTCTTTTTCAATAATTTATTTTATTTTTGATTTGGTTTTACTTGATAAAATTATAACCAGTTA
>ERZ724508.1748-NODE-1748-length-12315-cov-5.620310_pt1 | contig 12315 bp, 13 predicted proteins | sample MGYA00376041_ERZ724508 | MGnify/ENA primary metagenome ERZ724508 (study PRJEB28724, sample SAMN07190887) | wastewater metagenome | isolation source: effluent of sewage treatment plant in Hong Hong | place: USA: Christiansburg, Virginia | collected 2016-03-01 ...
AAATTCTAAGCTAAGGTTGCTGGAAGCAGCAAAGGTTTCTGGGGACTGAATGATACAAAGCCCTCGCTGCTAAAAAGCTTTGAGCCGTAGAGTCCTGTGAGAATCTTGAAAAGTGTTGTCTTGCCTGAGCCAGTCTTGCCTCTGATCATAACCTTTTCTCCAGGCTAAATTCTCAGATTGAGGTCCTTCAAAATATCCTCAGCAGTATTGCCGTAACGGAATGTCAAGTGCTGAACTGTTAGTGCTCGTTGCTCTGGGGATTGGGGTTTATCAGTCACCAGTCTCTTAGCGGCAACGCTCATAACTCTTTACATATCTAACTCCTTCTTCTCTTTGCCATACTCCTTCATTTTTCTAAGGCATCTCGCTTCCTTTTCAGTGTCAGCTATAGACTTGACGAGGTACCCTAACTTGTCAGCCAGCTCCACACAGTAAGTAATGATTAGCCCTATTGTCTTCACATCCTTGCCGAGACTCTCGTAGTTGAAATTGACGCCAATCAGTATGGAAACCAACAGAAACAGCGAGATGATTTGGAACCGTTGCGTCATCCACCGGTCAAGAACATTCACACAAGACTTGACATTGATATAACGCTCCATCCATTTGTTAAACTGAAAGATATATCTCTCTTCGTCCCGGAGCGATCTTATCAATAACTTTCCCTTGTTAACAGCGTTAACTGCTTCCAGTGTCCTGATCTGACAGAATTTGGACATGTCTTCTAAATGGTGTATTTTCTGTCGGTAGTAGCTTTGCATGTTGTAGAATATCACCAGCAGCAGACAGGAAGGGAGGAGCACAATAGGCGGCATTCGTATTAGAATCATTATCATGATAACAACGAAGTCTGCGATGTTGTTAAACAGAATATTGGCGTGGAAAGGGAAGGCGTTTCCCACGGTTTCGCATGAGTCAATGAAAGTAAGGTCAATAGCCTCTGCCCCCTTTTCACGATAAATATCCACTTTCTCGAAGCAGATGTTACGAATCACTCGGTTGACAACTCTCCTGGCTTCGAAGATGTTTGCAAGAGCAAACAAGAATGATCGAGCCAAGGCTGCTGCGATAAATTGAGGCACAAGTCTCCATAGTCCCCACAGGAATGTTTCCTCGTCGAACGAGTTGACCACATACATGTTGAATTCATTTTTGAGGAAGTAGAGAGTGGCCAATGCAATGATAAACATAAGGTGAAGGTAAGAGCGATAATAGTACTTGAAGAGGCTTGCGCTGACGTTGGTTGCGCCAAGTTTAACATCCGGCTGAGACATGGGGAACATTTCGTTGAGAGGAAGCAGATATTGATCACAGTAATTGTGCTTGTCTTTCTCGTGATGAGTAAGGGAGTCTTGAACTGGCGCTACGGCCTTTACGAGTGTCACTGACCCGTTTTTAATCAAAACTATCTCGTCAGACAGCGGTTTCTATTCCTTTACGATAAATATCTTTCCTTCCCTTTCAGCGAGGAGCTGCATCTCATGAAGAACATAGCCTCGCACCTTACTGTCCAAACTGTTCATATTCCCGTCCACGATGATGACATCGCGACCAAGGCATGCTCGAACTAACCCCAATCTGAGCTTTTCCCCACCTGAGAATGTAGAACTTTCGTTTTTTAAAGGGATTTCTAAACAGTGGAAACCAATCATCAGCCTCTTGAGCTCAGCGTTATTTACATCTGTCTCACGGATTTCGAGATTGTTGAAGACTGAGCAGAGAGAATTTTCGAGATGGAATGAAGTGGGATCGACATAACCCACCCTTCCTTCAATTTCGCAAGCAAAGTTAGAGCTTACGAGGCCAGCTAGAGACTTGAGAAAGGTTGATTTGCCAGAGCCATGCACTCCTGACACGCTATATATTTTTCCCTTCTTCAGTTTCATCGCCTGCACCTTTAAGCTGACACTTCCTCCATAACAATTGATGCTACCAGGCTTAATGCATACCGACACATTCTTAGACTTTTCATCCCTTACAACTTTCGTTAAAATAATCTCCTTTGTGTCTAGCTGTTTGCTTAAAGTATCCCTTGCCTCCTTAGCCCTTGTGATTCCATTCAGCGCCCAAGGCAGCATGTTGAGAGGCATGAGCATCATCTGGAAGATGTTGATAACCAACATAATCTCGGTCTTGCTAGAACCACTGTCCACGTAGATCCGAAACACAGTGAGAGTGAAGGCTGCGAGCATAACAGCTGTCATCTGCCAGTTAAACACACAGAGAGCATCTAACAGTTTATGGTAAGTCAGATTCTGAAGCTCCTCCTATCGAAGGTTCCTCAACTTCTCATACATATAGCTCTCAAGACGACACATCTTGAGCTATTGAATGCGACTGGTGAGGAAATTTATCATCTTTACTTTCCGTTTCTTAATGCTCGCCAGCTCGTCGTAGAGCCGACCAATTCTTGCAGCTATCTTTTTGTTGATGGTGATGAGCAACACCCCCACTGCAAGCCCAACAAACACAGCACTACGCATCTTATAGTACAAGTAGCACACAGCGAACAACATTCGGCATACCTCATAACCCACCGAGAGGAAGCTGTTGTGGTAGTTCGCAAGGGAATCCAGATCGGCACTGACGTGGTGCCACAGCTCGCTATAATCCACGCGAGTATTGTTCAAGAGCTCATTTCTCAGTATTTCCTGTGACACGTTCTTCTTGATGTTTTGCTGAAGCTCCATCATGAACCTCCCAAATAGCGAATCCAGCAGAATTCGGAGGAGGCCCATCATCAGGATAGTCAAAACAAGCCACCTGAGTTCAGTCCATTCTGCCAGTTTCTCCAGACTTGCCTGCATGACGAAGGGGATGCTGATGTTGATGACCAGTAGGACCAGCTTGATCAAGATCAGTCGAAGTGGGGTGCGAAGTTTGAAGTAGTAGCTGCTTATCTCGTTACTGGTAAAGGGCATCTAGAGCATACCAATGAAGGGCAGGTTCTTAAAGACACTCCCGATCTCAGTCATGAGATATCCCACCTTCACCGACTTTGACATGTTGTAAATTATAAGATGAAAAGTGCGTGGCTGCTCCTTCTAGCAACCATCTGCAGTGCTTTAGGACAGTATATCGGGATTATGCACAAGCTTGGTTAGGCGTATCGATCACTTTCAAAGCCGATTATCGTGAACCCCTTCCGGGCACTTCTCAATGAACCAAAGGAATACCACCAAGCAATAGACACTGATGAGGAACATGAGGTTCACCCAAGTCATGCAAGATTGTTGCAGCAACGCACACGCAGTTGTGATCCAGGTGTGCTTCTGCTGGGATTTTCCACGGTCGATCTCAATGGCCTTGTCGGCTACGTTATGAGCTACCAATGCTACTGCCCAAAAGACTACAGAGGTAACAACTGCTAGAAACCCATCAGGCCAGCCTGCACTTTCGGCTTGGCAGATATCAACCAAACCGTTCCTGATGTCTCAGGCCAGATAGTCCTCGACTGCTTCGACTATACTGGGCTGATGGATGTGGAGGGTTTCAAACCCGAATTGAACTCAGGTAGCAATGTGAGTACCCGTGCCCTTTGGGCCAACGATAGTGCGTACTACGATTAAATGGGAAATTTGCGTGATCCAGATGCTCCACTTGTGAACATCGACTTTGAATACCTGCCTGGGTCAGGAGAGCTGTCTTTTACAAGCAGCACATTCATACTGGCTACTGAACTGATAAGCTGGAGTAACTCCGTGCCTAGCAAGCCAATCTGCAGCCAATCCTTGTCTATCGAAGAAATAAATGGGTAGGAGTTCATCTTTAGGTGCACGGTTGACCTTGAGATGTACAAGGAGTACCAACCCTATGGCGTGCTGACCCTGGAGACTACTGTTGACCAGCACGACGGTATTTCAAGGCAGAGGATCAGCCTCAAAGGCTACAGGTACTGGTCGAGTGATGTAGGTGGCATATCTACAATAGCAGTTACGTCCAAAGCGGGACTTGGAGAGCTGTCAAGCCTTATTCAATGTGGAGCAAGATCCTGGGAGTTGCTGTGGTGCTAACTGTGGCGTTCTTCCTTTGGAGGCAAGTTCGAGTTTGGAGGAGAAAAGCCGAGCTTGTCGAACTCATCCATAATTGACGTACTGCTTAAACAATTTCCACACCGACTTGACAGGGGTGTTCATTGCTTTCATCTGTTACCAGCTCAAACTTGCTCATCTCTCTTGATTGGGAGCTTTTTCGCGTGGATGCATTATGAATTACCAATTCGAATAAGCTAGCAACTCGAAATTGGAAACTAGTTTCGGCAAACAACAATTTCTTTTGATATGTGTAAGGAGCAACTGCTGCCATGAGAATTCCGAAGTCTCTAATCAAACTCAACAAGCAGGTCGGATCATTGTCTCACCACATCCACTGTGGTATTTGTGTTGTTACGGTCTCCTCCACAATCGTCGTTTCGGTCATTGGCTGCATCCCCATATGCCCTCCGTAGGTCGTGCCGAACGGAAGGTTCATCATTGGTGAGCCAATATAACTCGTCGTGTATGGGCTCATGTACGTGCTCGGGTACACGCTTCCGATTGGTAGACCGGTGTTATAAGTTGTGGTGGTCATGGGTGCTCCGTAACCGTAGGTACTGTAGGTAGGCATTATCCCGGGGGCAACGTAGGACGAGTACATGTTCTCTTTCTAGAATTATTATATTGATTGGATTTGGAATCGGCTTTGTAGTCACCAACGACAGTTGGTGCGTTCTTAGCCTCGAGGAATATCAGGCAAACTTGAAGTTTTTACAAGCTTCGAGTGCTGCATCCTAAAAATAGCGTGCAGGCTTAGGAGCGGGTGTATAAGTGTCGGTTGGGTTGCGGAGGTTTGTTCGGTCGGTAGGCAGCATAGTTACCATCTCGGCGCTATCCTCCGAGTTATAGACGCTGCTCACCTCCTTCAGTCGCTGCATTTTTATGTCAGTTCGGTTCAGTTCTGGTGTAGATGGTTCCAAAATTTCGAATTCTGGAATACGCCGATTGGATCCTCCTATTTCTTTCGTTTATACCTAACCAGTGGTGCTTTTAGTCGACCTTCGCCTGCAGACCTACTGAGGTGCATACAGGAAATCATCCAGTGAGTCTATCTCACTCCCCTCCTCGAGCTTGAGCAGTTCGTTGAAAAGTTCATCGTCTATGTCGTCAATACTTTCCGCTTCCTTTATAGGTTGGAGCTTCACCTCTGGCTATTCCTATTCTGCTAGGCATACTTACTATTACAGTTTGGCTGCCGTCCAGATTTAGCTTTTGCTACAGTATCGGTTTCGCCGTTTCCTCGTGTTCCGGATTTATGGAACGGAGACCAACACAATGGCCCTATTCACGATGTTGTGGCTCTTCGGCGTCCCTCCCTTGACGATTGCTCCGCAGTACATCAGCAAGACTGTTGAAGCTGGACTATCTGACATCTCCGCAGCCATTAATTCCAGCTTTTCCAATGGCTCTTATCGAAGAATTTCAACGGGGCGTTAGCGGTTTCGATATTTCACAATCACAGTCAGCGGTTCCGAAATGTTGCTGCGATCGGAAGCAGATATTACATATACAATGCTTCTAGCGCAAAGACCTTCACTACGGAGATCGCTCGAATCTTTTGTCAATTCTTTTCCTTTGTACAGCAGTCTCTGCTCCCCCTAGTCGATGTCCAATTTGAGAGCCACGAGTTACTTCAGATCAGCAACCTTAGCTTCAGCCGGTAGCTCGAGATTACAGCATCCGCCTGCTGGCACTGTCAGCACCATCACTAGCATGAGGTCAGACTATTTTGGTAAGGCATAGCGAGGACGTAGCCGACCAGGCCTGCAAGGATCCTTGTCAACACAGATCTCCATGCTCCTTCAAGCGTATATACAGTATATTGATAAATCGAAAGCCTATCTGCTCGTAAGATGATCTTATTCAGTGCCAATCAAGCCTCACCGTTAACTTTCCGTCATCGTTGGGCACCACTAACTGGTGGTAGCTTCCCTCCACAACATTTCCATTTTTGAAATGCCACTGGCCGTGACCCGCAGGTCGGTTGTTCTCGAACTCGCCTTCGTAAAAGTTGCCGTTGGGAAATACCCACTTTCCGCGGATCAGTTTGTTTTCATGCCATTCCCCAGTGAAGCGCATTGCTGTCTCGTTGAACACGTAAGTTCCCTGTCCATGCTTTTTGCCATTGCTCCATTTACCAGAGTAGACATCCTTATTAGGGTAAGTATAAAGTCCTTCGCCCTCCTTTTTTCCTTCGTGGAACTCACCTGAGTTAAACTTTTCGTACCGTAGTACTCACTTTTGTTTGAGTAGGTGAGCCGGCCAATGCCATGCTTCAGGTTATCCTTGAACTCACCCTCGTACTTATCACCATTTGAATAAGTGTACTTCCCCTTGCCGGAACGCTTCCCCTCAACGTACTCCCCCTCGTAAACTTCTCCGTTAGGGTAGTTTGCAAGTCCCTTGCCTGTAAAGTCCTTAGAGCTATTGCCAGCAGCGCCGCCTTCTGGAGTAAACTGATATGGTTGCTGCTGAGCCTCCTTATTTTCCTCTTCAGCCATGCTGGTAGTTTCAATATTTAAATGATAGTAGTGCACAGCTGAAGCCACCCGTCAACTGGATATTATATATTTCTTCAGATGGCACCACCACCAAAGTACCTCATTGAACGCAAGCTCATTCGTAAGTTCATGAAGGAATACCTTCCGAAGCACCCGTTATTACCTCCAAACTACTTCTCAGGAGTGTTTGATTGCTGGAGAAGGTTCGGTGCGAGCAGCCCTCGCTGCAAAGAAGAGGAGCTACAATACGATTTCGTAAGTGCATCAGTTATTGCAGGCCCAAGACGAATCAATGCTGTACCAAAGACGGCTGAGCAAGATGGGACTGAGTCAAATGGTAATGAGCGAATTGAAGAAACCAGCCTACCCGTCAAACTTCAAAGGCAGGCACAAGAAGGATTTCGTCACCAACATACTGAAATTCTTCTGAAGTTGTATGGCAAGAAATGCGCAGCAATTGCACGCAGTCAGTGGTTGTTGTGGTGGGGTAGCTGAGCCACCTGTATAATATAATTGCGGTATGAACGAACCCGAGGAATATCAGAAGCTGTTCAAGATTGTGCAGAGCATTAGCTACGCTGTCGGAATCATACTGTCAGCAACGATACTGAAGAAAGTCATCAAGGCCACGGGGGTCGACTTATAGAGTGGGTTCGACTTCTTCAAGATTGTCGGCAACAAGTGATGTTCATAGCAGCAACAGCAAAGTTAGTCAGGACAGGCTCAGCAATGAGAACCCATGCGTAAGACAATACACATCTATTGATCACTTGCGCTCGGCTTTGGGTTGATCTGAACTGTCCTGTTCCTTTTCCATCAAAAGCTCCAGTAACTGGTTGACTCGTTGGGTGGTGTCCTTGCGGGCCATTTCGATGTTGCCATCAATACAGCAGTTGTCGAAAATCTGACGAACGACCATTGTGGCGAGCTTGGGGTTCCATTTTCTCAATTCGTTGAGTTGGGCCATGAGTTTATGGTTGGGGTTGATCTCGAAAGTGAGGTTGCTCATATCAGTTTCTTGGTTGGCCTATGTTAGGACATTAATTTACGTCTCCTTTCTCCATGATCTGCCTCATCATTTGCATCTGCCGCAGAGAGGCTGATATGGGACTGGCAACTAATGCTGGACCAGAAATATTTCGCCGGCTCACCACTACTTTGGCGACAAAGGGTTGCAGTTAGTTTTTGATCCAGAGTGGGAATGTGGTAAGATCCTCAGATTTGATTCCCTTGCTCTCATCGTGTTTAACCTCTTCAAGGTATTTGGATAGATCCTCCTCATCGGTCTCAATGTTGGCGAACTTGAAATCCTTGTAAGTGCCGATCTCACGGAAGACAATTTCGTCAATGTGAACGTTCAGCATAATCACTGGCAAACCAGCCTTGTTGTATGGCTCCAAATGGGGTGATCGCTTGGATATATGCTTGCCTGCTGAGAACATGTAAAAGATCTTGTCCTGCTTTTCCTTCATCAAGGTTAAGTATGTCTTGAGATCGATTATTCCCTCCTTAGTGCTGCACTCAAACCTATTCAATTCCATAACTTCGGTTCGACTATCGTATTCCAACAGCCCCTCCTTGATCATCAGCTGGAATTCATTGAACCATTTGCTGTAGGCTTCTGGGTCCTTTTCTGATTCCTCTCGAAGATGTTTCAGTATTCTCTTGGTAATGACGCTGCGTAGCTTGGACATCAGTGCACTATCCTGATAGTTCTCTCGACTGATGTTAAGAGGGATATCCTCGCAGTCCACTACACCCTTGACAAACCTGAGGTAGTTGGGAATCAACTCCCTGCAATTCTTCTTAATTAAGACTCTTCGAGAGTACAACGATAGCTATGATTTCTCTTGCTCAATCCCAAACCTCTCAGTGTTGGAGTTGGGGATATACAGCAGTGCTTTGATACTGATTGGCACGTCAGCCGAGTAGTGAAGCTTTGAAAAGTACTTCGATTGGCTACGGTCTGTCAGGAACTGATAGAATTCCAAGTACTGTTCTTCCGTAATCTCGCGTTTATCACGAGACCAAATAGCCTTGACCAGATTCAGACGTTCTCCGTTGATAGTAATCGGGTAGTTGATAAAGTTCGAGTACTTCTGCACAATGGTTCGGATTTCCTGAACCTGCCAGAACTTGTCACAGTCGTTTTTTAGGTGAAGGACGATGCGGGTGCCGCGCTGGAACCCTGGATCACTGGTCTCGCCGATCTAATAAGTGCCACTACCATCGGAGGTCCAAACATAGGCGACGGGGCTGTTAGCTGTCTTGCTTATAACTTCCACGAAGTCTGCAACGATGAAGCTTGAGTAGAACCCTACACCGAATTGTCCGATGATGTTCTCTGCTGTGGCACCACCTTCTTTTTGTATGGCCTCAACAAATTCTTTAGAACCACTTTTGGCGATGGTTCCCAGGTTGTCTATCAACTCCTCCTTGGACATGCCAATACCGTTGTCCTCGATGATCACCTGCTTCTTGGTATCGCTCACACTCACAGAAATCTGGAGGGTTTGGTCAGCGAGATCCTTAAACCGTTGTTTTTCAAGGGCATCCGAGCTATTCGACAGCAGCTCCCTAAGGAAAACCTCCTTGTCAGTGTACAGGCTCTTCGCAACAATGTTCAGCAGCTTCTTTGTCTCGGCTTTGAATTATTTAGTTTCAGTATGCTTCTTGTCACCTATTGGAGAGCCAGTTGAAAACGAGCAGACAACTGGACGCAAGAGCTGAGCAGTAGGCAGAGTGGGCCTTCGAAGAATTCGTGTTGGAGCTCTTCTAAGAGCTCGTATTAAGAACCTTGCCAACATACGAGTTATAATTTAGTTGAGGCAGATATTCCTCATAAACCGAAGTCTAGAATGCTTTTGAATTATGCTCGCCGGGTGCCTGTCGTTTAAACATCTGCGAGCACCACATTTCGGGAGGATCATGAGCATGTTGATTCGCTTGGTCAATAGGAATTATGAAGTGTGGAAGTTTCACAATTCAGGTTTGAGTCGACTGCAAAGCTGGTGGATATCGCGAAGCAATAAAATATTTATTAATATTTCAACTCACATGCTCTCCAGGACGGTGTTCATGACCTTCAGGTCAGCCAGCCAATTTGCCAAGATTAAGGTCGCTAATCCAGTGGCTGAACTCGATGGCGATGAAATGACCCGTGTTATCTGGAAGCAGATCAAGGACGAGCTTATCCATCCTTTCCTCGACCTCAACATCAAGTATTTCGATTTGGGCATTGAAAACCGTGATAAGACTGACGACAAGGTCACCCTCGAGTCCGCAAAAGCTATCCGCGAATGCAAGGTGGGTATCAAGTGCGCTACCATCACTCCTGACGAAGCCCGTGTCAAGGAATTCAACCTCAAGAAGATGTGGAAGAGCCCTAACGGCACAATTCGCAACTACCTCAACGGTACTGTGTTCCGAGAGCCGATCATCATCAAGAACGTACCACGGCTGGTTCGTACCTGGAAGAAGCCCATCGTCATTGGAAGGCACGCTTATGGAGATCAGTACAACTGTACCGACTTCCTCGTGCCCGGCAAAGGAACCCTCGAGGCAAACTTCAAGGGCGAAAATGGCTTCACTCTTCCAGTTCACAACTTCCCCAGCTCCGGAGTTGGTATCGTCATGTTCAACCAGGACGACTCCATCACAAGCTTCGCACACTCTTGCTTCAAGTTTTCTTTGGAGCGCAATTATCCTCTGTACTTCACCTCTAAGAACACCATCCTGAAGAAGTACGATGGTCGTTTCAAGGACATCTTCGAGGACCTTTACAACAAACATTACAAAGCCGATTTTGAGAAGAAGGGCATCTGGTATGAGCACCGACTTATCGACGATATGGTTGCCTATGTACTCAAGAGCGAAGGAGGATATGTTTGGGCCTGCAAAAACTACGATGGTGATGTTCAGTCTGATCTGCTCGCTCAGGGTAAGCATTCCGTTCTAATTTAGGCTACGGATCTCTCGGACTTATGACCTCTGTGCTCTACACTCCCGATGGAAGTATCGAGGCTGAGGCTGCTCACGGCACAGTTACCCGTCACTATCGTCAGCATCAGAAGGGCCAAGAGACCAGCACCAATTCCATTGCTAGTATCTTCGCTTGGACTCGTGGTCTGGAGTACCGTGCCAAGCTTGACAAGAACCCCGCTTTGGATCACTTCTGCAAGACCCTTGAGCGCGCCACCATTCAGGCAGTCGAGCAGGGCTTCATGACCAAGGACTTGGCTATCTGCATTTACGACACCAACAAGTAAAGCTCTGGCTTATTCTTAGTGTTCCCAAGGATAAGTACCTGAACACCCTGGGCTACATCCAGAAGGTCGCCAGCATCCTCAAAGAGAATCTTAAAAAATGATTAACGAGAGGGAATGTCAATTGAATTGAAAGTTGGTGAGGCTTATGGGAATAACATGTGGTTTGAGGAGTTTGAACTCTGCGTTTTCGCTCATCTTCAACTTCGTTGACTCGAGCCCAAAGGTTTGAAGTTTCAACTTTGCTGGGCAGGCCACCGAACCGTTGGGCTTGTACTCGTTTTGATAGGTCGTTTCTAACTTAGGAGGGTAGTTACCGTATTGATGCTGAAAGTTCGGATCTCTTTAGAATTTTTCTTCGGATTTATGACTTGGAGATGGCCCACCACTGGAATTGGGCCCAAAGGATTGCTTGTAAGTCGATTTACCCAGCCAGATGTCTCCAGTTTTAAAGTAAGATCTCCTTTCAAGCTTCTCGGTAATGCGTCTTCCCAAAGGCACATAGGCCTTTTGATAGACTGTACCGCTCCTTCCGAACTGCAATATTCCACTCAGATTTGTGTTGTTAGTCGGCTTCACGTATTGGTTTACACCCTTAAACCCTGGAAACTAAGCTGCATAAGAACTCAAAGAAGCAGAAGGCCCACCTGTGCTCAATTAATCAGATGGTCTAGGTCGCTCTCCCTTCACCTCCTTCTTGTCATAATCCTTTTCGTATACGCTATTGAGGCTTAAGTGAGGGCCCTCTAAGGGCTGAGTCTCAGATTTCGGCTTGATTTTGAGCTTCATTATGGAGGGGTCGCCCCGAAATACTGTGTTGTAAATTGTTCTAGGGTGTAGCTCTGGTTTGACAACGTGCAGCTTGCACAAATGCCTTCCGCAATCGCAAAGGTTGCACACGCACATCCCCGAGTTGTGATGGCTGAAATTGGCATTTATTACTTTTATTTCAGTAAAATCCTTGTCTTCATTCAGCCGACAGTCAGGCAACCCTTCTTACTCATTTTGCTGGGGTTGTGTCAGGCAACGCTGCCTATCTCTCGACATTTACTTCATATTATTCATTACTTCACAGGTTGGCAATGGAGACTGCTAATGAAAGGGAGGCTCGTCGTGACGGGAAACGTTGCTACTGGTTGGGCGTGGTTGTGACCGCTCGGCGGCTTCAGTTCGAAGTTTGCGGATGCCACTGCCCATTTTCTTGTCCATTGGATTGGTGACTTCTAGAACGGAACCAGTCAAGGATCTCCTTCGGGACTATAAGGCAATCTTTTTCTGACGGTCAACTTGTTGCCGTTGTATCCCACCGCTGTCTAAGTTCAGTCGTCTTCGCGTAAACTTGATTGAGTTGTAAGTAATCCTCTTCTGCATGGAATCGTTAAATATTTATTGCCCAACAAGGGAGTGACTGGCACTATATGGTAAAACTCAGAATTCGACTTGCTATACCACTTATTCCAATCAAGGTTGCTTCTTGCTGCAGTCGATCAGGCAGGAGAAAGCTGACAAAGTCAT
>ERZ724508.1750-NODE-1750-length-12312-cov-4.720894_pt1 | contig 12312 bp, 5 predicted proteins | sample MGYA00376041_ERZ724508 | MGnify/ENA primary metagenome ERZ724508 (study PRJEB28724, sample SAMN07190887) | wastewater metagenome | isolation source: effluent of sewage treatment plant in Hong Hong | place: USA: Christiansburg, Virginia | collected 2016-03-01 ...
AAATCCCAAATACTTAATGATCCTGAATGGGTTCCACATGCTAATTGCCAGTCTTTTATAAATTTAACACAGCTAACTGAGCTCGCTACCTATATTTTTCTTATCATCCTGTTGAAATTGGTCGAAAATAATCTTAAAGCGCCATCCTCACACCCAAAAGCGAGAACCTTTAAGTTTTTGCTGGAGGAGATCTCATTAATTTGATGCAATTAACTTTGAGCTGATTTTGGAATTTAATATAAGTATTTCTCTTTTATTTTTCCATTCAAGTCCCATAAATGTGCCCTGGGTGCATTGCTAATTCCCTGGATGAAAGTTTCCTGAGACAGCCATTAAACGCAGGTTGGATTAACTAAATATGAAAAGAAGTACACTATTTTTATTTGAATTGATGCTTAAGATTGTTCCCTTAAGCTTCTGTTATTTAGTACAGATTAATCAATCCATCTGAAGAAGAACTAAGTAATTTCTAACAAATATGATGAACAATACATTGTTGTTTAGAGCAAGGTCCCATATTGCAGAGTTGCTGTCATTGGATTTGCTACAACTCCAAGTACTTTTTGGAGCTGCAGATTCACTATAATTTTTATTGTTCAATTTCCAGTATTTTATGAGTCCTTCACTGCCACCTGTGAAAAATATAGATTATTAAGGATTGAAAGGACTTGGGCCGCCAGATAGAGCAAAAAGAGGGCCTGTATGCTCTCTAAATGCTTTGGACGGCTAAAGGTAATCATTTTTATTTTTAAGGACTGAGGGAAATGACCAGAGTTTAACGAGACAATCTTCTGAAATAGTGATAACAAAATCTTTATGCTGGTTCACATAAAGTTTTCTCACAGCATCCAGATGCGCGCTGATCAAACCTGTTTCTTTTAATTTAAAATTAGAGTGGGTTTATTAGTAGAGTTTGGAGAAAGGTTCAGTGAGAGGGTCTTTTTACGGAAATACTTAAATGGAATCAATACCAATTTCAGCCAGGATTCTAATTTAACGATGATGTACTGATTCAAGAATTGCTGATGGTCAGTTTCTTTGACTTGATTCTATAATCTATACTTTTATAGTAATTTCTCTATTTTTTGCATGTTAAGCTCTTGTTATTTTGATCCCACCCCCTTATTTCCGCTCGTATTTGAAGATCTATGTTATTTAATTCAAGACTTCGACTAAAACAGAGCGATTTCAAGCAGTTTAATTCGATTTAAAAGATCGACTATTAATATTTTGTTGGCGTCGAGTTCAGCTTATAATCGATTGATCTTCTCTTTAAATTGATGTCTCTCTAAACTCCATTACTTCTCCTGGATGATAGTCTGAGTTTGTTGTTTCTTAATTATTATATAGAGACTTGTAGAAAGCTTAAAACTGAAACCCAATTCACTCCCTATTGATTTGTCATTTTAAATTAAAATTATAATAAACAGAAATAATCAAAGTACTAAGATCAATAAAAATACATGTCATTGCCTGACTCAGTTTGTTGATTGCTTTATTGCATTTGTGATGTCCTGGTCCTCAACTTGATATGAGTTTCGCCGCATTGATAAATATATTGCCTCATTTACCAAAGCTTATATATCAGCTCCACTACAAAATTATGATCTCTCCAATAATTTTCTGATAAATTCCTCGTTCAAGTTATTTTTCGTCTTATTGAGGTACTTTTTAAATATTTTTACTTTCATTTCCATTGGGGGCAATGAAATACTCACCTTTAAATCGAATCTACCTGATCTGATCAAAGATTTATCCACCATCTAAAGTCTATTTGTCGCAGCGATCACTAATACTCTATCATTCGTTTAGAAACCATCGATTTCTGATAAAATTTGATTTATTGTTGAGTTTTTTTAGCTATTCGCTGTATCGAACATCACTCCATGTTCTGATCTGCTTCCCAAGGCATCTAATTCATCAATAAATATCACAGAGGGTGAATTTTATCGAGCTGTTGCAAAAAGTTATCTAACTTTTTTTGGTCCCATACCCACATATATTTCACAAAATTATGCTGCGTTACATGAGTAAAAAGGGATTCCTGCTTCATTTGCACAAGCTTTAGCAAGAGTTGTTTTACCAGTCCCAGGTGGCCCATGTAATAAAACTCCTCTTCTCATCCTTGCACCTCTCTCTTAATATTTTTAGGGCATCATCATAAAGTCTAAAACTTATTTGAGAGCATTTTTAGCAGTATCAAGGCCAATTATATCATCAAACATGACTTTTTGTACAGGTCTTGAGGGTTTTTTAGTTTAAGTATTTTTTCGATATAGAAAGTAAATGAGAAGAGCAGAAGAGAATGAGACTAATAAAAGGAAAAAATCTAATTTGGAATTGTTAACATAATTGCCCATATATTGCAGTTGAGCACTAGAATTTCTAAATAAAATTAAATCTACCTGAGTTAGTTGTACAAAACATTTGAAGGCATGCCTCCATGCAATGTTTTAATTAAATTAGAGAACTTGTCTTTAGCTATAATTATATTAGGATAGATTTTCACTCTTTCGAGAGAGCTAATGTTCAGGGGATTTAAAAATTACGATATTGACATTTGAGTTACTGATGGAATAGGGATATTATTTCTTGATTTAAGATACAGCTTGAAAATTATTGCAAGGCCTATGGCTACTATAAATTTCATCCTTGAAGATAGGTTTGAAAATGATAGACTATTTGTGAAAATCTTTGATAATTTCTTTAAGAGTTAAATCACACCTGGCATGTTTTTATCTATAAATTATAATAACTATGATATCATAACTAATCTTAAATTTTTGTCTTATAAAAATTTCATTCATCATCAATTACTCCTGGGATGTCCTAATCTTCGGAAAACTTAGCGATAACTCCCTCCAAGGATTGTTTGTACCATTAATCCCATTTATTTTATTAAATTTTGAAAATATGTTCAGTAATTATAGACTCTAATTGTTAGACCGAATTTTTTTCTTCTTCAAAATCTATTTTTTCAGGAATTTCTGGTTTGCGATTATAAGACTCAAATGTGAGGTAGCGTAAAAATAGACCAAAAGGAGGTGCTAGAGGGACATAAAACTGATTGTTGAAAAAAGTATTGTCAATAAAGGAAGGTTCATAGTCGCTCATAAACACCTGAATGATACAGCCAACTATCTTACGAATCTGGTGGTACACAAAGCTCTGTCCCCTGATAGTAAATTTCAGCCACTTTTAGTTTAATTTTTCGCAGCCAAACTACAGTACATATCTTTTTGATTTTGGATCTTTTGCTTTGATATCTTTACTATAATTATGAAAGTTATGCGTTCCTATAAACTTTTGACAGCATTCTCTGATCTTTTTTAGAGCATTTTCCTCTGCTTATTCACTTATTTATCTAACAAAATAGTTCAGTGGACATATATAACAATATGTTCTCGCTTTGACCATCTGTCTAATATCGAATCTGCAAGTCACTCTTCTTATTGCGTGGACTACGATTTCAGTATTTTAAAAAATGACCTTTAACTTAAGCAAGAGCTAATTTTTTTTCAGTGTCTGTGTTTCATCATAATAAGACTCAGGGATCGTAAATAAACAAGAGATGCCGTTAATTATCGCATGGACTCCTTTATCGGTCCTGGCTGCTCTCCCAAATCGATAGTTCTTGACCAGTTATCCATAATTCTTACAAGCTAAAAAGCCTTCTCTATTGAGAGTAACAATTAACAATTTCTCAATACTGTTGACGGACTCTTAGCGCTGATGCTGCATTCCCTGAAAGTTTTGGCCATTATATCCAAAGAATAGTGCTAACCACACCTTAGGCATTATTATATAATTTATTCATTGATTTAAGAATTAATTAATCAATAAGTGAGAATATTTAAATGATGAAGAAATGAGTATCATAATATTTTATTGCATTTCTTGATCTCAGGTCGTTGATTATATGATTTATCCCTCTTCCTTACCATTTTCGTCCTATTTATTCAGCTCCACCATTAAAGTAGATTTGAAAAACTTCAGAGCATCGTACTCTTGGCCTCGATCTGGATGACAGCACAGACATAGAATGGTCAACAGTATTAAGAAAAGTACTGAAGTCACGCAGAAACAACTAATTTCCATAATATTGCCAAATTTATCAAAGAAAGTCAAAAGACTTTGAATGCAGGTCTATTGAGGGATTCCTCGATTGACATCAGTAAACAAATAATAAAGATTATATTGTGGGCTGACCTCACACCACCCAGCACAATCAAAGACTGTTTCCAAAAATATGATCGTTGTCGTAGCTGTGTAAGTGTTATTATCCCAACTATCACAGTTTTATGCATTAACAGGCAACGTATTGTTTTCGATTGTATAGTTGAGAAATCCCATTTTTTTAAGCGTTTCCTTTTGTGATGTAGTGTATGAAGCAAGGTTGGTAAAGTAACACTAACAAGTTTTTCCCAATGTTTAATTTGCCATTTGGATAGCTTCTCTGATAGAGCTTATAGTTGATGATGAACTCTAACATGAAGTTTTGAGATAAGCTGGATATTTTATTAGAAATGCAAGTAGGACAATAAAAACGACAAAATAGACGAGCATAGTGACAGAGTATACGATAACGAACTTATTTCTCTTCCTGATAAGTCCAAAAATGCCAGACAGGCTGGACAGGATCATCATTACTGAAGTAGTCATAAAAGTGGCGATGAATGCATTTCTGAAATCGGGTAGAATTTGTGCAGTCACTGAAGATATTATAAAAGCGTAAACTAAAACGTAGAGCAGTATGATGCCAAGGAAGAGAGTGACGACGATACCCACAGAAATTAGCGTTTTTAGCCAGTACACAGACAAGAACATAAATATAATCTTTAATCATAAGCAAATCCAACAATCTCATTCATTATTAACTACCCTATAATACAACCTCAATATAAATTATTCATATTAATTATGATCTAATACTCAGTACAACAAGAATAATAAGAATAAAGTAAAATGAACAAATAAACATGAGCGAAGGGAGTATAAAAAGGGAGAAACGTTAGAGAGAGGAGGAAAAATAAATTTTATTTGATGGCGATTCAGGTTATTATATAAGTTTATTTATTTAAATAACAACTCTTCACAACTGATGAGCAACAGGTAGATAAGTTGCGGAAAACTAATAAATCCTCACTTCGCGGGAGTCATTGTCTTCATTTCTGTAAACTATTTCATCTTTGTTTTCGAGTATTTGATCAGTCTTCGACCAGCCGTTTGGATTGTTCTACTCATCGTTTTTCATATCTTTTTCCTTATGCTACTCTGGAGTATGACCAAGGCCATAATTGGAGACCCAGGCAGAGTACCCATTTATTGGGGTTTCTTCGCTGAGGAAAGTCAAAATCAAAGGAGACGTTACTGCTTGCTATGTCATAGTTTCAAACCTGAAAGGTAAAATTATTCGCTATTTAGATGTCATCATTGCAGTACTTGTCAAAGATGCGTTCTCAACATGGACCATCACTGCCCCTGGATTTCTAACTGCGTCGGGTTTACGAACAGAAAGTTTTTTATGTTATTCTTGTTTTATATCATTCTCACACTGATATACTGCTTATGCTGTTAAATTCCCTTACTTGTTTCGTAATATATAGGAATTGCGAAAGGCACCAATTCGATAAGTCCTCATACGATAATCAGAACAATTGGACTGCTGGTTCAAATTGCCTTTTTAGGAGTCATCAGTACCTTCTTTAAGTTCCATGTGGATTTGGTCCTGAGTAACTCATCAACTCTTGATAATCTTTAAAGATAAAGAAATCCAAATACGGGCCCCAACGTTTTCGATGTGGGACCATACTAAAATTTTGTTCAAGTTTTTGGTACAAACTCGTGTCTATGGCCATTTCCAATATCAACATCATCGCCAAAAATAAATGGAGTAGTATGGCCGAAAAACAACCAATGATCAATTTATATTACATTCATTTCATATTTGCTTAAATCAAGAAATAAATTATATTACTCATTTATATACTCTATTAGTTTAATGGGTAATTTATGTAATGACTGTCTCAATAAGCATAACACTTAAGGAGGGTCCACATAAAAATACGGAGAGATAGAACTAACGGGAAATAAAAGAGATATGTAAGATTCATTGACGAACATAAAAATGTTTAACAGTTTAATAACTTTTGAGTCTGAATCTATCAATGAATTGGATTTGGATCTCCTCGTGATATTTGCTGATAAACCAGAAGCAGTCTTGAATAATTAATTTATCAAAGATTTGAGTCCTTCAAAAAAAATAGTACTCGAAGAAAGGATTAAAGAAAAATCAAAAGTTGTTAATCATGAGTTTTGCATAAAAATTTCTGATCCTTTTTTTGATATTCCTGTGAAAAAATTGATTATTGTTGGATTGAAAGTATGGGATTGTAAAACTGATCAAAGTTTTTAAATGAAAAAAGCAATGTAAAAATGTTTTAGCAGCTAAATAATTTGCAAGTAAAAAACCTCGATTGGAGTGATGGAGATCAACCCAAACCTCGGGTATATCCTAAAATTGTTTCAAATTTGTTTATTCAATAAAATAAAAGAAATGAAGTAAAAGCTCGGAAATATCGTCTATTTAACAAAAAGAGGAAAAGCAGCTCAGAGACTGATCCTAGAGGGAGCCCTAAATAGATCATCAAAACAATCTTCAGAGTAAATGTCAAATCAATCAAATTATTATTGATTTTAATAATTATTCATAACTCAATAACTTTTATTTCAGTCAAATATCAAAAACTGCCAATTAATTTCATCTCAAGCTTTAATTGAGTTCTATTTCCTGGACTCTAGCTGGTAAAGCTCCTTCTTTGCCCTTTATAACTATTGGAGAGCTTTTTGAGCTTTCATTTCCAGTTCATAAATATTCTGCCTTAAATCTCTTTCTCTTTTATCTGCTTCTTCATATCGCTTTGAGTTCTCACTTTGTATCTTCGTCAAGGAAGTCTGATATAAATTTAGTTTTTAGTTCAGCAGATTGTTGTGATGGGTTTGAGACTGTTTGGTGTTGCCGAAAAAATTAAAAGCTGCAGCTTTAAATCCTTCATAAGCCTTGTTATAAATAAAGGATTCGGATTCAGAAGTGAGAGTACCCTGATGAGATTGAATCATTTGATCGAATTGATCGGAAATATCAAAAATTGAATCAAGGGCATTAGAGTTTATTTTAGCCTATATTTATTAATTAATTTGTTCAAATTTCTATTCCACTTCTTTATTCTTTTATCTTGAAAGTTTTTTTTTAACTTACTCCATTTTCTCGCGCATCTTTTCTTTCATTTACTTTTTCTTGTCAGTTTTGTCCCCTAGAGCGTTCTTATCAAAATATTTCATGAGTTCGTTGAGTTTGTTTTATAGTGCATTCTACATCTACCTTGGGTTTAAGTTCTTGATGTCTGTGCTCGAGTAGAATTTAAGCATTTTCTAGAACTAGTCATTGCATCCTGAATTATAACATTTGTACTTTTTTATAATCTGGTAGATTACGATTTACAAATCATCTCCCAATTACTTTAAATCTAGGGCAAACCTCCATTATTAATGGCTGTGCAGAAGTGTTGACAAAGCTCAACAAACATAGATGGGGAACAGGGCTTTCCCTTGAAAGTTTTTCTCTTTGATTGATAAAATATCTTTTGTCTTAACTATTTTATGAGCTCTAAAAATCTGGGTCTGATTTCGGAATCTTTAAGCTTAGACATGTCTTGCAATTTTGACTCATCATCGACTGGTCGAACTAAAGTGAAGCAATCTCTATCTCTGAAAAAAGTAGTTAGTTCCTTTCTAATATTATTTTTGCGTTGTGCTTGTTCATTTGTACCTTTCTGAGGCCTTAATGCATTTTATAAATATTCTTGAGGACTAATAGGGAATCCTTTTTCATCAACAAGCCTGAGGGCGAAATCTCTGACAAGCCAGAGAAGACTAGGGAAGCACTATATAATTGTTTGTCTATCTCTTTCATCACCCTTTTGTAGCAATTTACTCAAGTTAATAATTAAGCTCAAGCTCTGGACTGCCTTCTCATCAATACTTCCAACACTGTTGTAAATAAAAAAAGATGAAAGAAGCATTGCCATGAGGAATATTTTGGTGTCAGTTTGTTACCCTTATTAAAGTGATCCTAATCCCTCTGTGTCCATTATCATATATTTAGTATTGGGATCATTAGGATTATCGATTAGCTCGGGCCAAACCCATAATCCTTTCGTGCAGGCATTAATCGTAGGTCCAACTTAAAACCCGCTGTTTTGGTTTAAGAGCACCCTGTTGAGAATATAAGATTTGCCTGTTCGATATTTTCCTACTACAGTAATGACTCCAACATGATGATCTTGAGATGAGGAATTAAGCCAAGCAATTGCTTAAGGTGTTACTTGAAGTCCTAACATTATATCAGCTTTTACTTTTATTAGCGTCGAAGGATATGAGCTGCAAGGGTTTCAAAACTTTGGACATATTGTTTATATATGTTAGTTCGTTATGATATATAACGTTATTATTAAGAATTTATATTAAGTAATTTTTTTCATATTAATTCAAACAAACAGAGCAGGACGTTAATTTTTTTATTTTCTCCTTTCAAATGATTAAAGAGTATAATGATAATAGGTAATAGATCAAGATTGGGAAATGAGATTGAGGATGGCGGCTTTTCTAGTCAGCGCTTTAACAGCTTATTCATCACTTTGTATTGATTTCTTCAAGTTTTGGATTAAACCTTTGTTATTTGATTCCTGGTCTTAAGTTTCTTGGTCTAAAGTGGCGATTACTGTTTCAGCTTTTTCTATATCTTTGTTTAGCTAACAAAGTTCATTCGCTAGTTTCTCTTTTATTGCATGTTTTGCATGTAATCCATTGATGTTTTCTTTTAACACAGTTTACAGTGTTTTTAGTTTCGAAGTATGGTCTTTATTTTTAGTCAAGGATTGCTATATATTCTCTTTCAATGATAGGGCTTCCCCATATACTTTTGATGATTCCTTTTCGGCTTAGTGGCATCTTTTACTTAATTTCTCACTTTCAAATTCTGCGTGCTCATATTTTTTTCTCAATTATTTCATTTTTTATTGCACTTGTTCAACTTTTGACTGGAACTTGGCTTTTTTAGACCTCAACAAATTTAGTTATTCTCTTAGCTACAAACTGATCATTTATTATGCTTTCACTCTATCTTGGAGTGACTTGTACTCGTCAAACTCACCATCAATCGCCTAGGACTGAGTTTTATTCTCAATTTGAGTCTACTTCTTTTTAATTAACAGTTATTCTAGAGTTTGAGCTAAGTTATTGATGACAGTATCTTGTGACTCGATATGAGCTTATAGATTTTTATTATCTGATTCGCATTCTGTAATTTTGCTTTTCGTATGCTTGATTTCTTCTATTAATTTTTAATTCTGAGTCTGCTTATCTGTGCAGTTGTTATTTGCATTTTTTATCTTTGCCTATATTTATTCTATCTGTTGTCCTACCTCTGTTATTAACCCCTTGTTGACTTTTATTTTGTCCATGTAGTCTTCCTGGATTTCGACGTTCTTTTATTCCAATTTTTTGTTTTCTCTTTCCGCTTTTGAGATTTCGTACTGAAGATCATCATACTCGGCTTCCACTGATCTATGATGGGCATATTATCTTCTGAGACTGCTAATAGTTTCATCCCTCTCTAGAGCTTACAAGTAAGTAGTCACTCTACTTGTGCTTTTATATGGGCTCATGGATGTTAGATGCGATCGGTACATGATTTCTTCGATTATTTTTATAGAAGAAATTAAAAATATAATATAAATATCCGATATGTTTTGTCAAATGTTAATAAAATAGAGGATAGAGACAGTGCATTCCTCAAACTAAGAAAAGTAAAGTAAAAGTCAAGATGATAAAGGATTGAGTGGAATGCAAAATCAACTAGAACTCCTATTGGTAACGAGTCTAGACCTGACTTGAGCCATAAATTAAATTAACTGTTCCCTTGATAACTATTTATTTTTATTGGGACTAACGACACTATGGTTGATTGAATCCCCAATTGTCTTCGTCTTTTTTGTTTATTGGATTGTTTATTGTATTTTTTTCATATGTTTTTTCATGGTGTCTTGTTAAAAATAAAATCGGAGGTGCTTGTCCGCAATAGGATCATATTTGGGTAGCTTCAAATTTGTTACTCTCAAGTTGAATTATTTTTCGCTTGGCCTAGACGAGATTTATTTGGGATTAATTTTTTTACTGAGTTCAGGAAGTAATGTGGGATGCATGCTCTTTGATCTGTCCTTATGTAAAGCCATAGCTTATAAATAACATATTTATAAAGACAGTGTACACTTATAAAGGTATTATAATAATCATCATGAAAGGTATAACTAAAATAAGCTCATTAATCCTACTTTTAGTCAGCTTGTTCTTAACACAAACTTTCCTAACATATCGATAATAGGGACCGAAAAAGACTTAATTTGCCCAGTGGTGTCAAAAATATGGCAAACAGTTTTAAACTCATTCATAAATGGCTTATCGATATTAAATATTTAAGGCCAACAAGCTACTCGTCGACACTCATAACAAATTAGCTGAATAGGGGAAATCCAAATATTTTATGGCCATGAACAAATTTGCTGCTACGACATAAGAATAATATAAAAGAAGTCATGGACATTTTAAAATTAGATAAGCTAACTAGTTAGTTGTTAATATCACACTCAAATGCAATGGTTCTATATCAGATGCGCCAAATCCTCCTGAGCTTGTCAATTGGACTGATAGAGCTGTTGATAAGAATGTTCTAGATGAAAAAAAATGTGCAGCCAATTGGGCGATTTCTGCTGTTGGAGCTGTGGAGGGCTTGTATGCCATAAGAAGCTAAAAGTTTGTCAAACTCTCAGACCAGCAGGTTGTTGATTGTTCAGGTGATTATGGAAATGAGGGATGCGGAGGAGGATTTATGGAGCAAGCATATTGGTATGTGATCGATAATGGAATGGCAAGTGAAAAATCATATCCCTACACAGGCATAAACTAAACCTGCAGATATTCTCAATCTCAAAAAATTGTTAAACTGGGTCGATGTGCCAAAGTTCCAAGTGGAGTTTATAACAAATTGATCTCAGCTGTTGTTCAACAACCAGTAGCTGTTGCAGTCGCTTCTGCCAAATTTATGTTATACTAAAGAGGTATTTTTGATAGTGATTGCTTAACAGATTTAGATAGAGGTATGCTTTTAGTAGGATATGGGACCGAAGGAGATGAGCACTATTGGATATTAAAGAATTCATTGGGCCTCGGGTGGGGAGAAAGGGGATATATCAGGCTTAAAAGAACTGAGTAAGATGGTCCAGGGCAATGTGGAATTCAATTGGCAGGATCAGTTCCCCAAAATGTGGAATGATTTTAAGTAGAGGCTAAAGCTAAATGATTTGAATTTAAACTAAAATACGTAATTGAGATCGATGAAGATTAAATTATATATTTTATGTATCCACATATTTTGAGGTTCAGAAAGAGGTATTATATTTTTGTTGAGGATATGTAACAAATATTTTGAAATTTGAAACTTTGAAATTAATATTTATTTACGTTAGCAAAACATGAAAAATAGAACTAATGTAACTATCAAAATATTCTTAGTCTTTTCGACTTCACAGAGTTTCAAGAGCAAATTCGATGAAAAAGCAATCACAGACTTTTTATTTGCAGCCTGATGAGACAGTAAAATTGCCATCAATGAACTCAGTCTCAAGGGGAGTAAAGTAATTTTAAATTAATTTAGATACAATGATCTGAGCTTAATAACAGGCGATGATCTTAATAAACTTCGAGTTGAACCTCTTTAAACAAATGATTATTTTTATTAATCCGCACATTCCAGCCTGGCAGAAACTCGAAAGAAATTTGATTAAATGAAAAAACAAAGGGTTAACGTCGATTAAAACATCACCAGATTAAAAGTATCGTTTTTTCTAATCTTAGGCTGAAATTAAAAAATATAAAACCGTTCAGTAAGAGTATTAAAGTAAAATAAACGAAGCCAAAACCTCCACAACCAACTTAGAAAAGAGTTTGCAAGAGAAGAAATTACTCCTCGAATAAACAACTATGCAAAAGAGAGTATTATAAAACATGAGGATGAGGCATAGATCAGATAAAGTTGTTTATGATCAGAGAAAGTTTGATTTCGAAAAAGAGTAATCTTTTCAACAAAAACAACTTTCTCTCTTCAAAAGAGACGGATTTTATATCGGTTAGGAGTCAGATAGGGCATAAAAAATATATTAAAAATTATTGAGCGAAATTAATGCTGAGAATTTATAA
>ERZ724508.1753-NODE-1753-length-12295-cov-31.715359_pt1 | contig 12295 bp, 17 predicted proteins | sample MGYA00376041_ERZ724508 | MGnify/ENA primary metagenome ERZ724508 (study PRJEB28724, sample SAMN07190887) | wastewater metagenome | isolation source: effluent of sewage treatment plant in Hong Hong | place: USA: Christiansburg, Virginia | collected 2016-03-01 ...
GGTATATGTGCTAATGCTTTTTTTTTAGATGAAAGTTTTAATTTTGTTACGGGTCATGCTGTTAATAGTAGTACTCAGTTTCTTTTTAAATATGTTAGAAAATTTATTCGTAACATTAAATTAAATTTAATATAATATATATACGCAATAAAAAGAAAAAAATTAATTATTTTTTACCGTTTATTATCATTTTTATTGTTATTAATATTAAAGCTCCAGCCAATATTATTATTGACGCTTTTATAGCTTCTTCTTTTTCCTCTTGTTTTATCTGTAAAATTTTTTTTAATTTATCAATGTCTTCTTTTTTTAATTGTTCTTTTTTTAGTTGAGTTTGCGGTTGAACTTGTGACTGAATTTGTGACTGAATTTGTGAATTAATTTGTGAATTAATTTGTGAATTAATTTGTGGTTGTGCTGCTGTTGTATCATGATAAAAAATATCTAATGTATAATTAATTATCATTTGTACCTCGTCTAAATTCTTTATAATTATTATTGAGATTAATAATGTTACCAACACTATTTCTAATAACAATTTTCAGTTTTTTTTTACTAACTTTACAAAATTTAAGAAATTTATTAGTAACAAAAATTAAAAAATAAAATATTGATAATAAATTTTAAATACAGTAATTTAAACAAATATATATATATATATAAAAAATAAATTAAATAATAACTTTTTAAATAATGTTAACATTATATAATTTAATAGAAAATACTTATACCGCATCCTATAACACCAGTTATAGTTATTACAACGTAAGTTTTATAATTAATTCTTAAACTTTTATTTGTTAAACTTACATTACCTATTTTAACAAAAAATTTACTTTTACGAACACTACCTTTTTTACCTAATTTTCCCTTAAAAAATAAAGAACATCCTTTTAAAGAATCTTTTTTTTTTTTCATTAAAAATAACATTCTAAAAAAAAAACCAACTAAGTAAAAAATTCGCTTATGTCTTTTTAATCGAGTAACATAAAGTTTTTTTTGCACTAAATTTATTAATCCTTGTGGATCTTTTAATTTATACAATTGTAAAAATCAACTAAGAGTTTTTTTTTTTTTTCCAAAAAACACTTTAAAAAATTTTTTTTTATAAATAATATATCAAAATTTTTTAAAAAAATTATTTTTTAAAGAATTTTTTAAATTAACAAAAACTCAATCAAGTTTTATGCCTAAATAATAATAAGACAATTGTTTTAAATATTGTGCTAATAATCAATTATACTGCATTATTATATTAGTTTGAGTAATTAAATTTGCGTTTATCATATTTAAATCTATTAATTTTAAACTATCTTTAAAATTATATGTTAACGACTTTTTTAAAAAAGTAATATTATTATGTGTTATAAAATATGCATAATTAATATATATATGATTAAATTGTGAATTTAATTTGTAAGTATATGTTTTTAAAGCAAAAATATATAAATATATGAATAATTGTTTTTTATTAATAGACGTAAATTTTTTTATTGCCAACAAAAGGATTTGAACCTCTGACCTTTAGATTTTCAGTCTAACGCTCTACCACTGAGCTATGCTAGCTCAAAATATTATTACTGCCACATGGAAGAAAGTTGATTACAACTATTAAATATACTGCTAAACTTTATAATAATTTTATTTAAAATAATATTATATACACTGTTTATATGAAAATTTTTTTATTTTTATTTTTTAAAAAAAAAAATAAAATTTTTTTTTGTTAAACAAACTAAAATATTATATTTAGAATAATGTTTTATCAACAATATTTTAATATAAATTATTAGTGATTCCAACTGTATGTAAAATCAATGATTTAAATAAAAATAAGGAACACTTATGTAATCAAAACACAATCAACTTATGGTTATAAGTTCAAAATTATTTGAAAAACTTTTTTTAAGAAAGTTTTTTTGAAAAAAATCTAAAAATAAAAAAAAATTAAAGTTAAAAAAAAATTGATTAGTAGATTGAATATTTTTTGAAAAATTTAAAAATTTATTAAAATCATTAAATTTTGTTTTTATATAAATTACAAAGTAAAAATCTTCAAATATATTATAAACATAATATGAATTTATATTTATAATAATTCTAAAATAATGAATATAATTTATAATTATTGTTTTTGTATTATTTGTTATAAAAATAAAAAATAAAAATATATCTTCTCAATTAACATTAATAAAAAAATAAAAATATTTTTGAGTAATACGTCAATCTTTTTTTAAATTTTTGATTTTTTTTTCGTATTTTAGAATTACTTTGTAGTATAGTTTATAATTTAATGTAACAACTTTATTAACAAAATTGTTATTGATATTAGTTATATGTTTATTGGTGTTAGTGTATATGTATATACTTATTTTATTAAAAAATTTTTGTCGTAACAATATTATCTTTTTTTTTTTTTTGATCTAAAAAAAAAAGGTTTGCGAGTTTTAGTAAACATACCTAATTTATAACCTAAACAATAAATTGAGGTATCAAAATAAACATTAAATTTTCCTTGATAAACATAATGATTTTGTGTATAATTTAATCTATTTATTGTTAAAGAACGAACGTTATTTTCAGGTATTATAAAGGAAGAATCAATGCTATTATAAAATACTTCTAAATCATAATCGGTATAATATATATATTTTCAATTTGAACGTGCCATTAATTATTAATTAAAATAAATTGCTGTTATAATATATTTATTATTTAATTGATAAATATAATGATTAAAAAATAAATTTAAAGAATTTTCATGATTATTATTATTTGTAAAATAAATTTTTTTATATATAAATTGTGAAATTTTGTTTTTTTTATTTATTAATCATTTTGTTTTAAAACTAAAATAATTATTTTTAAATATGTATTGTAATAAAAGTTTTAAAAATATAAAAGATTTTATACTTAATCATCTTTCTTTATTATATAATAATGTACTTTCTCAAGACATTTTTGTATTTATTTTTTCTAAACGAGGTAAACTTATTTGTCCCACTAGTATTTAATAATTTAATAATTATTTTATAAAAAAAAATATATTATTAATATTAATTCTGCTATAAAAAACAAAAAAATAAATAAAAAAACTTTTCAATTTTGATAAATAAGTTGATCTATTCTATACCGAGGTAAAGTTCCTCTAATTAATATGGCTATACTAACAAAAAATATAGTTTTAATAAAAATAGTTAACAAATAAGATTATAATAAAGTGTATACTAATCCAGCAATTAAAAATGATAAAAACACGAAAGTTTCGATTAATGCGAAAGCCATTAATGCAGTATTAAATAAATTTTCAGATTCTTCAGGATTTTTTGCAGAACCAATAATATAACCAGCAAATAAAATACCTGTTCCTAAAGCTGCTCCAGCTAAGGTAATCATAATGCTTGCGATAACTAACATTTTTGCAGCGGTAATAATTAACATGTTATAAATATCTTAGTAATTGTAATTTATAAACTTGATATTTAAATTTTGTAACAATATGATTATCGTTTGATGCAAAAAAAAAATTATTAAAACCTGGAATTAAAGGTAGATGTCTTTTAACTTTTTTTACGTTTAATGTTCTTAAAGATATACTTAATCATTTTCAAACAAATAATATTCTTTTTTTAGGATTTATATAAAAAACTCTATAATTGTAGTAATGTTTTTTTCTTTTTTTTTTTGTTGTTATTTTTACATTAAATAAAGAATTTATTTGTGTTGCTTTTCACAATAATAAGATATCAAAATTTTTTATAGAACCTCTACCAATAAGTGCTTTATACAATAAATTTTTGCTTGCAGTATTTAATTCATAATTTTTAAATTTAAAATTATTTTTTAAAAAATTACTTCGTAATGTTTTAACATAAAACTCTGAAACATGTTTATAAGAACGTCTATAGTTACTTTTAACAACAAGTCTGTTGCTTAAAGAATTTGTTATTGAAATTTTATTTTTTAAAAATAATAAAGAAGGTTTAAAACATATTTTTAACGAATAATTTTTTCTAATTATTGCTAAATTTTTACAAATATAATTTGTTTTATTTTCACTAAAAAAATTACTTATCATTTAATAATTTATTAATTAATAATTAAAAATAAAAACAATAATAGTCATGTATTTATGGTACTGAAAGCTAAAAATTGGTAAAAAGAATATAGTTTAATACTATTTAATAAAATTAAAAAATTAAAAAAAAGTATTAAGTATAGCATAATTTGATAAAAAGTCATTATAATTGTTCAAAAATGTAAAAATAAGAATGAAATAATAATAGCATTTATATAAAATGTATACATTGAAAAAAATAGTACAAAAAATGAAGATAAATGTTTATAAACTTGAAATTTTAAAATGTGAAAACCACTTATTCCAAGTTTTATTAGTAATCCAATAAATAAAAAAATTCAACTATAATTTGGAATATGATTAGATAATAAATTAATTTCATTAAAATTTAAACTTCCTATATTTAAAGTAACAACAACAAACGAAAAAAATAAAAAAATTAATGTAAAAAAAGATAATCATAAATATGTATTTAATAAATTTTTTAATTTTATATAAGATCTTATATTTGTAGATACTTGTTGTAAAAAAAAAAAATAATATAAAATACTAACAAACTCTAAAATTAATAGTAAAGTAATAAAATTATCCACTAAATATAAAGCATTTAGAGATAAATAAAATCAAGTGTTTAAGTTATTTATTAAATTAATATCAGTAACTTGGTATACATTGTTGTTAATTAGGTATAATATTAATAAACTAAATAGTAAAAAAAAAAAACAACTAAAAAAAATAATAGTAAAATAATCAGATCAATAGCTATTGATTGTTTTAAAACTAATTATTATTATTAACTGTAATATTGTAAAAAAAATCAATTCGCTATTTGTTAAAATGAGTATATTAATAATATTTTTTGAATTATAAATAAAAATTTTAGAATTTAAAAAAATATTACTTATTAATTTTAATAAAAAAAAAAAAGTTATTAATATTAATAAATTATAAAATGATAAATTAAAAAAAAAAGTGCTAACCATTAATTAAATTTAATAAGTTGTTTATACTTGTAAGTAAATGTATATTTATAGTGATAAAAAATATTTTTATGTATTAATAACTTTGTATAATAATGATATATATGTTCTAAACTATGTTGATTATAATTAGTTTTTAAAAAAATTGTTTCTGTTATATATATACATTTTGGTGTAAATCCTATCATTTATTAAATTTGTCAATCTAAAGCATTAAAACTATAATCGAAAAGTATTGTTATAATCAATCATACATAGAAAAAAAAAAAAGTAAAAAAAATTTCAAAACTTAAAGCTAAATTATTCAAACCAAAAGGTATTAAAATTAAAAATTCTCCATCATAAAGTAACAAAAACAACACTAACATTGAATAGTTAATTTCATAATTAATGTTTTTATAAGAGTAATTTTTAAAACCACACTCATAAAAATTTAATTTATAGTCATAGTATTTATTAGAATATAATAATTTAGATAAAAAAGTAAGTATTCAAAAAATAAATGAAAATAATATTGCGTTAACAATTAGTTGTAAAAAAATAATTCCTGCCATTAAATTTTATTATAAAAGAAGAAGATATGGTTATTCTAGAAATAATAACATCACTTATTAATTTTTTATTGTAATAATTTTTTATAAAATTATATAAAACTTTACTGTTTAAAGAATTCAAATAATTTATTGATTTTTTTAATTTAATATTTAATCTAGTTCTATATGTTCCGTTAAAAAAAACTAATATTTGTTTTCCAGATTTAAAATGTTTAGGAGCTCTTACAAACATTAAATGTGTGTTTTGTTCTCTTTTTAATTTTTTTTCTTGTAAATAAAAATAATGATTTTTTGTTAACAATTTTCTTGAGTTTTTTAAGAAAAATTTATACGAAATAAATATATTAATGTTATTTAAAAAAGTTAATTGCAAAGTCTACCAAAGTTATTGTTTTAAAATGCTAATAAATTTTAATTTATATTTAAAACGAGTTGCTAAATGAACTCGACGAAGTCAATGAGGCGAATAATGTTTAAATTCAATAAAACTTTTATAAGAATGTAATTTTATAGCTATACGTATTAATTTTCCAACTCCAGCTCCCATACGAGAATTTGTTGATTTACTACTTAATATAATATTAGGTGTTAAATAAAATCAAATTTTACGAAATCTAAAAGTTGAGTTTCCTTTTAAGTGTTTTCTTCTCATAATTTTTTTAAATCCTCGGATATAAGTTAACTCAAATCTCTGAGTTTTTAAACTAAATAAACCAGAAGTACCTATTTTAAATTTAAATTTTCGTTTAATTGAGGAGTGAGATCTATTTTTAAAAATATGATTTTTTTTCATTAAATTATTTATATCCAATGTCTACCATTAAACCAGATTTTGTATTTATTTAGTTACGATTTTTAGTTTACTTATTAAAAGTATAGTAATAATTAAAAAATATATATAATTCATATTTATAAAAATAAAAAAATAAAATTTATATGCATATAAGTAAAAAATAGAATAGTTTAAAAATAATAAAGTTTTAAATTTATATAATTCAAGTAAATTATAAACTTTAGTTAATATTCAATAATAATTAGATGTTATAATTTGTTTTAAGGTTAAATAATTATAAATTGAAAAATTATTTTCTCTATACTTTATTCAAATTAGATATAAAGAAAATATAAATATATGTATTAATTTAATTTTGTTATTGTAGTTATTCAAAAAAATTTTAGCAAAATTAATAAAATATAAAAGTATAAAAGTATAAAAGTAACAAGATAGAATAATAATGATACTAATAACGAAAGTTTTAAATTGTAAACTATTAATATTTGTAATAATTGTTAAAAAAATTATTATATATATTATAGTGTTTTTTCTAAGTTTTACATTAAAAAAGTTATGTTTTGTAAAAATAAATCCATTTCTTAAATAATATAAAAAACTTAATAATAATAAAAACATTAATAATAATAAAAAAAAATTATTATAAGTGAAATTTACATGGCTAAATTGTATTATTAGACAAAATAATAAAAGTAAAATAAGTTCTATAGGGTCTTTTAATCAAAAAAATCCTCAAGAAGAATTACCAGCTCCTCATAAACCTCCTAGAAGTAAAGAAATTACTATTAACATATATACATATTGAATTGTGCATTTTAAAAATTTATTCAAAAATAATAAACTAAAAAAACTAAAAATAAGGCTTATATAAAAAAGAAAGGGGTGAATATTATTAAATCCTACTAGTAAATTTAAACTTATTATTGGTATTTTTATTTTTATAGAAATTGTTATTATTTTATAATAAATATAGTAAGCTATTTTATTAATGATAATAAAATTTTTGATTATTAATAATAAATTAACTAATAATAAATTAAATATTGTGTTATTTAAAAAACACGTAAAATTGTATAAAAAATTTTTAATGGAATAAAATGTCATTATTTTTAAATAAATAAAATATTCTATTATGTAAACTATTTTATAAAATTAATAATAATAAGTTTAAAGCTAATTCTAATCCACCAAAAATTAAAATAAAAAAAGAAAAAGATAGTAAGTAATTAACATTGTAAAAACTTGCAACTATTATTACTAAAAAAAATAATAGTAGTAATATAACTTCAGAAATTAATAATAAACTAATTAAATTTTTATTATAAAATATAAAGCTCAAAAGAGAGCATGATAAAAAAAATGAAAATATATATAATCAATGCAGCAACTTTTTAGTTAAATAAATAAATATCTTGCATTACTGTATTATAACTAAGTGTGTTATAGTTATTATGATCTGTATTAAATAAGTTATAGTCTGATAAAAGTCTTCTGCTATCTTTAAGATTTAAAAAAATTATATTATTAGCTTCACTTAACTCTCTTTCTACTCAAACGAAACTGGAATAAATAGTACTTATAGAAGTAAAATTAGTTTGTTGTTGATTTAAATTAAACATTAATTTATAATAATTACCAGTAAAATATGAAGATAATCCTAAAACTATGTTATTATTATCTTTTGTTTTAGAAAAACAAGTCATATCTACTGGAAAAAAAACATTATTGAATTGTAGTTTTAATAAAAGAATAAAAGAATAAAATAAATCATAATTAAAAGTAAAAGTTAATGTATTTTTAGCTTCGATATTGCTTGTAAAAAAGGATAATATGTAATTATTTTTTTTATTAAGTTTATTATAAAAATAAGCATATATTAGTGAATCACTTGGTATATTTATATTTCATAGTTCTATAAGTTCTTCATCTTTAAATATTTTTAAAACTGTTTGTAAGTATTTATCAAAGAAATATTCATTGATTTTATATTTTTCTATTTTTTGTCTTTTATCTTTTTGCTTGAATAAATTAAAAATTTCATCCATTTAAATAATAAATATTATTAAATTTATTAAATATTTAATTAAATATTTAATTAAATTAAGATCTAATGATATTCAAAAAATATTAATAAAAATTATCAAAAATAGTAATAAAATAGTAATAAAATTGTTTGTTAATTTAATAATTGTATTCGTATGATTTAGTTTAATAATTAAATTTAGTACAAATATTGCTGTTAATATATAAAAAAGAAAAATATGATAAGTTAAAATAATTAATAAAAATAATTTATAAAGGTTAATCATAAAATATATTAGTAACAAAAAATATTAATAGTTAAACATCAATAATGTGTTTACTATTAAACTTATAAAAAATAGATAAATAATTAGCGATAAAATATAATATTGATATATTCTAAAACTTATAATATAACTAGTGATTGAGTTAAAAAAAACTAATAAATTTTTTACCATTAAAAAAAAATTTGCAAAAAAAATAATAAACTAATAAAACTAAAACCTATTATAAAATCTTTTTTAAAAACTAATTTTGAAGTTTTTATAGTAGGTTGTCCATATAACATAGATAATCATACTCTAGAAAAACCAATAACACCAAAAAAACTGATTATAAAAAAATAAATTGCCCCAATAATATAAAAATTATTAATTAAAGTTAACAACAATTCGTATTCTATAAAAAATTTTATAAAAATAGGAAAACCTCTAAATATTAATATTGCAAATCAAATAATTAAATGTAATGCTGGAGATAACTTACTTATACCAGCTATTTGAGATAATTGTCTTGTCATGAATTGTTTATATATTTGATCTACTAAAAAAAAAAGAAAACCAGATAATATTCCGTGTACTAATAAAAATAAACTTAATATGGTATAATTACTATTACCTAATAATATAAAAAATAAGAAAATTAAATTCATTTCTTGAATTGTAGCAAAAGCAATTAGTCTTTTTATATCAGTAATTGATCACATTCTAAGAGAAGCATCAAAAGCACCTATTAAAATAATACAAAGTACTATATTTTTAAAAAACGGAGTAATAAATAATTGATAAAAATAAACTAAACAAAAAAAAGCTGTTTTTACTAAAAATCCACTTAAAAATATTGAAAAACCAGTCGGAGCTTCTACGTGTACTTTAGTTAGTCAGTAATGAAAAGGTCAAATAGGTATTTTCACTCCAAATCCAAAAAAGAATAAGAAAAATAAAACATTGCTTTCATAATTTGAAAATTTTAAGTAAATTAAATTATTTAAAGTTAAATCATTTGTTATCGAAAATAAATAGACTACTCCACTTAAAACTAATAAAGAACCTGTCATGGTTCATAACAATAAATAATAAATTGTTTTTTCAACTTTATGAGAATATCCAAATTTATAAACAAAAAATAAAGAAGGTAAGAATAAAAATTCAAAAAAAATAAACATAATTAATAAATTAGAAGTAGATACCATTCCTACAGTACAAATGATAAAAATAAAAAAATACATTAAAAAAAAAATATTGTTTAATTGGTATCTTTCTCCTAAAAATATTCAACTAACAGCAGTAATAAATAGTGATAAACAAATAAGAGTATCACTAAAGAAAAAAAAATTAATATGATTAAAAAAAAAATTTATATGATCATAAAAAAATGAGTATAAGTAAGTAAAATATATTTTATAAAAATAAATTAAAAATAAAAAAAAAACTATATTAAAGAAAAAAAAAATCATATAATGCATTTTATTAATAAAATATTTTCAATAAAATGTAGAGAATATTGTTAAAAAAAAAAAAAAATTAAAAAAAAAAAAAAAAATAAATAAAAAAATAAAAAAATTAAAAAAAAAAAAAAAAAAAAATAAAAAAAAAAAAAAATAACTAAGTAGTTTAATATATTAAAAAAAATTAAAGTATTATATACTGAAGAAAAATTAAAAATTTCTACCATTAAATTATTATAACGAAAATATATATAAAAAAAAATAAATATCAGCAAAATAAAAAGGAGCTAAAATATTAAATGCAAAAAAAGAAATAATAAAATAAACAAATCTATATATATATTTTTTGTTATCTATATTATAGCCATAAATGTCTGTTTGTAAATTATTTGTATTAGTTGTTATTGTATATAAAGATAAATTTTTTAATTCTTGAGCGCTCATAATATTTCATTTTTTAAAAAATTGCATATAAAAAAAGATTGAAGTTAGTAAATTAATAATTAAAAAAATTAAAGAGTAACTTAATTGAATCATAGATAACTTTAAAATTAAAGCATATTTTATATAAAATAAAGTAGAAGGTATTAATCCTATAAATTGTAAAATTAAAAAATATAAAACATAGCGGCTAGGGTAGTGTTTTATCATAATTTGATAAATAATTTTAGGAGAATAAACTGTTATTTTAAATATAATTTTAAAAGCTAAAAAAGCTAAAAATAGTGTAAATATAGTAGAATAGTATAACGCTGTTAAGAAAAAAAAAATTTTAACCATTTAAATTTATTTTAATAAAAGAAAAAAATTAATATTAAAAAAAAAATAATTATACTAATACTAGCAATGCTGAACTGTTTTTGAAAAAATTCGTTAATTTTAAAAAAAAAATTGATAAATTTTTGTAATTTTAAAAAATTATATTCTATAAAATATTTTTCAGAAAAAACTATATTTGATATAATGAAATATTTAAAACAAATATAATAAAATACTTTTTTAAAAAAGTAATCTAATAACATTCCTGATTTTAAAAACTTATAAAAATTGTTACTAAAAAAAAATGAAAACAACATCTTAGTAGTTAATTAAATAAAATAAAAATGCTATTAAAGTTTCAAAATAAGGAATAAATCAAAAAAAAGTTGTGTTAAATGTTAATCCGTAAAACACAAAAAATACACCATATATTACAATAATATTGATATATAATGCAAAGTAAAAGATTACTCTTGCTAGCTGTCTATTTCTTGAGTATCTACTTTTGTTAAAAATTTTATTTTTTCGAAGTAAAAATAATTTTAGCATATGCTTATAGCTGGAGTCGAACCAACACCCTTTCGGATACGATTTTAAGTCGTACGCGTATACCAATTTCGCCATACAAGCTATGCCGCGGCTGGGAATTGAACCCAGCGAGTCTGAGGGGTATGAACCCGGACTGGTCCTCCGCGCAGCAATACATCAATTTCATAGACTATCACTAAATTTGTATATTATTCAAAATATTTTTATATTGAAGATAATTCTGCTTTTTGTTCAGTCATCCTTACTTTTTATCTCTGTTGAATTTTATAGTAATATCTACTTAAATAATTTAATTCGATATTAATTTTGAACTACGTATTTCTTATTATTATAGCTAACCATAATACGTAAGCTATTTCAATATTTAGGTTTTAGGCATCCTTCTAATGCATTTTTGATACTGACTATTTAATATGGGATGAGTTGGATTCGAACCAACGACGGTTTCCCAACAGATTTACAGTCTGTCGCTTTAACCACTCAGCCATCACCCCCATTATTTATTTGTATTATTATAAATCAGTTATCTTAGGCTTTATACTTAATTACCTCCATTAATCGCTTAATGTTTAGTAAACTTACAAAAAAGTTCGTATTGATAGTTGTAGTATACAACTTGCCTATTTAAAAAAAAAAAATTATTAAGTTCCCATATTTAAGTATGGTTACATTAAAAAGCTTAGCTTTTCAGCTTACATATTTGATTATATAACTGATAACAATTGGCTTTCTGTCCTCGGTCCTCTCGTACTGAAGTAAATATAATTTTTTTTTTAAAATGTACAGTAGATAGGGACCAAACTGTCTCACGACGTTTTAAACCCAGCTCACGTA
>ERZ724508.1755-NODE-1755-length-12280-cov-5.240327_pt1 | contig 12280 bp, 22 predicted proteins | sample MGYA00376041_ERZ724508 | MGnify/ENA primary metagenome ERZ724508 (study PRJEB28724, sample SAMN07190887) | wastewater metagenome | isolation source: effluent of sewage treatment plant in Hong Hong | place: USA: Christiansburg, Virginia | collected 2016-03-01 ...
ATGGTTTGTGAGTCCAGCACTGCAAGCTGGACTTCTCTGCTACCTTACCTTCGCCATATTCTAGGGCACAGTAACCCCTCAAGGTCAAGTAATGTACTTCGCCAGCACCGGTATGGTCATCTTCGCGGAAAGCGTTATCATCTGTAACATCAAGATTCTGCTGATAAGCCATGAATTCTCAATTGGCTCAGTGCTATCGGTACTAGCAAGCATCTTCGTCTTCTACCTCAGCTACCACTGGGCTGAACTCATATTCAGCGACTCCTCCATCTCCAACACCCTGGCTCATCAGCTTAACTGGCCTGGTTACTACCTCTCCTTACTAGCAGTAGTCAGCTGTGTGTGCTTACTGTAACTTGCACTCACCCGAATCAAGCGGTTGAATGAGCAGCAGCAGCAACACCTTCGAATACACCCGTCCCCTCAGTCAATTGAAATGCCACTTCTGCGGCCTTAGTGATCTTCTTTGTAGAATATGATGTGCTTCCATAGGTTGGTGCTTCAACAACGTTAAAATTATAATTGCGGTGGAATGCTGGGGTTCGTCATGAGGAGCTCACGGGCGATGCTGGCCCGACAGCTCTACCACAAAATTGACGTGAACAAGTTACGCAACATCGGTATCAGTGCTCATATCGACTCCGGGAAGACTACATTCTCAGAGAGAGTGCTCTTCTATGCGGGGCGCATCGACTCCATCCACGAGGTCAAGGGAACCGATGAGGTGGGTGCCAAGATGGACTTTATGGAGTTGTAGAGAGAGAAGGGTATCACTATTCAATCAGCTGCGACCCATCTTACCTGGAAGGATAGTCACATCAACCTCATCGATACGCCAGGGCATGTTGACTTCACCATTGAAGTGGAACGAGCACTGCGAGTACTGGATGGTGCTGTGCTTTTGGTGTGTGGTGTGGGTGGTGTGCAGCCCCAGACACTTACCGTTAACCGGCAGATGAACCGCTACAACGTCCCAAGAATTATCTTCATCAATAAGCTAGATCGTATGGGTGCTAACCCTTTCACCGTAATCGCTGCTATCCGAGAGAAGCTTGGGCTGAGTTGTGCGGCAGTGCAAGTCCCTATCGGTTCTGATGACCAGCTTCGAGGTCTGGTGGATATCATCAGTGAAAAAGCTTATTACTTCGACGGTAAGAACGGATAGATTATTCGCGAGTAGGTCGTTCCGGATAACCTTAAGGAGCTTGTGAAGGAGAAGCGTAACGAGCTGATAGAATGCCTATCTAACCTCGACAAGGAGATGGAGGAACTCTACCTCAACGAACAACAACCAACTATCCAACAGATCGAAAACTGCATTCGGAAGTTAACTCTTGAGAGAAAGTTCTATCCAGTGTTCATGGGATCTGCCTACAAGAATAAGGGTGTTCAGCTGGCATTGGAGGGCGTTGTGAGATTCCTACCATCTCCCCTTGAAAAAGAAAATCTTGGTTTCGTCATGAATAAGAAAGGACAGGAGGAGAAGGTTGTATTGGAGATTAATGACTCCAAACCATTTGTTGGCTATGTGTTCAAGCTTGAGGAGTCCAAGTTTGGGCAACTTACCTACATTCGAGTGTACCAAGGAAAGTTAAAGAAGGGAGCTTATGTCTGGAATGACAAGGTAAAGAAGAAACTTAAAGTGTCTCGAATGGTGAAGATGCACGCGAATGAGATGGAGGATATTGAGGAGGTGGCATCTGGCGATATCTTCGCTATCTTCGGGGTGGAGTGTGCAACTGGAGAGACCCTCACTGAAGGTGAACTAAATTACCCATTGAGGTGTTCCTCGATGCATGTCCCCGACCCTGTCATGTCGCTTACAATCAAACCCAACAAAAACGATTCTGCTGCCAAGTTCCAGAAGGCCTTATCAAAGTTCCAGCGATAGGACCCTACATTCCGCATGAATGTGGACAAGTAGTCCGAATAGATCATCATCAGCGGAATGGGAGAACTGCACTTACAAATCTACGCTGAACGCATGCGCCGTGAATTCGGGTTGGATGTAAAGGTGGGAGCACCAAGCGTTAATTATCGCGAGGCTATCAGTAGAAAGGCCTATTTCGATTATCTGCATAAGAAGCAGTCAGGAGGTGCAGGTCAGTACGCCCGAGTTATCGGCTATGTTGAGCCTATTCAAATTGCTGATGATGAGGAGCCTCGCAACGAATTCATCAATAAGGTTACCGGAACAAGTATTCCCCCAGAGTACATTGGTGCTGTGCAGAAGGCCTTCTACGATTTGGTTACGAAGGGGCCACTCACTGGGTACCCCGTCGTGAACTTTCGATACGTGTTGGAAGATGGCGCAACTCACGTAGTGGACTCATCAGCTAATGCTTTTGCCATAGCTACGAAGTATTCATTTGCCAAGGCAATGCAAGATGCTGGTGGACAGGTCCTCTAACCACTCATGGCAGTCGAAATTGCCTGCCCACAAAACTGCTATTCGGGTGTTATGGCTGGCATCTCGAAGAGAAAGGGATTGGTCACGAACACTGAGACCCGGGGAGACCTTTTCTTCATGACCGCCGACGTCCCACTACGAGAGATGTTCGGTTACGCCAGCGAACTTCGTGGTTTGACCTCCGGTGAAGGCGAGTTCTCAATGGAATACAAAAAACACTTCCCAATGAACCCCTCAGACGCCAAGGAAGCAATTGAAAAGTTCAAATTGAAACGAAGAGAAAAGGATTGATATCGTCATCATTTATCATCATTTTTTGGGGCGAATATGGGTATTTGCATACTGTTCCTCAATTCGTTGGATTCGTTCTTTGAGCTTTCTCGAACAAATACTACCGTGGCTTTCAAAGCTATCCTGCATATGAATTTCAGGCCTACCGATGCTGTTCGCGTGGAAGCTGCTATTCTCCATACCGCTGTCCATCAGTGACTGTCCCATTATGGCTCTTATTGGTGTACGTTGTTAGTTGAGCTCCCTCGCCAACACGAAATTGTTTGTTCGTTCGCTTTCGATAACCTTCTCGAGTTCGCGTTTCTGCTGGGTCAACAACTCGCATTCTCTCCGCTTCAACTCGAGTTAGTTCTGGAGAATCGACAACTGCTCCTCAAAGACTGCACGCAGTTCGTTAGGTTGTCGCATGCGGGAGGGTTCTAGCCGGTAATTGTCACGCTCAGCGGCTAATTTTCTCAGCTCGCCATCCTTTATAACGAGTTGGCTGTTCAGCAAACCCAGCTGTCTTTCGTAGCTGGCTATTTCATTCATGTATTGCGTGTTCTGCTGTTCTGCCAGCATGATCATCTGGTTCTGCTCGTTCATGGTGTAGTCTCTATCGTGCAGCAGGGTGTACATCTAATTATTGGCCTCTTCGAGCTCCTTGACGATCCCCTCGAGACGGCTAATCTATGCCGACCGTTCCTGAAGATTTCCCAGCATTTCATCATGGGTGAGTCTCATGTGCTGTTCGTTCTCTCGGGACTGATCGTACTCTTTGGTTCTCTCGATGAAGCGCTTCTCAAGTTCCTTATAGGCTGCAGTTAGCCTTGCAACCTCTTGTTGGGTGTCTTTATGCCCCAAGATGATGATTTCCCTTTCGTTGGTCAGTGTGTTTAGATGGGTTTCCATCTTACTAAAAGCCAGCATCTTCGATTGAAGATCATTCTGGGTTCTTTCGAGATGTTTTCTGAGTTGCGAATTCTCATCCTCCATAGCAGTCAGCCGAGTTTGAAGTCCCTGCCTGCTGAGATCACGAGTGTCCAACTCTCTGTTGTACTTCTTGAGGGCACTTTCGAGTTCCTCCACCCGCATTTTTAGCTGGGCATTTTCCTCAGTCTTTTCATCGAGCACGTGCTGCATGCTATCTCTTTCTTCGTCAATGGTCAGCATTGCGTTATTCTTTCGCTGTAGCTCCAATTCCAGCTGGCCGATGTGGTTGGTCAGGTTGCGAACTTCCTGACTATAAGCCAATCTGTCTTCTTCAGTCTCGGAACGCTGGTTGGAGAGCATCTTTAACTTCTCGAAGAGCTCGCACTTGGTAGATTCAAGGGTTTCGCAACGCTGGCTGAGCTGAACATTCTCTGTGAATATCAGAGACGCCTTCGCATCCTTCTGTTTGAGTTCCGACTGTAGCCTCAGTATCTCTTCAGTCAGCTGCTTGACTTTGTGGCTTTCCTCCTGTAAAGTTGACCTCAGATCCTGGTTGAGTATCTCCATCGAGTTCAGCCGTTCCTGTAGCTTGATGGTTGAAGTTTTGCTGGAGTGATCAGAGTTCTTCGTAAGGTTCAGCGTTTCCCTGAGCTCACCGATTTAATGCATAAGAGCTTCCTTTTGGCTACTGATCAACTCCAACTGCTTATTGCCGCTGCCAACGACCATCTCCAACCTCTTCAGTTCGCTCTGAAGTTTCTCATTGCGGATGACCAATGCCTGTTCGTTCTATCGCATTATTGCGATTTCCTCCTCGTAGATCCTCCCCTGTACTTCGATATTCTTACGCTGCTTGCTATCGTTGTGGTGCAGATGCTCATCATTCTGCTGCCTTTACTTGAGAGTCAGTTACAGTTGCTGGTACTGCTGACGGAACGACTCCAACTATCTCACCTGCCGTTCCAACAGTCCCTTGGAAGTATCAAGCTCACGGTTCTCGCGGAGCTTAGCACTAAACTTACCAGACACCAGATCAAGCTACGTTTGCAGTTCGTTAATATTTTTCAGCAACATCGCGTTCTTTGAGTTGAGTTCACGAATCTTTTCCTATTGCCTTTGAGAGTCTTTTTGCTGTTGCTCCAGCTGATACTTCAAATCATCGATTTCTTGCTTGCGCTTTAGCAGTTCCTGCTGTAGATTATCATGGAGCATCTCCAGTCTCGTCTTGGCAAGTTAGGTGGATTGGTTGCTGCTGAGACTGTTCACCTACTGCTCCTTGTGGCGGTACAGTTACGATTCCAGGTGGCTCTTCGTCTTACGCAGGACGTCGAGCTAGTGGTTTAGCTGTTCCATCTCACTTATCAACCGGCTGTTGGACTTCTCAAGCTCACGATTCTCAGACTTCAGTGCCTAGCTGATAGCCATCACGCTTTTACTCTCAAGCATTGAGCGACGTTTATCACCATCTGCAGCCTCCAACTACCTTGTCAATGCCTTTATCTTTGCTTTTAGAATCAGCTCGTTTTCCTCCATAGTCTGGATCTGCCCATTCTTCTTCAGCAGTATGTTCTCCAACTCCTGCGCCTTGCCTCGCTCTGCAGTCGACTCGCACTCGGAGGTCTGCTTGAGCTGCATTTTTAATCCATCACATTGCTGGAGTGCCTCGACATACATACGTTCTGTTTTCTTATTGGCCTGACTCAGCTGATGATTTTCCTCCAACAGCCCATCGATCCTATCGACAAGTTCCTGCCGATCGCCACCAACATTAACCTCTTGCTGCTCAAACTGCCGAATCTTTTACGTGAGTTCAGCTATCTTAGAGTCATACTTATCTCGAATGGCCTTGATACGCCTGTCACTCTACTCGTTGCCAAGACTATTCTTGGAAAGGAGTTAACCCTTGAGCCTGCCATTTTATTCCAAAAGCTGGTGGTATTGCTTGTTCAACAGATCGAACTTGTAGTCGCTCTACTTATCGTTCTCGGAAGTTCGAGTGGTGCTTGTTTGCTGCTGCTGCAAAGATTGCTGCTTCTTCATCAGTGTATGGTACTGCTAGCTGATCTTCGCAAGATCTGCGAGCACCTTCTCCACTAATGGTACACTACCCTCATCAAGGTGCATCATGAGACTCAGGTTGTCCAGCTTCTTACGAAGTGCAAGGTACCGACGGTTGTCGCTCGCCATATTTAAATTTGCTGCGGACAAAATATATTTTATGCAAGCTGGCGAACCACCCAACCCCTAAACCCACATATTGCGGTTGCGGCACATCTCACCCGTCAAGTATCTCAAGAGCAGTAGCTTCGATCGTCAGGGCAATGGGTACAACTCGCAGAAGATTCGCAACTTTCTAGAGGATTACAATGGTGGCTACCTCGTGAAGCGAGTTGCCGAGCCAAACAAAAGGAAGCCAGTGCCATCGGCAATCGATGATTACAACCAGAAGCGGCTCAACCAATCGATTTGGGTGGCGAGTACTAAACGAAAGCAGGAGGCACATAGTTTCCATCCGGAGGAAGATAAGCAAGCGCGACGCCGTGCACGAATTTTTTTGAATAAGATCAGGGAGCTTGGGTTGGTGGAGCTTCCTAAGATTAGCTACTTCGACAAGATGATTCAGCAGAACTGCAAGAAGGAGGAACCACCTGAACGAAGGAAACGGCACTCCAACCAATCTGTGGGTTCGAGGCTTTCGATGAGAAGGTCCGAAGAAAGCCAACCGTAATCCCGAGATAAGCGATATCTCCACCTTAAGCATTTACTGTAGGAGTACGAAGAGAGGTTTACTCCACACTTGCACACTGACCCTTACTGATTGTAATATTATGATTCGTGCGGAGGAGCAACAAGAGGGACAACCATAAACACCACGGAGTCAGTCGGTGGAACATGATGAAGGCGCAGAGGAACAGAAGTTCGAAGACAACTTCCTTGACTTCCTCGAGGAGAAGCCCCGAGAATTCGGCTAAGTGGAACACGACATCTACGACCCCACCGAGACACCAGAGTAACAACCCGCACAAGCACCGTTCTAGTCATTCAACATACACGACTACTTAATAGACCTAAACGACTGAAATAAAATGCAGCAGCTCTTTGCATGGAATGCAAGGTCAATTCACGTACTTCGGAGTTTTAGGTCGTTTGACACCTTCCTTCTTCTTCGTGTTTTCGGCCTTAAGCACTTCAAACGAACAGATAAGTTCCTCTCCAACGCTCATCAATGCACCATTATTGTCGAATTCACCACAGTAGTTCGGTGCCGAGAAGATTGTCACGAGCTGCCTCTTTCCGAAGAATTAATAGCCGTCTTCGACTACCTGGTGTGCTCGGCAGATCAAGTCAAGGTTGTTTTGTTTCAGAAACTGGCTGACCACATCATTGCCGAACAGGTAGCTCACTCCCCGTTCGCTTTCAGCCCAGCCCTGCACATCCTTGGCAGGATCAGACCACAATAAATCGCAGAGCAGTCCAGCCTAAGGAATTTCTGTTGGACGAGTAATCTGTAGCACCTTACTGATCTTATTGAAGTCGGGTGAAAGTCCACCATGCATGCAAATGATCTTCTCATCGATCACAGCTACGATTGGCATGGTATTGAAGCATTCCGTGAAGATCTTCCAAAGTTTGATGCTGTAGCGACGCTTGCCTAAATTAAGCCTAACGGCCGGTACATTCATCGTAGAAGCCATACAGTTTGTTGATGGCCGCAGACTCGTGATTGCCACGCAGCAGGAAGAAGTTCTCGGGGAACTTGATTTTGTAAGCGAGCAGTAAGCAGATGCATTCGATGGACTGTTTGCCTCGGTCAACGTAGTCACCGAGGAACAGGTAGTTAGCCTCAGGTGGGTACCTACCGAACTCGAAGATGCGCAACAGATCTGGGAACTGCCCGTGGATGTCTCCACAGATCTTGATTGGAGCTGTCAGTTCAAGCAGAATGGGCTGCTCAAGAAAAATCTCGCGTGCGCGAAAGCACAATCCCTTGATCTCAGTTTCGGTGAGTTTGACTTCCTTGCCGTTCTTACTCGCAAGCAACCGAACGATGATGCTCTCCAGGTCAATCTCCTCTCGCTTGTCGTCCATGTTATATGTAAAAGAGTATAATAGCGGTCAGGGTTGGCTGGTACGAGCTTTGCGAAGGAACATCCTTGCCTCGACGTCCATACCGCGTTACCGGTGGATGAAGGCCAAGCACTAAAGAGATAGGCTGAGAGACTTGTGTCGGGTGATGCCAGTTTGCTACCATAGAGACACGCTACGTAGGAAATACTGCTCGGCTGGTTTAATGCGGTGATGGTCGAGGTGGTCACTGCCCAGTTTTTGGCAGAGGGTGGCTGCAATATAGTTGCTCGAACCAATTAGCTTATTTGTTGCTTAAAGCAGTTGCTCGGCTTGGCTTGGTGTGCAATTCCCAACCATACATTGGATGAAATTGGCCATGAGGTTGTTCTAGTAGCTGCACCTCTAATCATTGCTGGCGATAAGTTTGAGGTAACGATGCGCTAATTCCAATGCTAACTTTTCATTATGCAGGTTGTACTCTCGTTTGGCAGCTTGGATAAGCAGCTGCGCGTGAGCACGGCTTCCAGCTAAGTGGATGGGTGGCTCAGGCAGCTGTATTTATAACTTTGTCTTTGTAACCTCCTCGAAAACGAGCTTGAGGCTTGCAATTTCTAGCGTTCCTGGACTGTTTCGAGGATCTGCAAGGAACGTTTGGATGTGAGTCAGTAGCTACTGCTAGGTCCGGTTGCCAGCGAGATACCTGTCAATGTAATAGCGAAACATCCAGACCGTTGGTAGACGGTCCTACCTCGTATGGGCCTACTTCACCATTTCAAGGAGAAGTTCGGAACTACTTGGCAGGAGTAAGTTCTGAAGACAAATCCGTTCAGCAATGCACCTATCCCATACTTCTGCAACAGTTAGGGTGGTGCCACTGCTTGACTGGTCCACCGAACGAATTATGAATCTCGAATATGGAGCATAGACAGTTTTGCCATTGTCCAGGACTACATATGGAGCAAACAAGTTGGTCGATGCTATGTACTCCCCAAGTTGGATGTTTATTGTAATATCACCTCGCTCCTTGCCAGTTGGAGGGGTGAATACGAGAAAGTTGGAGCTCTAAACAATACTGTGAATTGGCAGCTGACTCCAATCGCGATTAGTCAACATCTTCTTAGTGGGTTGAATGTGACGGGTGTCCTCTAGGAACAGAAAATTGCTGAATATCGCCAGATACAGTTCAGGGTACTGCTTGTCAATAGCCTCATAAGGTGGGAATAAAACTCTCCCCACCAAGCAAACAATTTCGTAGGAGGAGGTCAGTAGCACAAGTAATGCCCGGCACAGTTTCCAGAATGTTGTCGCACTCTCCACGGCTCCCTTAACCAAAGGTGGTATGAGGCAGTTCGCACTCTCTCCACCGAAGAGCGTGATGAGCTGCTTATGAACGGCAGTTTTGAACCTTGTGAATTATCCAAGTGGGCCGTACCCAAGTACCAGAGCCTTGTGGTCGCTCGCCGCATGATGCTGTTTGCGTACCTGCCGATAAAGAGTCAGCACTTCCGAAGCCATTACGAGCTCCAACTGACTCAGGTAGCTCAAGGGGCATCCCTCTAGCATCTGGACTTCTATCGTGCGGAGTTTTTTGGGTCTTTCATTGACGGCCACTTCCAAGACGGTTGAGCCCGCGTGCTGGTGAGCTTGCTTATGGAGCAGCCGACTGAGCACCTCCTCCAGCTTGCCGAAGTTATCCACAACCTCCGCAACAAAACTGTGCTCGTATGCATCCTCGTGTCTGCTTTTGTCGCTACAGTATACTATCACTCGAACCCAAGGGTGCAGCCTCCTCTCCCTCACATAATCGACGAGTTCCTGTTTGAGTCGCCCGCTCACAATTAGGATGGTCTCGTGATCTCTGAGCAGATGGTCGAGTCTTGTGAAGCTCCCAGTGGCATCTCCGACGACCTCTACGTCCAATTAGCGGCGAATCGCCTCAGCTGTCCGTTCGTTCTCCTGGTTGTTGAAGTTCAAGTCAAACCAAATGATGGCTCTAGAGGATTGCATACTTTGACAGAGCCCAATCGCTACCACTTCAGCCCCTGTATATATTTAACTGAGAATATGCTGCCAGAGCTCTTCACTGTCGCTAGCATCGGATTCGCTGCCTACCGTGCTTGGCAGTACATCAAGTACATCAGCAGCTGACGTAGAAGCGAGTAGGAGCATATGCTCGCGTTGGAGTCGAGGGAGAAGAAAAGTGGCGTGCCACATGACAAACCCGATAAAATTGAGCAAGAGAAAAACAGAATGATCCGAACACTCATAGGCAACGGCAATGACTCGCCGCGGAGACAGTCTCGGTCGTTCAGGCCTCCCCAAAGGTTGGAAGAGGACGCTGGGGACATCTACGAGGAGTACTACAAGCACAAGATCTTGAATAATGGGAGCAAGGCCCTCGTTATCTCACAAAGGGACCAGCACCTCTTCGATTAACTGAAACCAAGCAGCGAAAAGAAAGACCCTCTTTACGACGGCAAGTCAAGCCCAATGACAAAGAGTTCGAAGACGGGCTTCGACAAATCGCAGAGTGTTGGCGCCGAAAAGAAGGGGCACAAAATCAATTTGAAAGGCGCCTGCGAACAATTGAGGGAGCCTGAACCTTTAGCTCCTCTCGCGCTAAACAAGACGGAAGTAGCTACCCCAACCGCGATTCGCAAGGACATTAGCTTTTCGGACAGCAACTTAATCATGCCGAGCCAGCCTGCTGCCGTTCCAGTTTCCAATCGGCCCATTCGAAAGACGGGGTCAGAAGAGATAGTCGGCGAAGAAGTCGCACCGAAGCCAGCCAAACAAACAACCGAAACGACACCCAATGTTCCTGCGCCACCAAAGCAAGGGTTAGCTCCATCATTGGCCGAGCTAGTGGCAAAGCCATCATCTACTGGATACCAAACATTGGCTGATAAGACAGGAAAATAACGACTTCCTCCGTTAAGTCCACAGAAAAAGGCTGAAGTGAAAGAGCCCCAAAAGACCGCGACGACGGAGACCAAGCCACCGATCCTTTTCCCAAAGCCAATCTAACCGCCTCAAACATTCCTGACGCTCCCCGCGGATAAGCCAAAGGGACTATTTGACCAACCCAAAGGCAGCTTCTTCGGTGGGGCGTCTGATAAGCCTTCAGGTTTCCAGTTTCCAGCTGGTGCAATCTTCCCGAAGTCGGTAGCCTCGGAAGGCAGCCTCTTCGGAAAAGGACTAGCAGCAAGCGACCAGAAAACTACCAAAGAAGGCGAGCAGAAGGAGAGCCAGCTGAATCCCGACATCACAAAGTCCTTCTATGTTCCAAACAAACCCCTAACGACTGAGGCTCCGTCTCGACCAAGGCCCGATACAGTTTAGAAGCCTGCTGTTGCGAAGACATTGGAAGGGACTGGATCGTTGTTAGGAGCACCAAAATCGACTCCGGCAACGTTAACCCACCACTCCTCTCCGGTATCTCCTGCACCGGCGAAGAATATCTTCGGAGGGGCTAATATTCCAGCAAAGGAGGGGGAAAACGAAAAGCCAAGCATATTCTCCAAACCGAATTTTCAATCCAGTTCTCTTGGTTTCTTGAAGAAGCCTGACGAAGCTACAACAGCCCCAGTCATCCCCACGACCGGCCTGTTCGGAAACAAGCCTTCAATGTTTGGGACACCGACTGGAAACCCCTCAACTCAACTGTTCCCGAGTAATTTAACATCAGGCGAGGGGACTGCTCTTTTCGGAAAGCCTCTGGCAACACCTGTGAGTAACCCAAAGGGAATCTTCGACACTTCCAGCACCATGCAGACTCCAATCCTCAGCAGTCTCTTCAAACCGAACACCATAGTTGACGGGACAAACTCCCTCTTCAATACTCGCAAGTGATTTCTCCCTATTCGGCACAACATCAATTTATTAGCCTTTGCAGTTTATCCTCGCCATTCAGTTAAATAGTGGATCCTACCGCCGTGAGTTCGAAAGGCTTGGTTGTGTCTGGGCTCATTCTTTCAAGTGCTTGGAGCAGATCTCTTTTCGGCTGGATAACATCCTCTTGAATTCGTTTAGCTTTGTGCTTCAACTGCCCTGAATGTTGCAGTGGTGCACATAAACGTGAAACAGGCTTTGGTTTGGTTGGTCTGCTCTCGGTATGGACAGCCTTAATAGGCTTTGTTTCTTCAACATTTGGGCTTTGAGTTGCAGTATTCATATTCGCAACCAACTATTGCCATAAACCACCTTGAAGTTTATTTTCTGTTTACAGGGTAAACTCTACAGCGCCTTCCTCTTCGCCAGCGCCTTTATCATAAGCCAGCATTGCTTGGTATGCTTTTGGTGAGTCATTTGCTTCAGAACTCTCCAACTGAGCGCGAATTACAGTAACATAGCTGAACCCTGCCCAGTTGATTGCCACTGATTTCTCAGCCTTTAGTTGGTTATGGATGTCCACCACATCGCACATGTCTCCTATCGTGATTTCCTTCTTCCCAGCCTCAAGTGGTCGAATAGGAATGTACGCCAAGTCGATTCTGGTACCTTTCTCCATTGCTATTTGTTTGGCGAGATCATTGTTTGCGAAGGACCCGTAGATACAAACCGTCTTTCCTTCAGGAAACCTCAGTAAGTAACTGCTCT
>ERZ724508.1756-NODE-1756-length-12280-cov-4.930061_pt1 | contig 12280 bp, 5 predicted proteins | sample MGYA00376041_ERZ724508 | MGnify/ENA primary metagenome ERZ724508 (study PRJEB28724, sample SAMN07190887) | wastewater metagenome | isolation source: effluent of sewage treatment plant in Hong Hong | place: USA: Christiansburg, Virginia | collected 2016-03-01 ...
TTTTATGCTAACCATCTCACAGAGGCAATGACTGATGCTTGCTTATAATGCCTGAAAGACAACAAAAGCCTTGACACTCTCTAAATAAATTTTTGCTATGAGATAACCAGCGCTGGGATTGAGTGCATCGAGGGGAAATAGTTCGAGCATTTAGGACTATCCAGTTTACACCATTTGAAGGCTGATGACTTTACTAAACTTATCCAGTCTTCCGAAAATAAACTGGTCTACATAGATTTGTCTTTTAATAATGTGGCTGAGATAACAAATGCTTTGATGGGTAAGCTAGGAATGTGCACGAAACTGGAATAAATAATTTTGACAGGCTGTGAGAAAGTCAGCGATGAGGGAATTAACAATTTGATGGTCGGATAGAAAGGGAAAAACAAGCAGGTGGATGGTTTACCCAACCTCAGAGTCCTTAAATTAGGAGGTCTAACTCATGTTTCTGATCAGCTCCATCAGATATTTAAAAAATGTAAATACATAGAGTTCCTGGAGGCCAATAATTTGTAGAGACTCACGGATGGCTTTTTGGATCATATGAAGACGTACCCTGGTCAAAAGACTATTCTTATAAACTTTACACCCAACATAACAGATGAAAAAATAAAGGATGTGAAATAAAATACTAAGAACTTGAAAATAATAAGAAATATATCTAAAATGACTGACCCCAATGATGACGGGCTCAGAATGCCCATTCCACCAGCAAGCTTAAAGATAAAGAAACCAAAAAAGAAGAAGAAATGAATCATATTTATAAACTATTAAATCTAATAAAAATAAATCAATTAGTTCTGTTTGACTTCTGTTGCTCCTGAAAAAAAAACTCCCAATACTCAAATCCATAGTCAATATATATTTATTCTCCCACTTCAATATTTCTTGACGCAATCAGAAAAGCTTTATCTTTTTCCATCAATTTTATGGAAGCATTTCGTTGAACTCCTTAAACAAGATCAAGCTTTTTTTCTTCTCGATTTATTTTATTTTCAGGACTAAAAAAATATTAAGGGTCCCACTTTACTATATCATTAGCTCTAGAAGCAGGCGATCTGCTAATCACACAATATTTGTTATTTAGAAACACCATTTTATCCTCCATCAAAAAAGGAGAAGTATAGCTATACTTTTCAGGAATTATAGCTCCATAGTACTCAGAGATGAACTAAAATTGCTTGATTGGCTTGGTGGCAAAGAGCCCCATTCCAGCTCCAGTTAATGCGGACTCCTTGATCTCGAGTTTCAACAGCTAAGAATCCTTAAATATTGAGGGCAATTAAAGTTTCTACTATTCTGAGTTCATTATTAGAAAATGATTTTTATAAATCAAAATTAAAATTATGGATAACCTAAAGAAAATATGGAATTAGCCTTTATAACTAGTGGCTGCGATCTCAGGCATAGGTCTGCTGGGGTTCTATTATTTCTACGCCCGGGATCACTTGTTCGGGAATTAGAAGAGCAAGAAAAAGAAAAATATATTAGAGTTAAATATGAATCAACTGACCAAATCTCAAAATTCGAACATTATAAGAATTGTAATTACAAAATCAATGGCGAACAAATTTTAATTCACAGGAAAACTGATCACTCGATTAAAATAATTCTTACTCACGCATAAACAACAAACTCTGGTCAACTGCGCTGTAAAAGATATCTTATTTAGCCCCTCAAACTGTTCGATGCAGGTGCCTAAGTATTCACAAGCACTCTCACGCGAGACGATGTCGATGATTAGATTTAACTTAAATCTTATTTCGTCAGTGCCCTGAAGTGCCAATTAATAATGGAAAAAACAATAACAGATATTTTCGAAATAAAAAATTCCACTGAAAAAGTATTTCTTCTCTGCGACACCAATAGCTTAGATCTCAAAGTTAAGATTGATGAAGATCTGTGGTAGAAGTTTCTATAAGAGTAAAAAGTAAATGTTTGCTTACACAGATCGAAGAGAAAGATTTAATGAATAACTATTCAATTGTTTTCCATGTGATGAGTTCCTCAGAGGAGATATCGCCGAAAATAAAAGCTAGAAAAAGAAGTATGGAGAAAATGGAAAAATTCAGAATAGAGGATAAAAGCGATGACAAAAGGATTGAGTAAGCTTGGTAGGGGTTTAAAAACTATCATCAGATCCATTATGATTACTCATTAGAAAGTGATCAGAATGTGGAACAAGCTTTGGAGCAGATAATAAACTGTTTGAAGCCATATCTACCCAATTAAATAGTTTTTCAAAATAATTGAGGAGTTTCCAAGTTGATGATTTGATAAATCTTGATATTTATTGATATGAAGGTGGAAAAATACAGATTGAAAATCAACGATTTATTACAATAGAAGGGTATACTTTTCTCAGAGAATGAGACAATGGCCCGATTTTGGGAGGGTTAAATGTACTGTATTTTGTTTAATTTTTTGGACTTGTCTGCTCATTTTGCTGATAATAAATTTAAAGAGGGTTTTTCTTTCTCGAGATGACTCGATGTTTATTGCTAACATTCTTATATAGCCCCTGCTTTGCTAAGTCTATCAGTGATTATTTGTTGAACTGCTTCATTTTTTATCCTATAAATTTCTACATTGGGGTGTGATCCTCATAGGGCGATGGCTGCAATGTTTGAAACGATCTTTATTTTCTCTTGAAATATTCAGGGCTTCTGATTTAACCCAAACTTACTTCGACATATATTTATACTGTATTTTTAAGAGGCCATCCCCAAAGTTGGTTGACCTGCTCCTGGATGGCTTATTTATTTATGTGCTCTGTTCTTCATTCTTGGTGAGTTTCACATTAGATTGCTATGAAGCTTTATGAGTGAGGGCATAATCTGAATGCGAGCTCATGGTTTTTATTTTGGGCTCATGGGTGGACTTGAGCTTGGGTAGAAGAAAATTTTTAGCTGACTACATTCGATCAATTATATTATATTAATTTATTAACACTGAAGACTGTTGCCAATCTATTAAAATACTACATATCATTCAAAGTATCATTAAGCAACTACAATTTTCAAAGCCTACTTGTAGCGAGTAAAGCATGCTGTTATCTAGGAATCAACTGCAGTTCCAAATCTTCTGTGGCCCGGGTTTAGCTGCATGAAGCATAGACTTAGCATTCTGCTGTCCAGTTATTTAATGATTTCGTTGGAATGGGGCACTGAGGGGTTGGATTACATTCAATTAATGATTATGAGAATTAATTTATAATTAAAGGATTTATTATATAAAGGACAACCAATACTAACCCATGCTGAGCGAATCGCTAATAAAATCAAGTCGAGAGTTAGAGAATCTATAACTAGAAGGTACAATTTCTATCATGGCTTCAGATTATAAGAAAGTAATCAATTACTCAATCAATCTCATCCTCAACCGAGAAAATCAGATGAAGCTCAATTGTATCTACTATTTAACTCAGAGTTCATGCAAATCGAGGAAGAAAAAGGTGATCAGATCACTGCCATATCTTTGTCCTTAATAAGAGCTCTCTCTAAATATACTACGGGCTCCAGAGAAACAGAATCGAACTACGCAATTCTTTTTCTATCCAAAGAAAGGGTCTAATACTTGAAAGAAGTACTTTTGCTGTCATACAGAAAATTAATGCTCAGCTGTACGAACTGAGGAAAATTATCTACTCACAGGATCTTTCCAATATTACTCATTTTAAAGATTTAGCATGGAGATTTTAGATAGAAGTAGCATCGAAAACAGTAAAAAATCAGTACACCCCCAACATATTTTTGAGTCTCCACACAGAAGAGAAAGGAGTGGAGCAGAAAACCCCATTCACTTGTGATTTTGCTGGGCTGAAAAACTTACATCAGAGCCTACAGCAGGCAATGAAATTCCACGGGTCAAACAAATTCAAAGTTGCCAGAAATAGTTCAATATGAAGGAGTAATCATTATTCTATGTATTTTTATTAGATACTAAAACTAAAATATACTTAAAAATAACATATTCCCATATATTATCAGTTATTCTTCTGCTCAGTGCCCTCTTTAAGTTTTTTGTCTGCTTCCTATGTGGCTGGAGCAGAGTCATATGCTTTTAATTCCTATAAATTGCCCTTCACTAATGATAGCACTAAAACGGATAAAGTGCAAGTTGGGACCAAGAACAATAGAGCAGGTTGGGGATGGTCAAAAATATACATGGCAGCAAAAGTAGCTACAATTCCGGCAATATAGCCGATAAAGGAAGTTGTAAAGAAAGGTAATGAGAACTATTTCAATGATTTTACATTTTTCTTAATGCAAACGTCAACATCATACTTCAAGCAAAGTGCGACAAAGAGACCAGGGATGACAATATCACCTAAACCTAACATACTAAACTTTTAAACTCCTTCATCATTGAGGAAGGGGAACAATAATTTAATTGGAATATCGAGTTTTTTAGCAACAGTCACCATCACATCTGTTCCATAGACCCAAAAAATATCATAGAAGAATAAAAACCAAAGCAATAAGAACCCTACTTTGAAACTTGATAAATCGATGTTTCTCAGGGCCATTATTGAGAACAGAACTCCAAATACGTTGTTGAGCAACCAATACTTTGTCACACAGTACGAAAGGACTGGGATTGAAACAAGTATTGTGCATATGATGCTTGCCTTTGTAATGTCGAAATCTTCGATTTCAAGCATAGATTTTAAGAATTTATATGGCTTTACTTGTTTAATAATCTTTCTGAAATCTTCAGGGAAGGGCAAGTTTGATTCAAGAAGACCGCTGGATGAGATTATGGTTGCCACACTGAATTGAAGAGTCAAGAGAATATTAACGATTAATTATCCCCCACTCACATATTTATAAATTGCGTAGAGCCCGAATAAAAATGCGGAAGCTACGAATGGAAATCTTAATGCTTACTTTTGTCCTATTTTTTCTCTGTCCTTCCCTTTCTCTTCTTCGATAAGAGTACCATCCTTTTGATGTTTGAGCTTGGTTGACATAATGGTGCCGAGGTAGACGCAGCATGTGCTATTTATGAGAAGTTGCGGGAATACGGGAAGAAGATGGAAAAATCCTAATATATTAGTGACGAGGATTAGCAGGGAAGCTAATAGCCTGTCTTGGAGGAAGATTGGAGGTGATTTCTTCAATTCTGAAGTTGACTAGGTTGATTTGCTCATTATAATAATAGTATACGTGTATTATAGAAAATTATTATGAAGATCAAATGAGTAATATAATAGGAAGACTTCTTTTAAGCCATGTGGTTTGGGGGAATAATTAATGAACTCTCAAATATGCTGAGTTAATATTGAATTGGTGATGGATAAGATATGCAAAAAGTGAGAATGGTTTAATATTGATTTAAAGCTAAAAGATAAATAAAAATAGGTTTAGACAAAAACATAGGAAAATGGAGCGAAATTAATAATAGAAGTGATAAAAACAGAGTTTGATGAAATAATATATATATTAATAATGCATATAAGGCAGCTGAGTGCCATTGAATTAATTTAATCATTTATTATACACCTTCCTTAATCGATTTATTAATAGAAGAATTTTCATGGATCAACAAATGTTTTGGACCTAGTTTAACTCTCAATCTACTGGTCTCAAATTATACCAATCTCAGGTCACTCTACCCAACACTAGTGATCCCATCAACGTTACTCTCTTCGACAAGTTGGCCCTATTTGGCAATATGTGTATCTTATATCACTTCGATATTAAATTTACCATCAAGGATGGTCTTCTCAGGTTTGAGCAAGAGCACAAAGTCATGTCCTTTAATCTCCTGAAAAACGATTAAAAATAATGGCGATTAATTTTGCGCTTGTTTCTGAACCAGAAGGGGTTTCACGAAGCCTTCAAGCCAATCAAGAAAATAGGGAAAGGAAACTTTGCCTCTGTCTATCTCGTTTAGAAAATTGAAAATAAACAAAAGTATGCCGTAAAAGCATTTTCAAAATAAGCCGCGTACAGTTAATAAAATGGGAAAGAGTGCTTGATAAAATAAATCTAGATCATGAGACACCTGAGCCACCATAGCTTAATGAAACTAGAGTAAGTCTTCGAGTCTGATAATTCTTTGTACATTGTTTTCTAGTTGCTAGAGGGTGGTCAGTTATATGACAAAATCAAAGTAAAAATATTTCTATTCAGCATAAGTATGAGTTTAAACCAAGTGAAACCAAGAAAATGCTCAGGGATTTGCTATAGGGGCTCAAGTAAATGCATTCAAAGGGCATTATGCACAGAGATCTTAAGCCCTAAAATATTTTACTCAGATCTAAAAATACTCTCTAATGCGTGATTGCTGATTTTGGATTGGCTTAGTTCACGAATTCTGAAGAATATCTATTTGTCCGCTGCGGTACTCCTGGCTATGTTGCCCCTGAGGTCATCAATATCAAAGATATGAAACAAAAATACTCTCCCATTTGCGACATTTTCAGCTTAGGTCTTATTTTTCACGTTTTCTTATTTGGTTTTAGCGTTTTTAGAAAGAAAACTTACAACGAAGTTCTGGCAGAGAATCGAGCATGCAAATTCACCTTCGACGAAGATATCTATAATAATATTTCGAATTAAACACTAGATTTATTGAAGAAAATGTTAAGAGTAAACCCATAAGAGAGAATAACAGCCTAGCAAGCACTAGATCATCCTTATTTCAAGCAGTAAACCTCAGAATAGTATGGGACAGTGCTGAAACCTAAAATCTCAGTTGCATAAACAGACACAGACTCTCCTAAAATAAAAGATATGGGCAAAATGAGAGCGGAAAAAGACAGTTGCATATAATTTAAACTAGGCAAAGAGAATGTGATGAATGGAAAAACAGATACAATAGGAGAAGTGAACACAAAAGTAAGTATGTTCGGGCAAGCTATGACACCAGGAAGAGTTTCAAAAATAAGCAAATTTTCTAGACCAATCTGATCATAGCTTAGTCTAATCTTTTGTACTAGATTTCAATATAATATTTTGTGTTCATTCGATAAACTTTTATGAATAATTTAGGAAATGGAATTCTTATTCATATCATAAATATAATGAATGATTGAATAATAGTTTTTAACAACCTTCAATAACATTAGCAGCTATAACAATACTGCTAGATTCAAAGACAAAAAGACAAATCTAATAATCGATTTCATTAATGGAACTTATCAAGGCTACCTCTCATCCATGATGGAGCCCGAGGGCGTCGGAGCCATCGTCGATGATTAATTTAACTTTATTTTATGCTCCAATTGGGATAAGGGTAAAATGAATGGAGAAACTTTCATCAAATTAGCCAATTAGATTGTCCTTTGGGGATTTTGGAAGCAAAATGCACCCAAATAACTGTGCTCATTCAAAATTGGGAGTTATGTTATGTTTATACCTTTTAATAATAACAAAACGAAGAGACCTAAAAAATGTCTTATTTGCAATGAGACTAAAAATAAAATGTATCTCGTGATGATTGAACGCTATCCTTAGGGAACTCAGAGCAAGCGGTAATTTAGCATCATAATATAAAAGATAATGGGAATGAAAGAAGTGTCCATTGAAAGAGCCGCTGCAAAAATCGATTTATAAATCAAGTAATACTAGTTAAACATGATTTCTTACCTCAATTATATGAATTCCTAGGTAAATGCTCTCAAGCTCAGCTTCAAATAAAACGAGTTATTTATATATCCCAACTTGAACAAAGATCCATTGAAATGTGGAATGTCACTAGGGCTGCTGCTCGATGCCAAAAAATTATGCACCAAATCAGTGGGAATGTATTCTAATTTGGATAATGAAGAAGATTAACGGGAAAGCTAAATGAACAGTTAAAATACAGAGGACTTAAATAAAAGGAAGAAAAGAGCTTTAAATGGGCTTGGACTCTCAAAAACGAAAGAATTTTAATCGATAATAGGGATCTTTAAGGAAGATATGCTCATTAAATAGATGAACTCGCAGGAAAAAATCGATAGTATAAGATTAGAGGCTAAAAACTTCTCTAGAAATTTAAACGGGTCCGTTGTTAAGTAGCTTCTAGGCCACGAACACATGCGCTCGATGTCCTATCAGCACAATTATCTCTATTTTCCTGAAATCAAGAAAGTTGTAACAATGGCAGTGTAAATACATAAATATATCGATATGTTCGAGAGACTGTCTCCCCCAGCTGAGACCTAGTCAGATCCCAATTAGAGCATGCACCAACATCATGCAAGTTAAAAATATCTCAATAATGATTTAATAGTAAAACAACTAGAGTCAAGTGGCAGTATAATCGATCAATACCCCGAGTTCAAGGTCAATTTGAAGAAAGATATCTACTATCGGGAGTAGGGAAAGTTGAGCAAAAAATCAATAAGTAATCCAATTACAATCGAAGACTAGAATTTGACTTAGTCGAAAAGACCGGGATTCATCTTAAATCGATCGACTAGAATTCACACATAAATTGAAATAAAAAAAAGTCGAAGTCCATCCTAAAAATCTCCTTTGAAACTGAATAAGAAACTGCCCCAACGCAGCCCTCTTAAAACTGAACAGAGATAGAATAAATGGAAAAATTGATTCTTTATACTAATTATTTTATTTATGTTGCTTGCACGAGTTCTCAAGAGTAGAGTAAATATCGAGTGAATTTAGATATAAATCTGATTAAATATTTGTTGATTATCAAATGGTTCAGTGCTTGACGTAGCCTAGTTTGGTTGCAGCTTCAAGGAAACTAGTGCCGGGTACTTTTTCTCTTAGACAAAATTCGACTTGGTGCTTCTGGGGTAATTTGAAGCATTCTCTCATGTTTACATCTATATTAGGATATGAATACAATTCTTGGCATCATCAGGTCTAGTTGTGAGTAATTGATATTTCAAATGATCCTTAATACGTCTGCTCTTTTATTAGAAGGATTCGTGAGAGTGGAGGTCGGGGAAAGATTCTATGTGTTCGTTGGCAAAATGGGCATGGCTGTGGACCGTTGGCACTTGAGTATAGAACATTTAACTCATGGCGATGTATTTGTATATATTTAATATAAGCAATCAATTATTGAAAAGTTGCTGCTCTTCTAGTTGTGTCTGATTTATTACCCACCAGGATTATTTGAACTGTTGGATCTGCTCTCTAAGTTACAGATGTGATCCATTATCTAGCATGTTCAAATGAATATCTATTCGTCAAATCAAAAACAACTAACGCCCCAACAGCTTCTCTATAGTGTCTAGATTTCTAATATAGTTACATCATTGTGACAGCCCTAAACTGTTCTTGACCCGCAGTGTCCCAGATCTGAGCCTTGACCTTCCTTCCATCAGAGAGAGGAACAATTTTAGAAGTAAACTCGACACCAATGGTAGGATTGGCAGCTAATGGTTTTCTTCCTTTATCAAAAACATAAACGATGTTAGTTTTACCTACACCTGCATCACCTACAACAATAACTATAACTATGACTAGAAAGTACTTTTATTAAAATTTTAACGATCTTGCTCTTGAGGATTTGGATTCATTATATGTTATTTATGCTTTTGTTTCAATTTTATTTTTTAATATAATATTAAATTATTTCGTTCTAACTAACTTATAAGCAGAAAAATAGATATTATTATCATATACTATCACTAATTAGTACAATCCCCAAAATAACAAAAATAAGAGAAATTAACAAACAAGTTTGTAGTTTACTTGTTAAATATTATACATCTGTCACTTATTTGTACATGTTTCTATGCTAGATTACTATGTTTTCATTTTTTCCTTTATTGAACAAACCACTCTTTATATTATATATTTTTTACGATTGATAAAATTGCTATACTTGGCATTGTTGCTATTCCTGCGAGGACTTTTTTACTGTCGATGTTTGATCGGGAATTTTGGAGAATTGGGAGACTTTGGGATAAGGAGACGGCATTACGAATAGGTCTTGAGTTTTAGGGTTTAGGTCTCAGCTTTATCGTTTGTTAATGGTCGCTCTTCTGCTCCTCACCTGAAATATATATAGGCCTCATTTTTTATATCGATATATGCTCAAAACAAACAGAACATACAAGTACAGTATCAACCATTTGCACTCGAATACATTTCCAACTAAAACATCAACAAAAAGTATACCAATAAATATGCCCACATTATGCAAGGACAGGAGTCTGAGCTAGATCCAAACATGTGTTACAAACAAACGGATTAGTGTTCAGTTATTATTTTAGAGATATTTATTCATGGAATTAAGATAGGCTATTTTCGAGATCATGATAGTTTGTAGGCCAAAGTCGCTATTTTTCTTAGTTTAAATTCTTTAGCATTTCTGACTTATAAATTTTTTATAATTTTTTTTAATAACATCAAAGGAGCCAAATATATGAAACTATTTTGTTTTCTTTAATCTAATTTTTGAACCTTATCTTCTTCATTATTTTTAAATCTTTTGAAAAACTAAATGATACTCATTCCTGTCAGTTATTTCCTACTTGCAATTCACACAATAAATATAAAAATAGCAAAATCTCATCATAAAATAAATAATGAGTTTAACACTACGTTAATACCTAGATCTGTATCAAAAAAAGCATTAAAAAACTCGAAGTACTCCAAGTTACGAAACAAAATAATTGATCCCTTTGGCAGGAAATGACTGTGGGACCGAGAAGTTATTTCAATAAAAAATAACCAATATTAAAAGATTACTAAGGACAAGCATTGAAGATTTTCAAATATACTTACAAGTCTAAAAAGAACTGTAAGAGCTCAAAACAATATTTTACAAAAATAAGAACGTATCTCTATTTAAATCTAAATCATCTATTGGGGGAGATGTTGCTCTCTATAAAAGTTCAAGGAGCATAAAGAACAAAAATCGAAAAAAGAGCACTAATACAGATTCTCAATCGAAAGGAATTCCAAGTTTCCCAATAATATAGTGCAAGGAAAATACATTTTATGACTTAAAAGGAGCGGCAGAACAAAAATATAATAGTTAGAAAACAATTGGGTTAAGTATCGGAATTTAAGATTCTTATGAAATTCAACAGAGAAATAAAAATAACACCTGCATAAACCGAAATTATAAAAATAGAATAAAAACTGAGCCAACACAAGAAGTCTAAAAATAAATGTAAAATCGTTATTCAATAAATACAAAATATAATAATTTCTAAATCAAGGAAGTAGATAGCAAAGCAAATTCTTAAATTAAAATATAATTGCCAGAATAAGAATTTAGTTCAGGTTTCAAATCACCATCAAAGAAATTAAATCTAAAATAATCTTAAAATCAATCATGTTCAATTCGTAATATTAATTTAATGTCTCCCAGGGAGACTCAGGCTTCAAGTAAAGTGAGTTTTGGTAACAAAGACAAGAAAGTCAAAGATAACTAAGGACCAAAAATAAAAATAAATGGGAAAGATCGGAATTAATTTAATTAAAGGGTATAAAGTAAAAAAAATTAAAAGAATAATTTAGCATTTTTGCCCCCAACATTGGAAACAAAATAATCAAAATATTATTCTGAGTCTGAGGATTAAATCACTAGCATCAGAAGAACAGACTTTAGCAAATGTAGCTATGCTGAGAGTAATACTTTTTATTTCAAAAAATGAATAGATGAGCACCAAATACATTCTAAATAGATTGATTACATTAATTAAAATCAAATGTTTATAGACAATGCTACAAAATTAATTTTTAAATCTTTTTCATCCTAGGATAAGGGCTTCTAATTTTTTTATATATTAACTTGGAACTTGGCCACTTGTTAAGTACACCATGACATTTTATAACTCATTTTTACTACGAATACTGCCTATATTTTTACTGCTTTTCATTCCTAATCTTTGCATTTGATCATTTAGTCTTTCATTATACTTTGATTTCTATTCTGTGCTTTATTTGATTTATTATATTTGATTTTTTATTATTGATACTGTTTATTATTTCATGTAGTTTAATGAATTTTAAGGGTGGATGAACTATGGCTTATCTTCTTTCTTCTTTTTTCTCTTATTTTTCTTTTATTTTTCGATCTTGGGTGTAAATATTTTCCTTGCACTTGAAACTAATTATTTTTCCTCATACTTATTTAATTATTTGGTACTAAAATTCGCTTGAACATTGTTCTAAAAAGCACCATTTAATAACAAATCATAATACTCATCCAAATCTTAATCTTAATTTTAATCAGATTCAGCATTATTTTCTGAGTTACTCTAAAAATTATTTAGATGATCAGTGCTTTTAGACTTTTTTGTATGTTTCTTATTAATTCGATCACTTAAACTCAAATACTCTAATCTATTATTTTCTTA
>ERZ724508.1757-NODE-1757-length-12278-cov-3.619079_pt1 | contig 12278 bp, 6 predicted proteins | sample MGYA00376041_ERZ724508 | MGnify/ENA primary metagenome ERZ724508 (study PRJEB28724, sample SAMN07190887) | wastewater metagenome | isolation source: effluent of sewage treatment plant in Hong Hong | place: USA: Christiansburg, Virginia | collected 2016-03-01 ...
CAGGATAAGGCTATGGAGTCAAAGATCTTGGTATGAGTACAAGTGTTGTAGACATCATATATAAATTAAAACAAATGTGAAACCAATAATGATGGAAAGTAAATTTTATTTTTAATTATAACAATCAATAAAAATATCAAATAATGCTCTTAGAAATTCCGCAAAACAATGTATGAATTGTTTGAGAAAATGATATAAATATGATATGTATATGTTAAAGTATTGATTGGAAATTGAGAAAAGATAAATCAATAATTTATTAGCAATAAAATTATCAATGTTCAAGTAGGATAACTATGAAGAAATATTTAGCCATCGTATCACAAACCAGAACATCTAATTAATAAAAAAGTTTTTTATTTTTCAGCTGCCCAATCAGCCAACCATAAAACCCTATTCATCATTGATGAATAAAATAAAGGAACCAAGCACGACGGTTAATAAAAAAAATAATCCGAAGTTTACGGGTGGGTTTCAGCAAGCTGCTAAATCTACTTCAAATAATTAAGAGGAGTAAGCCCTTGGATCATCATCTATTGTTCTGAAATCAAAAAAGGCTCCCACGACTTAAATTTCATCTTTTCTGCTAGGTCTTACAGGGAGGATTGAAAAATAAAGCAAATCTAAGCTAGCATAATTGGAGGCAAACCAAAAGATCACCTGCATTTCGCCAGATAAAAGAATAAACTACGAGTAAGTGATAACAAATCTTAACAAATTAAGAAAGTAAAACCGGACGAAATATGCATCAATGATGCCAACATCTAATACCAGTAATTCTCAATCACTATCAAATCAAAACTAACTTCCTTTGTTATAAAAAAGATTAAGTAGTCCTGATAAAAGATCTACTTCCACTGTGGTCACTGCATTTACGCCGCTAATAAACAACAAGAGCAGTACACCGACTTGCTGCTCATAACAATAGAAGTAGAGAGAAAAAAGGTTATAAAAGATAAATTTACAAAGTAATCGAGCAATATCAATCACATATTCATCCAAAATGTTAAAACCTCTATAATAGCCAGCTTTTATGAAGGGTTATCTGGCTTACGATCCCGATGTCAAGTAATATCTTGATAAATATCAATCGAATATCCTGGAGGAGCCTCTTCATAAAAAGCCTTTCACTTCTTTGACTGCCACGAATTATCTGATTCTTCACCGATAAAATTTGCGGGTGATTGCTGAAAAGAATTCTGATGAACAAATTTAGATTGCATCACTGACTAAAATTATGACATGTTATCTGAGTATTTTAATATGTAGGAAATTTAAAATAGATCCAAAAGATACCTTAGTCCGAGTTACTGAGAAAGCTGAGATGATGCCAGGCACATCCGCATAGCTTCAGGCTGGTGATATTATTAAGATATATGATTTGTTTTATGGTTTGATGCTCCCCAGCGGAAATGATGCTTCTGTTGCAATAGCAGAGGCTATGGGTAAATTGATCCAGAAGAATAAGAAAAAACCTTCTAGAAAAACATATTTTGAAACATTTATTCATCATATGAATTTACTCGCTAAATAAATTGGAGTTTAGCAGACTTATCAAAATACATCAGGCCTACCTTTTAATCCGAACTTCTCTTCGCCCAAGGCAGTTTCCTTATTAACTTCGTTAGCAATGAAAAACCCCTTGTTTTATTAGATAATTAACTGTAAATAATATTAGATCTAAATCAGGAATGAGAGATATGGTTTAGCTCGCAAACTGATGTGGAAGAACACAAATAAATTGCTCTGGAAAGGCTGGGAAGGAGTGAAAACGGGAACAACTGAGACTGCTGGACATTGCCTGATGTCGTGCAAGGGAGATTATCTCATTAGTGTTTTTGACTGTGAAACACTAAATAAAAGATTTACATAATGTGTGAGAATATATGAAATTATATTGAATTTACCTTTGACAGGATTGAATTCTCCACCTCAAAAAAAATAAAATTCAAATACCCTCACATAAATGAAATGATTTTGTTTAATATTTTAATCAAAGTGTTAACTTGAATCATTAATTAATAATAAATTGAATATTACATGAGAAGAAGGCTGTCATAAAAACCTCCATCTAGCTTTGTAAACCTTCAATAATTTAGAGCATTGATGTAAAAGTGATTTTAGAAAAACATGAGAAAGACTCCTCTCCAATTGAATAGTTAGTTTAAGCCCTAGATCTAACCGAAGCTTTAGATTAATCTGGCAATTTAGTCCTTCGGAAACTAATTTTTATATTGAAGAACGATTACAATTTTCCTCTGGAAAGTATTTCATTTGAGTAACTTTAGACAAGTAAATACACTTCTATCTGACCGAAGGAGATATATTTATGAATTGCGGGCTTGATCCTGTTAATTAAGATATCAAAATTCGACCTGAGAACTTTTAGCATGACAAAATGATTACAATCAAAGGGAGAGATTTAGGTATATCTCTTGTCCACAGGCTCATGACTTTTTAAGTGACTGCCAATGCGAATTAATAAAAATAAAAGCTTGGGGTAGGTGATTAAGGAGGATAAAAGAGCAAGTGCCGAAGGACTAAATAGAGAAGGATAGGGCACATCATTGATAAAGTAATTGAATGGAGAAAATATTACGCGGGGACATCAAATGATCGAAATCAAACTCAAAAGTTTTCACTTGAATAAGCAGCCAAAAAGGTTGGGATATCAAAGAAAAGTTTAGACGATTACCTGTTTCAGATAAGATTCGGTAACAAATATGGATTCAATTTCAATGAGCATTATAATGACAAGGTAGGAGTATTGAGAGACTTTGTGAGACAGAACAAAAAGAACGATAATAAAATTGAAATAAAGCATAAGAAAAATCAAAGATTTTAAGAGCACCAATGATTTCAGAATTTAATTTCGAAATTTTGATATTATTTAATTAAATCAACCATAAATATATTTGATGTTAAGCTTGTTAACAACAAAGATATTGGTTAATTTGGCCAAGTGGTCCAAACCAAAACCTAAGATACAAAAATTGAGAGAAGAAAAGAAATCCTTTGCAATGGGCGATTAAAAAGCAGCTAAGTTATCCAAGTCAGAGCAAGAACAATAAAACAAACAAAAAGTGCTTGAGCAGCAAAAGCTTTAATCATAAACAAAGTAAATAAACATTTACAAAGACGTCAAATCGGGATTTATCGAAGTCATCATAAATCTTTAGAGTAATATATTTCACAGAGAGAACTCGAAAATGTCAGAGTCAACCAATTATATTATCTAAAGGGTATAAAAACTCAAAGGAAAAAAGTAGCTCCAACAAAAAATCTACTTGAATAAAACTCTAAGTATCTTTTGACGAATATGACATACACCAATAAAAAGGATGTTAGAAAAATAAAAAGTAATTCTATTTGATATCGTATAGGGCCTATTTATGGAAATTATACTGAAATTTTAAATAAACCATTAAAGAAATAGCTTAAAGAGTTTCCAGGGAATTAACAGCTCAGGAGAGTAGGCACATTAGGAGTGAAGCTTGGTATGACAACTTTATGGGATAAGTGGGGTAATATTGTCCCAGTAACTGTTATCTAACTGGATAGATGTCAAGTTGTACAAATTAAATAGCCTGCACACTCAAATTAATATTATCAGGTTCAAATGGGGATAGGTTAAAAAAATCCTAAGAGATTGACGAAGTCTACTTTAGGACATTTTGTGAAGGCAGGAGTTCCACCCAAAAGAGTTTTATCATAATTTACAGTCAGTAAAGAATGTCTATTGCCAATTGGGTATATGATGACTGTCAGGCATTTTACTCCCGGTATGTTTGTGGATGTTGTGAGCAAATCTGTTGGACATGGATTCCAAGGTACTATTAAGAAATATGGGTTCAGAAGACAGCCATAAACTCACGGAAACTCGACTACAACTAGAGTTTTAGGTTCAACAGGATGTCGTCAAGATCCAGGAAGAGTTTTTAAGCAAAAGAAAATGTACGGTCAAATGGGGAATAAGATAGCAGTACAAAAAGGCCTGACTGTCTTTAAAATTGATGTTGATAAGAACTTGCTTTACTTAAAAGGATCAGTGCCAGGTAAGCCAGGCACAATCGTCAAAATTCGAGACACATTGCATCTGGACAAAATTGAAAAGAATTTGGAGTTAGTTCATTACCCAACATTTGTTGAGGAAAAGGGAGTCTCCTATGCCAGACAAATGTCGATGTATTGTGGTGAAAGAGATCCATAAGAAATATAAATCCATGATAATGCATTTATGATTGATGATGATTAAGAAGAAGCAGTAGCAGCTACACCTACAGATAAGGATGCCTAATTATAATGATATTATTCATAGATAAATAAAATAGACAAATTAATTATACGATCAAGAAAACTCTCAAGAGTCCTCCTCTTCTTATTCTTATTCTATGTTGTGAGGCCAGTTGGCAAAATTGTCTTATCCGACTGGAGTAATTGGGGTGAGGGGTTGTGATTTCAACCTCTTTAGCAGATCACATTTTTCTTCTTATTCACTATAAGCTTGCCTTGAATACTAAGCCAAGGACTCGAGCCCAGACTCTCTTAATACTTATTAATAAGTTTCTGGGTTATTTAAAAACAGATTGGCATTATAGGCCAATGTTAAATTATTAGTTTTCTTAGCAATTTTGAGCATTTTCTGAAGTTTTTATTCATTATTCTGGAGGGAGTATAGAAAATTCAATTGATCAAAGTTCTTTAGTTTTTGACAAGAAAGTTCATAAGCTTCGAAAATTCCTTGTTTCAGAGCTTATTCTCCTAACATTTTCCAATATTATTGAGTATTAACTTTATTGCAGATCTAAAAGGCCAATTAAAAATTGGATGATTGAATCGCCAAAGAGAACTTTTATTATAAATCAGTCACAAGGCTCAGTCCTAACTCAGCGTAACCATTTTATACTAAGTGTTTGATGAGTATTTTCTTTTTGGATTCTCCAACCTTTGAGAGCATTAGCTTAATCTGATCAACTTTTTTCTAACAAACTGCCATTCTGAACTGAATTTCAGTGTAATCAGGAAACTGATATTAGAAAACCTTTTTACTTTTATTGAATACTAAGAATTTATTTCCTTCAAGTTTCTGTAAAAGATGGAATGGTTCATCGATGGTCTTTAGTACTCCAGTTTCTCCATTCATGAAAGCGTATTTCAAGTGAATTATTGTGGTGTAGAAAATTAATTTTTAACTCTCCCAAAACACAGACTTGATAGGGAATTTTTATCTGATGACAGTAATTCTTTCAAAGTTTTTATTTGTTACTGTAATTGAGTTATGACTTAGGATTGCTATTTTATCCTTTCCGAAAATTACTGCTCTCACGTCAATATCTTCTAATTGACAATAAGATAAAATTTTCTTATTTTCTGTATCAAACTTGCAGATGGCATTGTTATGTCCAGTTACCATTATTAGTTAGTTTTTCTTATCCGAAATGAAAATTCTTTTTACTGAGAACTTATCTGCTTTGAAGATTATTTATTTTATATCTTCTTTAGCAGTAAATTATATTAATTGAATTTTTTTCTCAGTTTCCAAACCAGCAATTGTGTTTTAGCTCACGAAACAAGAATCTAATGCTGAGTATTCTTTTGAAACAACGGGGAAATTTAAATATGCTTATTTCTTTTTGATCATGAAAAACTTTTCATTTTGACCTGACTCAAAGATTTGTACCATAAAAATTGACCTATCAAATTGATTTGCGTGAATTTTGTCAATGAAAGAAACGGAGTTTAAACTTTTCTCTTTGTATTGGTACAATTCCATCTTCTCATTTTTAGATTTGACATCATAGAGGTAAGTTTTATGTCCATGAGCAAAAATTATTAAATCTGAAGAAATTACGGCGTGAGGGATTCTTTCTTTATTAAGCTGAAACATATCTAAGCCTTCATCGTGTCCTGATGCCAACAGTGACCCATTCTTATTGATGGCAAGTATCCAATACCTAGATTTTTGTTTAGTTTATGTTATTATTTAAGATTTCGATTCAGTATTCCAAATTCTCAAAGTTTTATCTTATGAATTTGTGATCAAATTTTGTGTGACTGGATCAAAAAGCAAAGAAGATACGTTGTTTTTATGGCCTAGAATTGTAGAATGTTACCAAGCAACCTAATTTGTGTATTTCCAAAGTTTGATTTTTTTATCGTCAGATCCAGAGGCTATAATGTTAGAAGTAGGATGAAAACAAACCCAATTACATCCTTTCTCATGTCCTTCAAGAATCTTGATACATTATATCTATATTCCAATGAACCCAGATAAATTCTTCATTTAAGTCAACTTTTTTCTCAGAATCGAATAATCCCAAATTCTCACAGTCGAGTCCAGCGAAGCAGACACGATATAATTCTTCTCAGGGTGGAACTGAGCACACATTACGTAATGAGAATGACCAGTAATTATGTTTACACAGCTACGGCTTTGATAATTCCAAATTCTCATGGTTTGATCATCTGAAGCTGTGAGAATCCACGGTAGTTCGTGATGAAAGTAAGCAGTTCTCACATAATCAATATGACCTTTAAGTACAAATTGACATCTTTTTTGTTTATAATTCCAAACTCGTACATTTCCGGTGTCCGACCCAGAAACAAAGAGAGGAAGATGAGGATGGAAATCTACGCATCTAATTGGACCCTACGATTCCTAAATATGTTAGTCAGATAGATACTTAGAATTTTGCTATAGCGATATTCATATTATAGTCCCAAATTTGAATAACTCCTGAATGTAAAGAAGTGATAACCCAGGGCCTTGTGGGATGAAAGCAGACTCCCTTGACTCTGGCAGTTTTGGTTTAAAATTTTTTGACCAAGCTCATGAGATGGGTATTAATTTGTTTATAAACACGTATGATACAGATAATAATTGATTTGAAATTGTTAATGTAATATTAAAATAATAACAAAATAATAAAATATTAATTAAGACACATCGCATATTCGTTAGTCCTCATAACTAATAACTAGATGATACCAATTAAAATAATGATCATAATCACAAGCCTAATACTGGTAGGATGCTTATCTGATGAGATTCCAGATATTAGTAGTATAAAAATTGTTGAGATCCCATCTGTGATTGAATATGATCTTACAAATAAATCTATATAAAAAAATATGCATATCAGAATAGAAGGAGATGAATAAACAAATCACCTAAATTAAACACTGTACTTTGCATCAAATTTTTTAGTCTAAATCTTTTACTTAGGAAACAAAATCATCAATGAGACTGATATTTGGGATATGTGTTTAAAGGAATATGGCTCCAATATTACAATCAAAATAATAATAACATAACAAATTAATTAATTTAGCTAACCTCTCATCATCTACGTTGGCTATCAACCTTAAAACGTAATAAGACCCATAAGAAGAAGTAAAATTTATACGATGAGGTAAAAATCAAAATATGTAAACCCATAACCAAAAGGAAAATTATTTCTAATAAAACCCTACATGCATTCTCTCAGAGCCTATATAAAAATATTAGAAGGGTACATTTCAATTCTGCCCTATGTCTGCCCCAAGAGGAAACTAACTGAGTGTCAAGTCGGTTTGGCTAAAAGAATCAAATAATAGCATAATGAGTTGGCGTCAAATTATTTTATAATGTACTCAAAAATATCTTTAAATCAACAGGAAATATTTGATATTGATTACTGTAATAATTGTTATCTCATTCTTTACCTTTCCTGTAAAATTGGTCAATGCTCGATCCAAATTGGTTTTGATAAGGGCTCTGCTTCTGAACTACAACTTTCGACGCTTCCATATTCAAAGCACGAAATTATTGAGTTGAGAGAAGGAAGATTCAGTAAGTTGTAAGCTGCCAAAATCTACTCTTTTAATAGCTATTCTAACTCACAGATTGTATATTATAACAGTCCTAAAATTCAATTGGTATATCATTCATGTTCTAGCTATCAGATGACTTATAAGATACCCTTATTTACATAGTTTTTACTAATCAATATTAATAAGATAGCTTCAATCAGTGGTACTCCTTTAATAGAGTAATAATGTTGGGTAAAATAAGAGTATGGTTCAAAAAAATCATGGATATATTATACTAACTACCTGCCACAAATCATGTAAATTAATCGATAATACCCAATCAAACTAACTCGGCAAAATCCATCCATTTATCATTTCAAGTTCTCTCGCCAAAAGACAAATTAAAAATTGTACCTGAATGTGAGGAAATGCATGGATGGACCAATTACACTGACCTACTATGTCCTGCCAGACTTCGAGTCGATAAAAAATAAAAAACTATAACTCTTTGAGAAGGACAAACAAACAGAGGAATGGGTTGCCAGCAAGTCTATCAGAATTATTAGCTCAGAGGTCAGTATTAAGATAATAAAACAAGAGGGAGAATACATGACTGATTATCTTATGATGGAATTGGTGCCTGATAGCTACTCCTATGCTATTGTATCTGTGTCAAGTGAACCAATTTACTCGCTTTAGACAAAAACTAACAATAGAATTGAAGTTATACAATAGAATTATGCAGAGACTGAGAATGAAAATGAGATTAGTATCCATTTACAGATTCATCTCAAAAACATAGAAGAGGAAAAAAAGATAAGCAATATAAAATTGGTAGAGATGAACAAAACAGATATGTTTTACAAGGAAGAACAATGTAAATAAATGACAGTTTTGTAAAAATATGAAAGTAGTATGTCAGATAAACCTAGAGCTATTGCTCAAAATAGTCATACTCTTGCTTATGAAGTATAAGACTAGCTTATAAAATTTAATATATCTTTGCATACATATTCCAAATATATCGGAATTTCTGTATAGGCGAACAAATTGCAGTACTTTCATGTGTTATAAGTGAAAAGTAAGATTAATTTAGTATACAAATTTAAGTGGATTCTATTGCCTTCGATCCTGATGATTATCTTGATTATCTATGCGGCATATCAACTTTCCATCAGTCTCAAACACTGAACAATGATTTATTTATTTTGTTATAATATTTCCACCATTTTAAATCTTAAGTCATGCTCTTCAAAATCATTCTATATCTACTCGTGTCACTGATCAATATAGGCTCATGTTCAGGGGATTATCAAAGATTTTTATAGTCAACTCCCAACTCGTACTACAAATTGTAACAATAGATTTGGTTTATTGATGCTGGCAAATATCTAATAAAGTCAAAAATAAACATTTTTATAATAGCTTAACAAATATGCTACAATGGATTGTTAAGATATGACTTCTGTATCTGTCGTCTGGACTAATGCTGTACTTCCAGAGAAGTTTGGAGTTAAAATATTAACAAATTGGAAAAGACCAATATATTTCGTAAATAATTCAAAGAGTAGGCTAACAATAGCTCAGGAAAGTAACTAAAAAGTGTATTTTTCAATCAATTATGACTCAAATGTGAAATGCCCAGAGATGGCTCAGGCATTTTTAGAATGGAAATAGAAGGCGGTGGGGGATATTGCTCCAATTATGAGTTTTCAAATGGGTGGATTTGATATTAATTCTCGCAAATAAAAATTAACATTTAATGGCAATGTCTCATTATATAGTATAGGAATGCTGGAGAAATCTTTCATTTCGGCCTTTTTTATTCATTTATACAATAGCAAAAAGTTATGGGAAGTCACTAAAATGAGAGATTCGGTGGGATATCAGATTGCCTGCGAAGATATTGCTCTCAATTATTTAGTTAGCCATTATTTTAGTTAGTTAATACCTAAATCACTCAAAACATCTTTTCAAAGCAACAGACCTGCCAATCAAAATCAATAAAATTATCAATCCAGCATAAACGAATGCCTCACTAATCTGATACTGGTGCTAGGATATTGTCCAGTCAGAATTGTCCATCATCAGGATCAAAATGCTGAGAAATTTAAGAGCGCTGTGGCAAATTATAGTATTTACTTGAAAAGAAAATAATTATAATAAATTTTGGAAATAAAGAGCTTACCATAATAAAAAAAATAAAATAAAGTTCCACAAATCGGGAAGGAGAGTAAAGAAAAAGAAAACAGAAAATAAAAACTGAGAGACTAGAAATAATTAATAAAAGTAAGACTAGAGAGCGCGAAAGAATAAAAAAAACGGTTATAAGATAGTATAAATAAAATAAAAAATTATGAATCGATGCCAGCATCTATAACAGAAAAACTTGATCTTAAAAAACATACTGAAGCAGTTTCAGGTTTATACAGCATTATCAGCATAATTGAGGATGAGGGAATCGCAGTATTTATCATGTTACTATTGATGATTGTCTATACTGTGATTAAGTATTTTTGTAGATCAAATAAAAGTAAATAAATAAATTAGAAATATTCAGAAACTAAAACAAGAGAGGAATCAAATGAAGTTATTAACCAGTTTGAGGATGATGATTAAAAAAGAGTTCAATAAAAGAGTAGTTTAAATTGATTTTTATGTTCTTGAATTAATTTTGTAATCTATTTCGTTCATTAAGATTTTATACTATTTTGCACGATCACAGTTCGAGTTTAATTAGATTTGATGAAAATAAAAAAGTTTTTATTTTGATAACGCTCAAGATCAATGAACATTAAATACCTTTGCTATAATTTGAATCGAATATAAAATAAATGATAGCGCATTAAATATTCAAATCTAGGTCTAGAACATCGTCTTCTTCTTCAGGATCAGGCAAGTTTTTACTTCCTGAGACAATTTAACAAAAAGTGTTCAAAACTCTCTAAACTAAGGACCTATTCGACAGGCTGCTATAATAATGCTCAGTTATGTAGGAATAGAACCAAAGTATTAATTCTACATCTCATCTTATTGGTTAATTGAATTTATCTCCAAGGCAGCACCAGCATAGTGGCTGCAAGTGTACCAAAATCGATTGTCTCAAGCTTTACTGCGAATGTTTTTCCAAAGGGAGGCTATGCAACGAGAGCTGCATCTGCATCTGCTGTAAAAATACGACTGGAAATTAATAATAAATAATAAAGGCGAGGAGCATCATAAACTATAGACAGCCCAACTATTTCAAAGGTATTACTTCATACATTCCGAGTAGAAAATGCACATGCAAGAAATCAATGTGTCAAAAGAAATACTGCGAGTGTTACAACGCAGGTGAGAAATGCTCTGAGGACTGCGAATGCACAGGATGCCATAATGGGAAGCCTGAAATCAAACACAACTTCGATTCCAGGATGTAAATTTAAATAAGAGCTTGATTAAATGGGTTTTAACTTACTTTATCAAAATCATTATAGTTATCTTAGTATTATTCTTATGTCTAACTTATAAATATTTATATAATGACAGAAAATAAAACAGCTGACCTCTCCAAATACCTGCCCAAGCCTTATAAAAAGAGAAGGTTTTATAATAAAAGCTAACTTTCCGAGCACTGCACTGCTAATGACTTATGGATCAGCTTCTTTGGGGATGTTTACGATTTGACTGCTCTAGTTCAGAAAAATATCTAATTGAATCTAGTCCAGCCTATCATTGAAGCGGCAGGCACTGATATCACGCATTGGTTCGATTACAAAACAAAGCAACCTAGAAAAATGATTAATGCTTAAGGCAAAGAAGATTTCTATTGCCCAAATGGCCCCTACTTACATTTGAACATCTCATAGGATTTGACTCAAATTCCATGGTGGAAGAACCAATCATTTTTGATAGGAAAATTAACAAAGAAATCCCAGCCAATCAGAATTATCAATACTCTAAGTAATACAGAGGATAAGTTATAAGTTCCTCAAGAAGAAACAATATGGGAGATCCTAGATCGATACGAATAGATAAACATCCACGCTCGCAGCTACACTTGGAAGAGGAAATAGCAAACTTTGAACATGGATTTAAATTTAAAATAAAATGGAATAGTCGACTATACAAGCGAATATCAGGAATTCTAAGTGCCATAGGAGCTACAGTATGTGCCTGCGATCCATATTCACTTCAATGATGATCTTACGAGCAAATGAGACGGATTATTCATTCATAAATATTTTAATTATTCAATACTATTCTATTCAAGAATTTCCGCTTTTGAAATAATAATCTTTCTAGTATATATTTATTAAAAGAGAGTTGATTATAATAAAAGAAATGCAAAAAAATAAATATCGGGTAAAAGCGGCCACTCCTGAGTAAAAGAATGCTTAGGAAGAAACTGTGTACTTCAGATTAAAAAAACCAATTGAATAGGAAGAGCCATAGTATTAGCTCAGTAATTACTATCTAATTTAGTTGTCAATCGAAATGGTAGAAAA
>ERZ724508.1758-NODE-1758-length-12268-cov-5.844919_pt1 | contig 12268 bp, 20 predicted proteins | sample MGYA00376041_ERZ724508 | MGnify/ENA primary metagenome ERZ724508 (study PRJEB28724, sample SAMN07190887) | wastewater metagenome | isolation source: effluent of sewage treatment plant in Hong Hong | place: USA: Christiansburg, Virginia | collected 2016-03-01 ...
CCGTCCTGCACAGCAAGGAACCCTTGCTTGATGACATCATACTTCGCCTTCAGCTTGTTGTAGTTCCTATGCTCGGCTTGCAGGTAGGCGTTCATCATAGTCGTCTCTCTTCGCAACCTTGAGAGCTCAAGCTCCAGCGCACCGTTAACTTCAGCGTACTTTTTGATTTGGTCGTTAGAAGATTGTCGCATAATTAAGTTTTCTGCGAGGTGAGCAGCTTCAGACCGTCTATAGCTTTCCTTGACCTTTTCAAGCTCCGCAGCGAGTACCCTTCGTGCCTATTCGACCCGCCGAACCTCGGAATCAAGCTGCTGACCATGCGCCCGTTCTTCTGCATCTAGCATCTGCTGATGCTCTACTCGTAGTCGTTGCTATGAGAGTTCAAGTTGGGTTATACGCTCAGTGAGGGTTTTGTTACTTTCCTCTAGCTGAGCTGCCTGTTCAAGTCGACGACACTAACCCAGAGCGACTTCCTGTTTTGCCCAAGCCAGCTCTTCGTTTGCCTTGAGCAGCATAGATTCAACCCTTGCGAAGTCCTCCTTGAGCATATGCTGCTCTGCTTTAATCCAGTTGTTTTCCATTTCGAGCATCACAGCCTTTTCATTTTAAGGCGACTCCTGATGATGTCGATGCTTTTAGTTCCAGCTGTCTGGTGTCCCATTCTATGGGGCCTCCCCATTGTTAGGGGACTGGTTGACACTCTGGTTTATCAGCTGAGATTTAACATCGTTGAACTCCCTTTCCACGGCAGCAAGCTCTTCTCTCAGTTCGTTTCTTTCTGATTTCAAACACTCCTGTTCATGCTCGAGCAATTCAAGCTGCGTTTAGCATTCAGTCAGGCGTGTTACGACCCTATTCAGAAGCTCGTCCTTGTCATTGAGCTCAATTCGCAGCTGGTTTAATGTAGCCTACTTGCTGCACAGAGATTCTACCAACCCGATTTACCGCTCTCGAAGTTCTTCCTGGAGTTTTGTTGAGTGCTCTTAATACTAACTCTTGAGTTGTTGTCGAGTATTTTCTATCGTAGCACGATTAGCCTCACTGATTTCGTTGTTCTGATGTCGGGTCATCCTGAGGGCTTCAGTTGTACCTTCAAGTTGGCTTGTTAACTATACAAAGTTAGATTGAAGGGATTTGTTGGTCTCTAAAAGACATCTTTCGCTTGCCATAAACACTTCTTTCTCCTCTCTCCAGGTTTTCTGTACAGTCGCAAACTATCCACGAACCCTTTACAACTCGGCATTGTAGTTTTGCTCCAGTTCAAAGCATTTGGAAGTTTGACTGTCAAGTCGGTTGACCATTTCCTGCAGTTTTTTATTAAGTTAGGCTGGATCCGTTGGGGAGTTTTGTTGTTTTAACACTCCTTCCCTCAATCGAAACTATTCATGTAAAACTGCCCTTTCTTGCTCAAGCTCGATGATTCGTCTTTGCAAATAGGTCATCTTCCCACAAATATCGTCAAATTAGTGGACCTTCCGTTCGAAGCACTGCCGCTGTTCTTCCGATTTCAGTTTGAGTAGGTGGATCTACTGCTGATACACCAACTCCTTTTCATCAAAGATACGCCGTTCAGATGAGATGGCTCTTTATTCCTCCCTGGCTGACATTTCCATGCTGCTGCTGAGCTATTCCACCCGATTCATCAGCATTTACTTTGACTGGCGTTCGTTGTCGTACGCTTCCTCCAGCTCCCCATAACGTCGTTCGATTTCAGAAATACGATCGATTAGCTGAGTTCTCATTTAGTTCAATCTGGCCATATACTTTTCACTGATCTCTTTCTCCAACTTTGCACGTGTCTACTCTGAAACCTTGCCAACTGCGCCCTTGCTGAATTGGGATTCACCTTTCAACTACTTATTGCGCTGCTAGCATTTATCCAGCTGCTCCTTCAATCGAACCACCTCCATCTCGCATTCCTGCTGCTCCATGTCCCTCTTGAACGATTCATTTCGAGCCTGAATAGTCAGGGTTTCGAGCTCATGACTTACTTTTGCATACTTTTTGCCAAGATCGCCGTTCAAGTTGTGAAGTTCAAACATTCTTCGTTAGTGCTAGTCACCCATTTGCTTGATCTTCTGCAGCAATGCCTTCCGCTCGTTTTCAAGGTTTGATACTTACAAGTTAAAAGGAGTTTGTGGTGTTGTCTTCGTTCCGGCTGATGTGAATACCGCGCTTTCTTGGATCCTTTTGAGCTGATCCCTCAGGGACTGGATCTATCGATCCCGATTGGTAACTTCAATTTGCATGTCTGCCTGCATCTTCCCCAACTTCTGTTCGTAGTCTGCGATGATCAGTTGGGTGTTTGATGTATCTCGCTGGAGGGACTGCAATTTAGATTAGAATTCAAGTTTTGACGCTCGACCCTTCTCCGTCTCCAGTTCTTGCTCAAGGACCCGAATTCTATGCCTGGATGACGAATCCTGCATATGCAGCAACTCTTGCTCCTCTGCTTGCCGTCGATAGTTTTCCCTGAGGAGGTTTAGTTCGGTCCTCAGAAAGTCGATTAATCTGTTCTTCTCTGCGACTTCGTTAATAGTGTGTTCGCTTCTCATCTCCCCAGCTCGAAGTCTTCCGACCTCGGCTGCAATACTGAAATGCTTGCTGTTCCCGACTGGCGATGATTGACTTGGGCTGCGGTTGTAGGGTTCCAGCACCGTAAACGGCTTTGGAGTAGGTATGCCTTGGCTGTAGTAGTATAGTTCCTTGCTGTGTTACATTTTTTATGAATTAGCAGCATTGGCTGGCTGATTTGAAGTGGCTGCTGGCTAGTCTGCTAAAATATATCATAATTGCCATTCTCATGAAATCACTTTTTACGCCTGTTGCTTTCCCGCTCCTTGCGAATGTCCTACAGAGCAAACTTGAGTTTCTCAATGTTGACCTTGTAGTTCTTGCCAGAGAGTTAGGCTGCAAGGGCTTCGTACTCACGAGATTCTGTCCGAATCTCCTTAACCGAGTTCATAGCCTTCACGGTCTCCTTGAATGTGACACGATAGCGGTCGTACTGCTCCCGGATTAATTTGTTCAGAGCATCGTTCTTATTTTTGTCCATGTTCAACAGATTTTCGATTTCAGTTTCGATTCGGTTGGCAGTAGATATGCCCGTGCCGATTATCTCGCTAATCCTCGCAATTTCCTGCTCGGCCTTCTGAATTTCCTTGCGACTTTCCTTCCATCTGACATCCATTTCAGTGATACGCTTGTTGTAGTGATTACGGCTGATACCACCTTGAGGGACTTTGATGAACTACTTCTGTTGTTGCTTCTAGGCAAGGTCACGGACCACCTTCGCGTAGTCAAGTTCTATCTTCACCAATTTCTCTTTCATGTCAGTGAGAATTCCCAGCTTCTCAGTACCTTCTTGCTCCAGGCCTTTGATCTCCTTCTGCATACGTTCAACCTCATTCTTGGCTTCGGCCTGCAGCATTTTCACCTCCTCAGTAAGGCTGCTAACCTCCTTGCTGAGTTCGTCGGGTTAGTCAACGGAGTTGAGCAAGATCTGCTTCTTCTCAGCCTCTTTCTTCGCCGTCACCACAGTCACTTTGAACTTTTGAATCGACTCTTCCTTCTTTACTATCTCCTAGTCAGTCTTGGCTTCTGTAGTTTGGATGGATTTAATTTCAGCCTCGCGTTGCTGCACCATAGCCATCATCGCAGCAAGTTCCTTCTCGTGGTTCTTCTTTACCTTTTCAATGTCCAGACGGATCTTGGTCAGAGGATCCAAATGCTCGGATTCGTCTTGGTGCTTTACAGCCTCCAACCGGCTGATGTCCTGGTCAGACTTATCATTTTGGTTTTTTAGCCTATCCAGAGACACCAGCTCCTCCACTTGCTGCTGGAATACTGTCGACTCTTTCGGTTGCGAGTGCTGATCGGGCTTCACAACTGCCTTCTCCTAAGGACGAGCATCCACTAACTTCTTCTTCATCTTGTTGAGTTTTTTGGTATTTTCTTTGTATGCTGTCCAATCGCTTTGGTTGTTCTCTCGAATACGGTCAAGGTTGGCTTCAGCAGAGCCTTGAGCATTAATGCGAATACCCTCTTCCGCAGACAGCTTTTTCTTGGTGTATGAGTACAGGCTATACATCTCCGCCAGAATCGTTTGGATGTTGCATCGTAGCCGTGGGTGCTCGAAGTCCTTGAGAATGTTCTTCTTTTCAATCTATTCGTTGAGGTCATAGCGGAGCTTGTGTGATTCGAACTTCACATCCTTCTGCTGTTGCAGACTGGGGTGTATCCACTCCTTTCCCAGCCAGCTCTTCCAGATACGTTCCTTCCGCAGCAGACTATCCTTCTTGGATCTCTCCTCGTTGGAGAGGTACTGCTGATCGACAGCTTTATTGTCGTGGTCCAACATCGATAGCTTTGACATTAGCAGCATCAGAATCTTCCTCACATTGTTGATGTTTGTGTTCATCAGATCGTTCAGTTCGAACTGAGTGCCCACATGTTTGGTAAGCTCCTGGTTGATCTTCGTAGCGATGCGGAACTTCTGGTTTCGGCCAAGTTGTTTGATGCCTGTAGTGTCAACCCCGAACATCTCCAGCAACTGTGTGCAGATGCTCAGCACATCATCGTTGTTGAGATCAGCCACTGAGGTGGCAGTCTCTGGCACTGTAAAGCCGGTTTGCTTGAGCGATGCAAACAAAATGTGATCAGATTCCTACATCAAATTACTATATCGATGATATCAGCGGAACTCGTCCACGGGTACGTTCATCGCAACATACTCCTTTCTGTCTTTCTTTTCCTTCTTCTCCTTCTTGTCCTTTCGGTGACTACGGTCTCGCGACTTCTCCTTCTTTTCTTTCTTCTCCTTCTTATCCTTTCCACTTTGTTCGATCTCCATCTCGGGCTTACTCTTGCGCTCATGACGTTATTTTTACAGGTCCTTATTACTTTGGTGGCGGTCGTGCTCTCGGGGTTCACGGTCTCTGCCACGATCACGATCAGCTTCACGATCTTTCTCGCGATCGTAGTTTCTATCTCGACCACGATCCCTATCGTAGTCAGTCTTCTCCTTCTCTCGTTCACGCTCACGCTCCTTTCGGCGATCCTTTCGTTATCTACTTCGACTACGACTGTGGTCACGATGCCTTTATTTCTCCTCCACCTTATCTTCGTTCCTTTCTCTTCGCCTTGCCTCTTTTCGTTCGTTGGCTATATTCTTTGCTCGTTCTCTTGCGAGGACTTCTTGTCTTGTTAACCTCAGAGTTCCTTCCCCACCACCGAGTCTTCGAGGTCTCCACTGCATGATGGTCCTTCCTTTTTCAAAGTCAACAATCACCCTTCGACCATCGATTCTTCTGAGATGAGCATTCTTATATGCGTTGATAAAGTCCTCTCTCCTTTCATACTCCACGAAAGCATATCCCCTGGACTTGCCTTACTTGTCAGTAATGAGTTTCACCGATTTGACAACACCATACTTCTAGAACTCAAGCTTAACGGTTCTCTCGGCTGTCTCAAATTTCAATCTGGCAACTATAAGGGTCTTGTAGGGATCAGACGATAGGTTTTCTTCAAAGGGGTTCCAGTGGTGGATCTTCTCGTCCAGTTCATACTTCGCTTGCTGAACCTTCTCCTGTTTTTTCTTATCTATCTTCATGAGCTTAGTCTCTGGTGGAGGTCTTTCCGTTTGCATTTCAGGCTCTGGGAATAGGTCGACGATATTGAAGGTCGCAGAAGTCAATGGGTCTAGGGGTCGACATTTTCTTTTCCTCACGGGCCGAACGTAACCAATTTCGTTGGCTTTGAAAAGTTCGAGCACATCGCTGGGCATTTAAGTCTTGAGCGAATGGATGTTCTTGTACATGCTGGAGTTCATCATGTGCTGAGCCATCATGGAGTTGCCCATGATGGGGTTGTGGGTTAGACCGAAAGGCTGGAAGCGATTGCCGCTTGACCAGTGCATATAGTTGTCGCTGAGACCTCTCCCCGCCATGATCTCTTATAAATTATGGATACTAAAGCACAGCAGTCAGCACAAAAATATCAAATGCAGTTCCACTGGCTTGCAGGCAGAATCGATGTGCCCAATGCAGAGCGCATAGCTAAGTAGCTTGCTACAGTTATGTTTCCGGCTTGGAGGTTGAGACAGGATTCCAGCCGACTCTTACAGCTGAGGATGCTTGAGTAGTCACCTCGTTAGCGACACTGGCGGATGACTTCGGTGACTTCGATCATTGTGCATACGAAGTGACCCAGCTGAGTGAGATCGAGCTGATCGTACTCAGGTTCTCCTGCTATCTTCTTATCGAGGTAGGCAAGCAGCTGTGCGTTGATGCCTTGGATGTTTTCTAGGGTTACTACAAGCTGTGGGTTTCGACGCAATTCCCTACCGTACCGGTTTTGGTATTCAACCAGCACTCCCTTGAGTTTCTTTTGGCGATCAGAGCCATCGGCAGGTGTTCGCTGCTGAACATCATTGAGCGTATCCAGCAACCAGTTGACGTAGTAGTCCGTGAGTTTAAGCAGTGCCACCCTATTGCACTTCGAGATCAACCCTATAGACTTGTAGATGAGCCTACAGTAGTGAAGCATTTGAAGCCCTTCATCGAAGCTGAGCATGCCTACTTCGGAACTGGAGGTGGTAGTGGTTACTCCCGAAGCCTGCGTAAAGATGTTGAGCTTGCTCTTGAGGTTATCATTCATGAATGCCGAATTGATCATGTTGCTGTTGCCTGGCGAGTACATTGACATCTGCTGCTGCATCATAAATCCTGGGCTTTGGTTCTGGAGCGGTGAAACCGCAGTTATGTTGAGGGTAGGCTTCTTTGGTGATATTCCACCATCCAAGCAGCCATTCTTGTACTTCTCCTATGAAACCATTTCGGTGCGATTTATTCCGAAACGTGGACGCATTTCCATCTTTGAGGTTGAGTTGCTACGAGAAAGGTCTATACGGTAATTGGCCTGCATGGTGGCGAGTCTTGAGTTCCTCCGGTCTCCTGAAATACCGTTTCTTCCCAACTCCATTGTGATTCGTTGGATATACGGGTGGAACTGAATATCCCGCATGCTGATGCGCTTACGGAGGTCAACCTCCAAGCATTTCACGATGAGATCCCTGAGATCCTGCGGGATGGTTGCCTTGAACGCTCTTGGATTGAGTGGTTTCATGATATGCATCTTTAACTCCTGTTCGGCATTGCAGAAACCCAGCGGTGGATCACCATGGAGCATTTCGAACATCAACACTCCGAAGGCCCAAACATCAGTCTTGGGACCGTATACGCTTTCCAGAAGACCTTCGGGCGCCATGTATATAGGACTGCCGACGTTGATGTCTCTGAACTGCTCACTGAATAAGTTGAGGCGTTACGTTGTTCGTTTCGCAAAACCAAAATCGGCGATCTTGGCAACACCATCCTTTAGGAAGATATTGGCCACCTTGATGTCACGGTGGACAATGTTAAGCTCACTAAGGTAGAGAAGCCCCTGGTAGATATCGTAGATTATGCTACGACATTGTGGCTATTCCAGTCGGCTACGTGAACGTATGACTTGGCTTTCTAAATCTCCCTCGTTGCAGAGCTCCGTGACGATGTAGCAGTTGCTATTGCTGGAGAAGATATCAAGGCATTGCAGACAGTTGGGATGGCGGACGATCTTAAGAATTTCTATTTCCGACTGCAGGAGATCACGCAATGCGCTGGTTCGCATACTGTTCAGGTCAATGACCTTCACCGCTACAGGTTCGTCTGAATAAGGCACGTCTTTACTGTTGAGGGTATTCACTGCACGATACACCACACTGAAATTGCCCTTACCGAGCACTTCGGTTAGGTTGATCAGGTAGTTCTCAACCTTTTTGGTCGCAGCCTGAGTACTAGGCTGTAGCTGACTCAACATCATCGGCGTATTGGGAATCTGTCGTTAGAACCCTCTAACCACAATCATCTTGAATATATATGTGTAGCTGCAGCGGCTCATGGCCTTTTAAATTTGCTCTTTGTGACGTAATCGATGGCTTTGGGACGGTAACTGTGGCAACAACCAACAATGTTTTGCCTTCAATTGAAAAACTTAACAGAAGGGCTGGTACTCCCATCGTTGTTAAAAACTGTTGAGAAACTGCATCAACAGTTTGGGCAAGTCAGCCGATTCTCAAAGATCGAGGCAGCAAGGCAAGCCAAAGCTGTTGTATACGGTTCGAATAGATATTAGTAATGCAGGCCAGTGGAAGCTAGGGAGGCTCTGCTTGTGTAGAAAGAGTATTGAACTGTGCAGCGAAGAGAATCTCATGGAACAGTATGAACTGGGTGCGATATATAGTACTCCAAATGAATTACAAGACGTTGGTGGTTTGGTAGGCGAGTTTCACAATTGCAGATTGGTCACATATGTTTGTCAATTCACCCGAAACTGGTTTTCAAGGCTGAGAGGTTGCTACTGCTGCTAATGATCGGCAACGGCAATGGATGATGGATATTCTTGACACTTTGCTATTCAATAATGATTTCGAGGTATCACGCTGCTTCATCGTCCAGCATGATGACGGCCACTTTTGGCACTTGCTCCTCCTTCTGTTGATCCTCATAGTACTTCTTATAACAGAAGGAGGTTCGCGTCGGTGCTGGCTGTCGGAACCTTGTCTTGTGGTTCATCGTTCGAAATCGTGCGCCGTCGTTTGCCTCGAGGTAGATCTTCGGGATCTTTGGTTGGCTCTCATCCTGGATTACCGAAACTTTGTTAATCAATGGCCTTACTGTCGTCGAAGTCCAAATTGATAGGATCCAGCTCGTTGGTTCCCTGCTTCTTAATTTCCTCTTCCTCGTATTCCACGCTCTGGCTGACCTCCTGCTGCTGATTCCTACTAAAAGATAGTCGGCTGTTTTCCTGGTTGAACGTCATGTTGGTTCGTGGTTCATATCGCCGTTCCTGATCCTTCTTGATGAACTTCTTCCTGGGCAACAATGACACTCTTCTTCGATATTCCTTTTCCAGGAAGATGTCTTTACAGTACTCATCAGTCTCGGCCTTTGGATTTACTGGTTTGATGTGCTGATAGTCCTCGCTGACGGTGTACCTAGCAATGAGCTTCCTCACCTGAACATTGTGATTGATGACGAGTTCGTACTCCTCTACGTTAGATTGAGACAATTACTTTTGGTCGAGATCTCAGCACCTTCCGGAAGCGGCTCCTTGAGATTCTTTCGAAGACTCTCCTTGAGTTCTTCATTCGAGTTGAACTCTACCACGACTGAAGACTGATCAATCCATTTGGTCTTTTTGGCCTTTCCTTGAAAGAACCTTTTGAGTTCCTGGTTGGATAGGTAATCAGCGCCGAAGATTGTCACCTTGCAATCTTCAATAGTTAGCCCAGCGGCTTCATAGTTCACAGGCCAGCGCTTGATTTCACCTACTTTAGTTTTAAATTTACCTTCTGGCACCTTAAACAGGTGGTCGTTCATGAAGAACTTCTTCATTCGAGCCTCGATGACCTTTTGCGGCTCAGTTTCCTTCTCTTCCTCCTCGAGAATGCTCGCTACGTCCTTGGCAATCTCCCATCGGTCCAGGACTTCCTCTCCCAGGCTCATGTTATCTATTTATTCTATTATAGCGCCAGGCGCATGATAGTTCGACTTTGCTTCGTCGGCCATGATCCAGTCGCTATCGTTCACGCTCTCGATATCGCTGAACTCAACCTCCTTGATCATCGTTGAGGATTGCAGGTTCTTCTCCAACTCCATTTTATTTGTTCTGAAATGCTTCTCGATATTATCAGCTCATAAAGGGTGATTGGAGCCAAATTTAAAAAGCCTTCGACCGCACCAACAATCAATTTGCTTCGACAATTACCATAGATATATGAATGATCATGTCGGGCGCTTGCGAGGAATCCACCAGAAGATGTTGCGACCCGCCGAGACCATTAGTGCTTGCTTCGGTGAGAATTTGACGCATTGACTCTTTTCGATGTGACCTGAGAGTTCTATCACCTTCTCCGAAGGTGTCAATGACCATACGTGAATCACACCGCTCTCACTCCCAGAGACTACGTACAGCGAGTCGGGACTCAATGAGCATTCGATGATTGAATTCTCATTTTGAAAGTTGGTGAATCGGTTGAGTTCGTTGCCCTCAAACGCATCGAGGATGACTATCAGATTATCAAGGGTAGCGCACAGCAGTAGCTTTCCGCAGTTGCTAAACTTGAGAACCTTCAGTTCGGAATATTCCTTTGTCCAGCTTTTGAAGGCGCCCTAAATGATTCAATCCGGTACCATTTCGTAGTCGCTCTTATCATATAGGCAGATGCGGCACACCGTTATGTTGTTCACTACCTCCGTGAAGCTCACTGCAAATACGACACCTTTTGGGTCGAAGTTGGCCACAGGGTAAGAGCACGTGCTATACTCATAGAGGTCCAAGATTGATAGTGGTGAGTGGTTCATTTCATTGAGATTCCACAGCCTGACAGTTTGGTCGCGGCTGGTTGTCAGAAAGAAGTCGTCGGGAGGACACATCTCCAACCCGCAGATGCTAGATAATGGCTATCTGTTACAGATCGTTGTGCCCTTTAAACTTCTTCACGATGGAGTTCTCGTGAATCGACCAGTATAAAATTTCGTGCTCCTTCTTTGTCCCCACCAGTACGGCATAGTTGTTATGGGTATGGCATAGTCGAACGATTTCGCAGGTCTTGAGGAACAGCGTCTTGACCTTGCTGAGTTAGCGAAGCACTCACCGCGCTGAGATTGTCTCATAGACGTTGAGGGTGGTTTCATCACAGGTGTATAGCAATGTTCCATCATCACTGAAGTCCACATCAATGATATCCTTTGACTAAGCTAGTGACATCCTTACGTGCTACTTGGAAACCTTCCCACAGGCAAAAGACTTCAGCAATTCGGGAGTGAGGTCAACACCTTCTTCCTACATCCGGTGAACTCTTATTAAAATTAACTATCCAAGCGAGTCAGATGCCTTTACCGGCGATCAATCATAACTACTGGATTGAGTCCTATCTGCAAGCGATAACTTAATAATAATTGGAGTGGATGGTCGAAAAGGCTCCTATTCTTCGAAATTATCTCTGGAACGAGCGTACTCTTATCGGTCAAGGCTCCTACAGCAACGTCTACAGAGTTCGGCGAAGAAATAAAGGTACTTGCGACACCATCTTAGATTAGTTCGTGGCCATCAAAGAAATCACCGTCAAGAAGGCAGAAGGCGTTGCAGAACTCATCAAGAACGAAATCGAATTGCTCAAGAAGGTGAGCCACGAGAACATCGTGCAACTGCTCGACTTCCAGATATACGAGGATATGGCTTACATGGTGCTGCAATACTGCTAGCTCGATTTGCGGGGGCTCATGCAGCAGAACAAGGGCAAACTTACCGAGCACAACGCGATCCGAGTGCTTGTGCAGATAGTGAAGGGCATGAAGGAGGTGCGCAAGCATGGTTTTGCACATCGAGATCTTAAACCTGAAAACATCCTAATCAAAGCAGGAGTCGTGAAGATCTGTGACTTTGGACTGGCAGTATACTGCAAGGACGGTAGCAAGCTCCTTCGGTATTGTGGTACACCCTTTTATATGGCTCCTCAAATTGTATGGAAGAAGTACTACACGAGCAAAGCAGATATCTGGAGTCTCGGTACGATCCTCTACGAGATGATATTTGGGTACACCCCATGGGCTTGCCGTGACGAGAACTCTTACGTACAGACTTGCTAATCCAGAAAAATAACATAAAATAAAACAGTCTTAGGTTCCCATTCGACGTGCCTATCGGCCATCAAACGAGAGACTTTATCGTGGGGTGCCTGCAGCTTGAAGAGGAGTTCCGGATGGGCTGGTAGGATATCTATGGGCATCCCCTAATAAAGAAAGAAGACGGTGGAGAACTGACCCATTACTACAAGATGGATCTGAGTTTGATGGCGATCCTGAAGGAGCTGCAGCTGAAGTACTACACCGATGCCAAGAATGTTGAGGATGTGTTCATGGAGCACTCATACGAAAAGGAAATGAACATCATAGAATTTTACCAATCGTATCGGTAGTTCTACCCGATTTCCTTCAAGCAGAATCGGTTGCTGTTTGAGCAGGCCGACATCAACAACGACGGGAGGGTTAGCTACTAGGAACTCATTAAAATCCTCAGGTGGTACGACTTTGACGATGGCCAGGACATCCCCAGCAAGGTAATGTAGGTCAAACAACTCAGATCATCAGGGACATCCGAAATATCGTTCGCAATAACAATATCGAAATCGGCAAGTTATTCTAACAGTCAGACCTCAATAAGAATG
>ERZ724508.1759-NODE-1759-length-12257-cov-5.029339_pt1 | contig 12257 bp, 12 predicted proteins | sample MGYA00376041_ERZ724508 | MGnify/ENA primary metagenome ERZ724508 (study PRJEB28724, sample SAMN07190887) | wastewater metagenome | isolation source: effluent of sewage treatment plant in Hong Hong | place: USA: Christiansburg, Virginia | collected 2016-03-01 ...
ATATACAAATGCAGTTAATGGATTAAAGAAATACTATAAATTGCGTTATATATATAGAAGCGTTACTATAAGACGTATAGTAATTTAATACGAACTACACTCTAAAATTATGTAGTTTTGATATAGTTTTAAGAGCAAAATTTAGGAGAAAATACATGGGATTTGGAGGAAGAAATAGACTTATAGATTCACCTGAAACCTTTAAAGAATTAACGCAAGAATACTTCGATTGGGTAAAAGCAAATCCAGTGATGAAAACAATCACCGCGTCCTTTCAAGGTGAAATCTCATATCTGAAAGTTCCACACACAAGAGGAATGACTCAATTTGGTTTAGCTGCACACATGGGGATTGGGCTTACAACCCTGAAAGATTATGCTGCACGCCCTGAGTTTTCGACTATCTATGGCGATGCTATGACGTATATCAAGCATTGGAACGCTGACTTAGCCATGACAGGGGAAATAAACGCAAGCCTTGTAGCGCGATTAGATGGGCATGTAGATAAACAAGAAATCTCCAACTCAGTAACCATTGGTAAAGATTTAGATGACTTCTATGCAGACACCAAAGCCGAGTCTTAATCCTGCGTTACGTTCTTTCTGGACAACCAAGGCCCGCAATAAAATATTGATGGGTGGTCGGATGTCATCGAAAAGCTGGGACGCGGCAGGTATGGCGATTTTCTTAGCAAATAAATACAAGCTGAGATTTCTTTGCGTCCGCCAGTTGCAAAACAAGATTGAAGAATCTGTTTACTCCTTACTGAAGATCCAAATTGAGCGTTTCGGATTAACTGACAACTTTAAGATTACTGATAACAAGATAGAGAACAGGATTACTGGCTCTGAATTTATGTTTTATGGCTTATGGCGGCATATCTCGGAAATCAAGTCTATCGAATCTATTGATATTCTCTGGAGTGAAGAAAGCCACGCCTTGACTGAAACACAATGGGAAATCTTAGAGCCGACCATTCGTAAAGAAGGCTCGGAATGCTGGCTGTTGTTCAACCCCAATTTAGTATCTGATTTTGTTTGGCGCAACTTTGTAGCTGACCCACCTACCGATACCCTAGTTCGCTTAATTAACTTTGATGAAAATCCTTTCTTGTCTAGCACAGCTCGAAAGGTGATCGAAAACCATCGAATTAAGCACCCCGATACGTTTGATAGGATCTATCTTGGTATCCCAAACTCTGATGACGACTCAAGCATTATCAAGGCATCATGGGTCAATGCCTCCATAGATGCTCATATACTGCTGAATTTGCCAGATGATGGTAAGTCTATACTTGGGTACGATGTTGCTGATAGTGGGGCAGACAAGAACGCTACAACGCACAGAAAAGGTATTGTCACGTACTGGACTGATGAATGGAACGGTAAGGAGGACGAATTACTCAAATCATGTACACGAGTTCATCACAAAGCGCGTGAATTAGGTGCGACTGTGATTTATGACTCAATTGGTGTTGGTGCGGGATGTGGTGCTAAATTCAATGAACTAAACCAAACCAACAAATGCAGCGTCAAACATGCCAAGTTCAATGCAGGTGCAGCCGTAGTTAAACCAGAGGCACTGTATGAGCGTGCAGCAGGGATCAAGAATAAAGATTTCTTTACAAACCTGAAATCGCAATCATGGTGGTGCGTTGCGGATAGATTCCGCTTGACGTATCAGGTTGTGAACGCAATTAAGAACGGTGAAACACCACCGCCTTATCAGTTAGATGAATTAATTTCAATAAGCTCTAAAACACCTAACCTTGAAAAGCTCAAGATGGAGTTATCTATCCCAATGCGTGATTTCGACAACAATGGTCGGGTTAAGGTAGAATCTAAAAAAGACCTTGCAAAACGTGATATTAAGTCGCCAAACATTGCCGATAGCTTCATAATGGCCTATGCACCAATTAACTCAGGGCTTAACATTAGACCCGATGCCCTAAAAGGATTATTTTAGATGACCAAAAAGAAAACCCTACGCCAACGTGAAGTCGAAGCGTTGGAGCGTCAAACGCAAATCCTCGAAGGGCAACACGCGCTCACTCAACGTATGCAAAAAACAAACATGCCAAAGCAATATACGGCTCACCAACCGATTGCAGGGGTATTACCCCAAGGCATTAAGACTGCCCCTGTAGCGATGGACTCATGCAATGGTATTTCATCGTACGCAAATACTGATCCAATGTTCTATGGTGGGTTTATTGGCTATCCTACGCTCACAATGATGGCTCAAAGTGCCGACTATCGAAACGTACCCGATACCAACGCACTAGAGATGACACGTGAATGGGGTAAAATCATTGTCAAAGGGGATGGCGAGAAAGATAGTTCGGACAAGATCCAAAAACTCACAGAAGAATTTGAACGAATTGACGCACGAAATATCATTCGTAAGCATATCGAAAACGAAGGTCTTTTTGGTATGTCGCACTTGTTCATCAAGATTAAAGGGCAAGATGATAAGACAGACTTGCCACTAATCTATGAAAACGTGCCTAAAGGTGGGCTTGATGGGTTGATTCTTATTGAGCCTATTCACAGCTCCCCTGCTGCGTTCAATGCGTCCAATCCATTAGAGTTTGATTTCTATAAGGTGAATAACTGGTTTGTGCAGGGTGTGAACATTCATCAAGATCGGTTATTAACACTTGTAACTCGACCAGTGCCCGATCTGTTAAAGCCTGCGTATAACTTTGGCGGTCTGTCTTGGTTGCAGATCATGAAGCCGTATGTCGAACGATTCCAACGTGATACCGATTCAATTAGTGATCTTATTTCTAAGTTCAGCTTGACTGCCCTCAAAACCAACATGGAAACCATCTTGCAAGGTGGTGAAGAAGGCGCAAGCCAATTGCTGCTACGCGCTCAGATGATGGGGCAATTCCGTGACAACTTGAATATGTTGCTTATGGACATGGACGGTGAAGATTTAGTGCAGATCAACACACCAATGACTGGTCTCGTTGATCTATGGGCCAAGTCTCAAGAATTGATGGCAATGCCCTCTCATACGCCATTAGTGAAATTGACAGGCATTACACCATCGGGCTTGAATGCGTCTAGTGATGGCGAAATACGCGTGTATAACGATTGGATTAGTGGATTGCAAAACGCTTTCATTCTACCGCAGATCATGAAGATTCTACGCATTGCTCAAATGTCGTTATTTGGCGAAATTGACAACAATATTTCGTTTGAGTTCGATTCACTCAAGCAAATGGATGATAGTGAACTAGCTGACCTTAATCTTAAAAAAGCACAGACCGCAGGCGCATTGATTGAAGCAGGTGTATTGTCACAAGAAGATGAACGCTCACGACTGAGCAATGACCAAGATTCAGGCTATGGATTCATTGACCCTGATAAAGTTCCAGAAAGTTTAGATTTAGACTTGACAGATGAAACGGAACAATAGTATCATTCTGTTATTGGTTGAATCCGTAGGCGATGCGGTAGTTTTGACAACACACTGTTGTAGTGAAAGATAGATACCGACTAAGTAGTGTCGAATGCTAAAGTTAATCGTACGATTTTCAATGTATCGGGTCTTAATAACAGGAGTTAATCGTAGAAATACTGATTATTTATGTTTCACAAGCAAGGGTTCGCAACTTGCCAATCAATAAACTCCCTGATACATGGAGACCTAGTGAAAACTTTTTAACTCCGTTTTTAATAAGTAACTAGGCAAAGGAATTAATGTATCTAGTACCGCGTTTTCTTCATAGTTCGCGACTCAGCATGTAACCGCCCATGTGTGCGAAAGGCGGTAGTTTTAGAGAGTGAATACTGGTATTGCTATGCTGAAATTGCATTGGGATACGATAAGCAGGGGTTGTTAGCTCGCAAGGCTTACAATCTGTCAAAAAGAAATTAGGATAAAGCAGCTAGATCACCTGTATAAACCTAAATAAGCCTATGCTAGGTCGTGTTAGTCGGTATTGATTATGAACGGTGTTCACTCTACTAAAGCTACAACAAGCCAACCGTAAAACGTGGGTTTTATCCGAATAGCCGTAAAACCTCGGGGTTTAGCCCGAGGATATAAGGCTGCAATCCGCTAGTCCCCCTTGTGGGGATTAGCTAGGATTGCTAAAAACATTTGAATCTAGTAATCCATGTGCTATGATAATTACGTTGTATATTTTTAGTCAGCAGACTGATACAACACGAAAAAAACAGTTTTCCCCATTGTAATCCGTGCACTCTTTGCAATCCGAAAGGTAGGACTACATTGGAATAAGAAGCAGAGAACTATAGTATCTGTTTCGTGGCAGGACATTGCCATCTAGCAGTAGGAATCCCCCTCCTTTAGGTCGGGGAGGATGTCAAGGGTCTCTAGCTTAAATGGTAAAAGCGCCCCGCTCATAACGGGAAGATAGACAGGTTCGAATCCTGCGGGACTCACCATTTTAAGCGTCTATAACATAATGGACAATGTATCGGTTTTCTATACCGTATTATCTAGGTTCGATTCCTAGTAGGCGCTCCATATTCAAGCCCTGCCCCGTGCAGGGTTTTTTAATGCTACAATATTTTTATTTATCCAAGTCTAACCATGAAAAGAAAAAAGCCAACTACGCTCCCCCCGATCCATCCGAACTTAGGCATTGAACGATGGTATAAGCGCCAACTCATGCAGATCATCAATGAGATTCAAGCCGAAGTAAAAGCGGATATCCAATCGAATTACAAGTCACAAGCCAATATGGTTGCAATGGATGGATTCAGTGATTGGCTAGGTCACTCGATGGACTATCTACTAGGGAAATGGACTAACAAGCTCAATGCACTATCAGATCAAGTAGCAGAGCTGTTTGTTACTAAGTCGGTACATAACTACGACAACCAACTCAAGAAGCACCTGCGAAAAGCAGGGTTCACCGTAAGACTGCAAATGTCGCCCTATACAGAAGAAATGCTCAAGGCTGCAATGGGTGAAAATGTTGGACTGATTAAATCCATCGGGGTGCAGTACTTAGGGAGAGTTGAACAATCCGTATGGGCAAGCGTAAAAGGTGGATTTGATCTTGGTACGCTGTCACAAGAACTACAACATGCTTATGGGGTTACAAAGAATAGGGCCGACCTGATTGCGCGTGATCAAGGTGCTAAAGCTAATGCTGTCATTGAACAGGCAAGACGCAAAGAGCTAGGCATCACAAAGGCAATATGGAAGAAAAGCACAGGTGGCAAAACACATCGAGAGGATCACGCAAAGGCAGATGGAACGGTATTTGAAGTGGATAAAGGGTGTTTGATTTCGGGGGAGTGGCTGTTACCTTCCCAAGCCATAAACTGCAAGTGTTACTCATTAAGCGTGATAGATGGCATTATAGGTTGACAATAGCAATACAATAGTATTAATATTAGGGAACTTTAAAGGAGTGTTGAGATGAGTAATAGAGAAGAATTTGAGAAAGCATACACAAACGCTTTTATTGGTGAAGAATTAAAAGGTCTTGAAAGTCTTATTTTTGCTCGCTTTGAAATAGGCGGAGAATACGCACAAGATAAGGTGGCTACAGCTTACGCAATGTGGCAAGCCCGAGTTCCAGAAGGCTATGTGGTTGTGCCTGTTGAAATAAATGATGAAATTGAATCTGCAATGTTCTCTAGTGTTGCGAGGGGTGAAATGCCTTGTGATATATACAAATCCATGCTAGAAGCATTGGAGAAATAACATGGAACCAACACTAGGTTTATCGGTTGCACTAGCGTCACTATTGTTTTATTTCCTTCCTGTCATCATTGCCTTTGTACGTGGCCATGAATCGCGTTGGGGAATTTTCCTTATGACGCTGTTCTTAGGTTGGACTATGCTGTTTTGGTTTTTCAGCCTTGTATGGGCAGTTTCCGCTAAAGGTGGCTCAAGCACAACGATTAATAATATAAGGAATGGTTGAGATGAGAGAACAGTTTGAGAAGTTGCCAGAGATTCGTAAAATAATGAATGAAAACGGTATTTATTTTATGAATCACAGCGGTTGGTATGAAGCTAAGGACTTCAAAGATTTTGAGTATGAACAATATATTAATGGCGCATGGTACATATACCAAGAGCAGCAGAAGAAGATTGATGCGCTAACAGCATACAAAGATCAATTGCTAGAAGATATTGAGAACATGAGTGGATACACACCATAAGGAGCCACTAAAATGACTCAAGAAACAGAACGCCTAAAAACAGAACTACTTGCAGCAGAGGCAGAGATTGCACGGTTGCAGAGTCGAGTAGATGGAGCTATGGATTTTTACAATACCGCAAAGTCTGATGCAAATATAGGAATGATAAGAATGGCTCAATACCTAAAAGGCGAAGTCAAATGACCCCTACCCAAATTAAATCCCAAGCCCCTTATGATGCAACTCACTACGACATTGAAGGTGGTAAAGCTGTTTACTACAAAGTGAATAATCTGGGCTACACGATGCGTTGTGAGGGCAAGATGTGGTATGTCTTGTATGGCGCATTGATTCAAAACTACAAACCGCTTTAATGCGGTTTTTTAATTCGCGTCATGTTAATATTGTTTTTATTTTAAAGAGCAACTTAGATGACTGATATTGTACCAGTTCCGAATTGGGGTGGAGTTCGACAGCTAGAAACGAACGAGTACGCTACAGGTGGATTAAATGGGAACATGAATGAGCAGGCTAAATCTTTAGCTGGTCAAAATATGTATTCTCGACTCTATGCTGGACTGCCTTTTGATCCGGCATTTACTGCACAAGTTGGTGGGTTTCCGATTGGTGGTAGGGCTGCATTAGAAAATGGTGATATTGTTCGATCTACTGTTGCGAATAATACTGTAAATCCGAATGTTGATATGACGGGGTGGGTTAAAGAAAGCTCAATAAATAATGCTCAATTTCACGGTTGTAACCCAGACGGCACGGACATTTCAACAGCATTCGTAAATTATGCAAACAGCTTGCCAGACGGATCAACATTAAAACTTCCTGAAGGTGAGTACTACTGGGATGCCTCAAGTGGAACAAAATCCATAACTAAAAATATTAATATTGATGCAACTGGGGCAATTCTAAGTGTTAAGCCCAATGCAAGCGGACTTCCTTTTCTAGAAATAAAGAGCGACGAAATACTTCAATATAATGGGGTTGGAATACTTTCTAGCTTAAATGCTTTTGATCCGTTTTTAAATATTATCGGGTCTCCTCTAGTAAATCCGTGTGACTACTTTGTAGTATTGAAGTCAACAGAAGTTCTTATTCATCGTGCGGGATTTGCAGAAGATTATAAGAAAGAAGTAACGCTCGATATTATTGATAACTCATATCGTCTTCGAGCGCCATCTCCAATAACTTTTACTGACTTGTCAAAGCTTACTGTCCGATTTGTTAAGAAGTCAAAACCAGTAACAATACTACTACCAGAAATGAGACCTACGGAAGTATTACCATCTGATGGTTATTTCTTACAATTTGCATATAAGTATGGGGCGATAACAGAAAAGCTTGTAGTAAATATGCAAGGAAAAGAAGGCGCATCGGTTGCAGTCCACTATTCTGGATGCTGTGGATTAACATTTAATGAATCAGACGTAATTGGTGGAAATAGTGATGCTGGTACAAGCTACGCATTCTTAAACTCAACATCTAGTCATACAAAATTTGAGCGTTGTTCTTATCGAGACTCGGGTGGGGCTATTAAGAAAGAGCGCGGACATGTTGGGCGGCATGGTTTTTATATTGAGTTTGACTCTTGTTTCTTCTCTGGTGTTGATGACCATTACGGTTGGAATTATCTAGTTAAAAACATGCAAATGTCTCGCGGTATTCAATTTGCAGGTGGTTCACTAACTGTAGAGAATTGCTACTCAAGCGATATTCTAGTTAATCTACGTGAAGACACCCCTTACGCGGATGGAACGCTAAAAATTGTAAATTCTTTTGGTCGAACTCATACACTAAAAGCCTATGGGCATACTGCACCAACTGCTGCAACTGGAGATTTTACAAAACATAAAGTCTGGGATGTGATCGACATTGATTTTGACTTGTATTCAGATCAAATGAGTAACAGTGCTGTTGTTATTAAGGAGCCTTACACATCTGAGACAGATGTATATCGCAATACAATTCTAAACATCAAGGGTAGTTTTACACAGCGATTGGGTGTCTATCGTGTATTGCTCGACATTTGGTTGCAGCAAAACAACACAACTGGGGCTGAAATCGCGCCATTTTCAGGTGGCTTAGCAAGCAAGAAGCTATTTTCACAAGTTAATATTGATGTTGAGCACAATAAGATTATTGATGGGTCAACAGTTAATACTACTGATTTAATTCGAGGAGCTGTTGCAGATGAACACAACTTTAAATGCAACGACTTACATTTTATTAATGTGCGAAGTGGTGTTTTAAACACTGAGAACAGTCAATTCAAAGACAGTCGATATGTTAATAATATGTCAACAGATGTTGCTGAAATGAACCTAAATACAACTTGGTTTAAACCCTCAGCAAAATCAATTTTATTGAACAAGACTACATTTCCGAACGTAAAAATATATCTTGAAGGTGTTCGCGCTGCAAATCAAAATATATTGTGGAATATGTTTGGAGATAATATTGAATATTCAAAATCAATTTTTGATGATGAGTCATTTAAAGCGGCGAACACTTGGAATCTAAGAAATTATCGCAAAGGCTTGCAATATGAGCACACGCTTGTTTCTGATCTAGTAATGGCTGCAAACTCATATAGTTCAACAGTGTTGTTTACGTGGCTACAAGCAACAAAGAATGACTTTAAAGTTGCAAGTTTTTATATCCCTGTTGGTCAAGTTCGAATTGAAATTGTCAACAATGGTGATCTACTTGATTACCAAACAGCGTTTAGATTATTTAACACAACATCCGCTAGTGTCACTGTTCCCGCAGGCACAAAGATAAGATTTAAAGTTGTGTGATTTAATTAAAACATGACCACCTTCGGGTGGTTTTTTATTACTCCCTCTATGTTATTATCAATTTTATTTATAAGTGTTTAAAGGCATGAATAAAAACACAGGAGACAAGCATGGCTGACAAGTGGATTACAGTTAAGCCGAATGGCGCGGACAATAAGGGGTCACCCGCGCTTATTGGTGAGGGTGGAGAAATCAAAGCGGGAATGGGTGGGAAATTCAACGGTGATAAAATCAGTGAAGTTCGCTCTAGCTTCACGGGGGCTAAAACACCTAAAAATAACAGCGTTGATAAAGAGTATAGAATCAAAGAGATTGAGTCTATTTTGAATGGCGAGAACAAGCCAAAACTTTTAGAGCGTGCAAAGCTAATTCGTGAGCGCAACGAGCTTCAAGGAAAGAGCGATAAGCCCATAGAGCAAAGAGAGCAAAGAGAGCCACTTAGTCGAAAAGATAAAGAAGAAAGAGCTACTGCGCATGAGAAGCAGCAAATAATGCAGCATGTTGGTCGTTTATATAAAAACGCATCCAATTCGGATATTGAAAAGCAAATAAAGAAGCTCGACAAGGATATAAAAAAGCAAATTAGTCTAAGCGAAGGCGAAATGAGTTATAATGGTAACAGGTCGACACGCAAAGCTGTGTCATCACAAGCAGTTGTTACACTTTCAAGGTCTAAGAGTGATTTAGAGAAATTATTAAAGTATCGTAAAGAAGAAGGTTTTGATGTGGCAAAAGACTCCAACACAGTCGCATTCGACAAAGCATCTGCACGGCACTATGACGATAACGGATTTCTAATCGTTGATAGCACAGTCATTACTAAAGCTGCGGTAAATCCGTATTACGGCAAAGAAATCCCAGACTATGAGTCTCTGGGGCTTGATCCTGAAAAGATTTATAATATGCTGCGTGATCCTGCTGAACTTGAAAAAGGGATGCACACGCTAGGTGAGAAGCAACTTTTAATTAAGCATATCTTTGTATCTGCGGATGAGCCACAAAAGGAATCCATTGCAGGGACGATTGGCTCAAATCTTGAAATGGTCGGGAATGATGTAAAAGGGTCATTAACTGTATGGGATAAAGAAGCAATCAACCTGATTGAATCGGGAAAACTTGCTGAATTATCTGCATCCTATTTCTATGATCCTGTTATGAAAAGTGGCACTTTCAATGGACAGCCTTATGATGGTATTATGACGAATATTCGCGGTAATCATGTCGCATTAGTCGAACGTGGTCGAATTGGGCGTGATGCGCTTGTAGCTGATGCTCTACCAAAACTTATGGAGTTAAACATGAAATTAAAGAAAGGGGCTGCGGCAAAAGTTAATCTTGCAGCAAAAGCCATCTTGGTAGCAAAAGGCCTAGCTGCTGATGCAGATTTAACGCCTGACGAAATCAAGGAATTAATCACTGTTGTTGCTGAAAACATCGAACCCACTGCGGAAGATACCGAAGAAGCTGAAAAGCTCGAAGGTGCGACGGATGAGGAAGAGGAAGAGGAAGTAGCAAAAGACACTGATGAAACCGAAACTGCCGAAGATGAGGATGAGGAAGTAGAAAAGGCTGAACCGGAAGTCAAAAAAGCTGCTATGGATGCTGCAATCAAACAAGCTGAAAACAAAGCTGTACAACGTGTAACGCAATTGTTTGAAGCGCGTGAACTTGTCAAGCCTTTGGTCGGTGTTGTTGCAATGGACTCGGCAGAAGCAGTTTTAAAACATGCTTTGAAGAAGTCAGGTATTGATAGCGATGGCGTGGACACGGTTAAAGGTCTTAAAACTTTAGTTGGTCTAGCAATCAAGCAAAAATCACAACCACAAATCAAAACAGCAATGGACTCTGCATCTTATGAAGCCGACCCATTAACTGATCGTTTCAAATAAGGGGAATATAAATGCCTTTTCAATCTCGAATTAATCGCACCCTGCCAGTTGGCGTAGAGGGCGATTTCGCAAGCACAAACCCTTATCACTCTTTATTGAATGCGTCAGGTGGTCAGTATAAAGCTGCTGCTGCGGGTGTTATCGTTGGTCGCTTTGCATGGGTAGATGATGCAACTGGTTTAGCTGTAAACGCTAAAGGTTCACTGACTCGTGGCGGTTTCGTTAAACGCGCCAATACCGCAACTGTCTTAACACCTAGCCAAGAATACTCACTTACTATTCGCGGCGGTTTTGAAGTTGAACTGTTTGATGGTGGCGACTTCTTTGCTCGTTTCGCGGCAGGTGCTACATCTGGTCAAAACGTATTTGCAAATGATACCACTGGCGTTCTAGTTGCGGATGCGGGTGCTACTCTTGCGGGTCATACAATCACACCGTTCAAAGTTGTGAACACTGTTCTAGCAGGCGAATTGGCTAAAATTACAGGATGGATTAAATAATGGAAAAGAAAGAACCTTTAAATTTTGCTCGCTTGCAAGCTAAAGCGGGTGTCATTTTCGACACTGGTGAAACACCAATGGAACTGACAGCGCAAGCCATGTCTCGCGTGGCAATGGATGCTCAAACAGTTTCAATTACAAATCCATCGGCAGGCGTTCCGTCTTTATTCACAACTTACGTTGACCCGAAAGTCATTGAAGTTCTTTTGACACCCACCCCACTTGCACAAGCATTTGGTGAAGTGAAAAAAGGTTCATGGACTGATCAAACGATTATGTTTGCTCTTGCTGAGTCAAACGGTGAAGTTGCGTCATACGGTGACTTTAACGAAAACGGCATGGCTGATACGAACGTCAACTATCCTGAACGCAATCCGTACCACTATCAATCAATTATTCGTGTTGGTGATCGTGAAGCGGAAATTGCAAATAAGGCTAACTTGAATTGGGCTGAACGCAAGCAAATCGCTGCGGTAACTGCTTTAAATCGTTTTCAAAACCTGTCTTACATCTTTGGTGTAAATGGTCTTAAAAACTACGGTTTGATCAATGACCCGAACTTGTTGCCAAGCACAACTGACACAGCTTGGGGCGCAAAAGATGCTCAAGCTATCTTTGATTCGATTCAAAAGTTGTATGCGTTGCTTGTATCTCAGGCTGACGGCCTTGTAACTCGCACCACTAAAATGACTATGGTTTTATCTCCTGAAATGGAAGCGAACCTTACAAAAACCAACATGTACAACGTGAACGTGTCGGATCAGTTGTCTAAAAACTTCCCAAGCCTTGAGTTTGTTGTGGTGCCTGAATACGCAACAGCAGCAGGCCAACAGGTTCAATTGATTGCCGACTCTTACGATGGTCAGCCTACCGTAGACCTTTCATTCACTGAAAAAATGCGTGTATTCCCATTGTTCCGTC
>ERZ724508.1762-NODE-1762-length-12249-cov-6.228145_pt1 | contig 12249 bp, 20 predicted proteins | sample MGYA00376041_ERZ724508 | MGnify/ENA primary metagenome ERZ724508 (study PRJEB28724, sample SAMN07190887) | wastewater metagenome | isolation source: effluent of sewage treatment plant in Hong Hong | place: USA: Christiansburg, Virginia | collected 2016-03-01 ...
CCTCAAACACGTATCAGAATGGAGCAAAGCCAAGGAGTTACTTAAGGAGTACCTCGGGGAAGTCTGCAGCCAACCATACTTTGGACAGCAGTTAGATACTGTGAACCTTCAGGGTTGGAACCGTCTACACCGAGATGTGTATGATCAATTCATCGAAACAGTGACTGAGACACATGCAAGCCGTCTAAAGGATAGCATCGCAAAGCGCAAGTTAGACAACCTTCCGGTGATGAGCCTGGAGAAAGAAGTTCGCTCGTACATCGCCCACTACGAATCAGTATCGCGCGCCAACGTGCTGCAGCGGTTCCGAGTGGTACTGCTAATGTGTTCTGCTTTACTACTGGACAGTGAGGACGAACTGAACAGGTTCCTCAAGGACAGCAGCATCGAGCCAGAGGAAGCAAGCGAAGTCCGAGAAGTGTTCCTCTCGAAGAAGACTCAGAAATGATGGAGTGTATATTACCGTATGAATTTGGAGGTAAGGAGTATTGGCAAGTTGCTCACAGCTCCCATCATCGTTGACCTCGAAACGAAGTTCGGTGGGATAAGTGGACGGTTCAAGGACTTCTTCCAAACGCGATAAGGACTCAAACGTACCAAACAACTGTTTCCGGAGTATCGCTTTGCTGAGTTTCGCGATTCAGCCATCCTTTACTACCACGAGCTACGCAAAAGTCACGCTATTGGGGACCATGTTGCAATGATGCGGTACATGTCGCCAGAACTTTACCACGAGTGGAAGCACAATGCACAGAGATTTAAGTTTTCGCAGCAGTTGCTCAACTTTACGTTGAAGCGTGCTCGCACTTTAGAGGTTCCTGAGGGCAGCTGGTCACAACTGTGGGTGCAACTGGCCCACCAATAAGAAAGTGGGCATAGCCAGGGTATCTACATCCTCGAGCGGAAGGTGCAGCCTAACGAACACTGGCGCTTTCGCAAGTTCCCTGTGTGATATTGTTATTAATGAACGCTATCCAAAAGGTGGTGGGCTCCTACAAAGCAATGAAGTACTGTTTGAAGGTATGCAGAGAGGTGGAGCACAGCATGCTTGGAATGACGATTGTAGACGATCTGGGTCTCGTAGTGTTTGGTAAGCACTGTCTGTAATTCAGATGATGGAGTGGGACCCGAAGCACACCATTACAAAAACATCCACTCCTTGGGGAAGAAACTGTTCAAAGGCAGCAACAAACCGCTCACCATCAGCATTGAAGGACAATCCAAGACCTGCATTCTTAGTGAAAGCTAGCCCTACCTCGTGGCGGTCGTCAGGAAGAACTAGTGAACTTTTGCAAAAGGCAATGGTGTACAGTATCAACAAGATGTGGCTGAGGGGTCAGTTATTCGGGTGCTCTTGGTTGGGTTGCTGATGATGTCCGCCACGCAGCAAGGTCCTGTGAGCATTAAACTTGTAATTGAGTTTGTCATGGGCGGGGAGGTGCCGAACATGGTGCAGCCTTGGATCGTTGTTCAGATGGTACTTGATCTGTGCTTTCAAGATTGTTGCTGACAGAAATTTCATGGGGAAGGAAGTAACTGTTAGAGGACGCTTCAGTAACCCACTGATAATAGCAGTACCGTCTACACTCTTCCCATCAAGTGATTCGGCCACTAAGCGAAGTTTCTCCAGTTCGAATGTGTCGATGTTCAGGTACTCCTCCTCGAGAAGTTTCTAAATCGCTTCACACCTCTTGAGATGGTACTTGCGTTGCTTATCGTGGTGATTCTGGTCGACTTCGAACCAACTCGGGAGGGCATCCGGGAAGAATCGAATGTATGCTGCAAGAAAGACGATGCTGAATGGGAGGATGTTCAGCACGATGACTGGTCCCAATTTCTTGAGGTCCTGTTGAATGCGGTACTTATCCTCCAGCTGCTGGTTAGTGGGTTGTTAGAGTTTGCGCAGTTCAGTGTAGTATATGAAGAGGTCGGTCTTCATGTGGCCAAGTCCCGTGCTTGCCCGATGCCGAAAGTAGTGCATCCACATCTTAGCTTGGTCAACACGACCCTGCCCATATTGTTGCTTGATAGTTTAAAGCTCCTTGTGGCAGATGTAACGATAGCGACACCGATGCAGCAGCTTCACCAGCATAATTAATTGTGCGGATTGACGCATGCATAATCACAGTCACCTGTTGTTGATGTCGCGAATTGGCGCCAGGTAACTCTTCCGCATCACCTCCAAGTCAGCCTCGCGTTCTGCAACTCGCCCTCTGAGGCTCTCGATTTCAGCAAACAGCAGCACAAATGACATGCAGGTCATCTCATGCTTTTGTTCGAAGGCGATGTTGTCGGCGTAGCGGAGGCGTAGTTTAGCGATGTCGCCCTCCAAACCCTTGTTTTCGCCGGTCAATCGGTCAATTTCTGCAGCAAGAATTTGAATTCGACGTGCGTAGTCCATGAACTGACTGATGTCGGCTTCCAACTGTTTCGCTTTCTGCTCGTTAATAGTGATGACATGGAGGAATCTCTCAAGCTCGCTCTGGAGGAACGTCAGTCTAGGTTAATCATAGATATTTACTGAGTCTCAAGCCCGGAGATTCGTTGATGGAGGACCAGCATTTCACTGTCTTTCTCACGGCTTGACTTTTCCATACTGTAGAAGGTCTCCTTCATCGCAAGCAGTTCTTTGCTGTTCAAACCTGAGTGACTATTTCGACGGTCAAGCTCTGCACTGAGCACAATAACTCGGCATCCCAGATCGGCAGAGATATCCATCTCCTTCTTAAGATGTCCTTCCAATTCAATGCTAACTCGTTCGAGTCGCTCAATTTCCCCGGCCATTGCTGCGACTTGGTTCTAAATGGCTAAGAGATTGTACCTGTAGTTCTCGATAGGCAGCTTCAACTTCCATGAGATGGTAGTGATCCTGCTCAAGCCGACTGTACTTACTGCGGAGGTCATCATACTCAAATCCCTTCTGCTTCAGCAAACCGGCAAGTTTTTCCTTTTCTTGAGTGCTAGCAAACAAATGAGTCTCCAGTTACCGGGCCCTCCCGTCGAACGACCTTGCCTTGTCCTGTTCCAATTGAATATTACGCTTGAATTCGTTGATGGTAATGTTGAGGGTATCGATTACCCGCTGGCTTTCCAATAATTTGGTCTCATGCGATTTAAGGTAGGCCACTTGATCCTCCAAACTGTGGCAACGATCCTGTAGTGCGCTCAGCTAATTAGTCTTTCCACGGATAACGTTATTCAGCCTCTCGATTTCTTGAGTCATCAAAGTTAAGCTTTGCTCATATTCTTGAACCTTGTTCTCAATGGTACGGTACTGTACCAAAGTCGACTCTAGCTTGGAATGGCGAACCCTGTAATCATCCACTTCTTGGGCTTTGCCACGAAGCAATCCGTTGAGCCTTTCGAGTTCTGCATTGAGTATGCCGTTCTTCTTTTCGGCTTCTTCGTACTTCCTTTCCAGTAGTCGCAAGTTATTGATATCCGTCTCGTAGCGAGTGACTTTATGACGGAAGTCTTCGATAATCCTGGCGTTGTTTTGGAGCTTTTCTTGAAGATCCCGATTATCCTTTTCAACCAACGTAAAGTTTCGGATAGTCACCTCATGCTTGCTGACCTTGTTACGCCACTCATCGATTTAGCCTAATCTGTTCTTCAATACGCCGTTGAGTCTCTCATTTTCAGTGGCGAGAGCAGCGACCTTATTCTCATAGTTACGAAGCTCCCCTTCTAGATTCCGGTAGCGGTTAGTCTCTGCTTCCTGTCTTGCCAACCGTTGCTTCCAATTATCAATTTCCTCGAGCTTGATGCGCATCGCTTCGTTCAATCTTTCGATTTCTTTGCCTGCAAGACCAAGCCTACTGGTAATTTCCTGATTCACGCGAGCAACATCGCGATTTCTTGCAACTTCTTCGTCAAGCTTGGAGTATCGCACTTTCCAATCTTCGATCTCCCTTGCACGGTTGTCCAGATTGGTTCTCAGCTGTTTATTCTCGAACTCCCATTGCTGCTGCTATTTGAGTTGCTGTTGCAGTTTATACTCCCTCTGCCGGAAGCTTTCCAGTTCGTCCTGCTTCTGCTTCAGGATATCGTTCAAACGGTACAATTACTGACTCACCAGTGCTAGTTTGCTCTCCAGTTCATTGATAGTAGCTTCGTTGCGCTGCAGTTCCATGATGGTGATTTCTAACTTTTGGCTACGTTGCTTGTGCTCATCGATTTCCCTCAACTTGTACTCCAACGATTCTCGAAGCTTTCGGATTTCGTTCTCCAGATTGCCTCGCTCGGCCTGAAACTTGATGGTAAGTTCGCGCATCTCACGGTCCAACATACTCTTGCGCTGGCTTTCCATCATCATTCTGAGATCGTCCAGCTCCTTAGTTTTACTTTTCTCGCTAGCCATGTACCGTGCCTTCCAACGTTCGATCTCTCCCATAAGCTCATTATTGCGAGAACGTTCCATCTCGTATTTATCCTTCATAGTGAGGTCTATCTCGGAATACTTGCGACGAAGGTCTTCCAGCTCGGTATAGAGCTGCTGACAAATCAGATTGAGCTTCTAATTTTCCTCAAGATACTTGCCGCGTTCGTTCTCATAAGCGAAGCACTTCTCAGTGAGCTCGCGTATCTGCACCTCGTAGTTCTGGGCATTGAAGATCTGTCGCTCGAAGTCCTTGATCTTGATGCGATTGCTCTCGATTTCTAGGGACAGCCGCTCGATTTCGATGGTCTGGAAGACCACCACGAACTCCAAGTTGCCAGCCATATTGACCTTCCTTGTGCTGTTGGGCAGGTTGGAGATTCGGCTTCTGCATCAACGGAAGAATTTACTTGCGAAGTTCGTCAACGCCTACCTCGGTGCCAAAGTTGGTACTGATAAAGGACCGGTTGGACACGAAGCTGTTGGCTGGACGCACTGTACTGGTGGTTAGCACCTCCGTAAACTTGATGCGTTGCTCCATCTGCTCCAGCAATTTTTGAATTATAACATGCCGAGTCCAAACCAGGTTATAAACGGACGTCCATACTGTCAACCGAAGCCAACTGGTAGGGACCATCGTAATGGTCCTGCAACCCTTCACAAAACTGTGGGTTTAGCAAGCTCACGAACCCTCTTTAAGCTAACCATCGAAACGCTTGTCCAGTCAAAAATCACTCTGTCGGCTACAGGATATATGCCATGAAGCGTGTATCGGACTGAAGAGATGAGGCAAGAGACGCTGCAGAGCCGGGTAGCCACCCAGCGATTCGTATGGCAAGTCCTGAATCTATTGGGAGAGGTACTTTCAACAATGCATGCCTCGGCCAGTTGGTTCTTCGCTTAAATCTTGAGGGCATGCAAGACGTTTCGGGTTAGGTTCTCGCTTTTGATGACTTTGAGACCAGTAAGCCTCAACTCCTGTTCAAATGCTGCGATATCCTAAGTCTTGATGAGCTGAGCAAGACTCATATAGCCTTTTGGAGACAGAATCTTCTTCATCTGTGTGAGCATGATCGATGCTTCATTAACATCCAGAGCATTAATAGCGAGCACACAGTCGAAGCGGTTGTCTGTGTCATCCGCGTAAGCATTCACAGAATCCCGTAAATAAACGATCTTGGGGTCACGGTTGGCGGCTGTGAGTTTTTCAATAACACGGCTCTTAGTATTGATGCCTATGCATCTAGCTGCGTTGAGTGGCGTTGCGATGTGTTACAGCCCACCATTGCTGCCACACTACAGTTACAGCACAGATCTGTTTGTGAGAGACTGCAGATAGAGGAATTCTTGGTTGAGAGGAGAAGTACTTCGGGAAAGGTAATCGTATAGCTGGATAGTAAAGACGTTTCTCGTAGACTGGGGGAGGTACCTTCCGTTTTCCTTAAGTAGTGCATAACCAAGTTATTGCTTTCGAGAGCTCCATGGGGTCTGTAGTAGGTCCAGCCCTTACCAATCGCTCAATAACAGAAGCCGGCAGCCTCCGAACAGCCTCCAGGGTAGCACTGAAGTCAGCCAGCACGTAGAGTTTCTTCAGGAGGGCTCTTGTTGTGCCAAAGTAACATAGCAGAAGCACAATCGGCAGAAAAAGGATCGAGTTCCACAGGATGACGCCCTGCACAAATAGTTTGGTAAGACCAGCACCCAGCATTACTTCCTTCGCCACGTTAATGTGATTATAGCCTTGACCTTTAATGTATGGTCCGTACAAATGAGTTGCATCGGGCGATCGGTCAGCATCTTTGGGTCGCTTAGCTTTCCCTCCCAACACCCCCATGATCGAGAGTTCGGAGAAGCGTTCCGACTGCGATGAGGTTATATTATTGGCTAAAAATAAAATTAAACATCACTGTGCCAGCAATCAACCCTCCAAACCTCCGAACTTATTGCCACTACGGTGCTTCCGAAACATCTTTTGGACGTTCTCCTTATTATCCATTAAATTCATGTGCCGATTGACAGTATACCGTTGCCGGCAGGGTCTTTAGCACTCTTCACTCCCCTCCGAAGATTGGTTATCAAAGGATTGCTGCTGGTAGCGATCGTAGCGTACCTTTCTAAGTTATCAGAGGTAATTACATCTGTTTGTTGGTCTGGTGCACTTGATCGATCTTACCCTGCAGCTCCTTCAGGCAGGTTCGTAGCTGCTTCTTCTCCTCCCGCTCGTTTTGCAGGCACTCTTCCAGTTCGGAGATGTAGTCGGTTAGTTCGTTGAGTTTTGATCGTGAGATTTATTCTTTGGTGCGATGCTTCTTTGATTGGAAGGACATCACGATCTCCATCTGCTTCATCTTCTACTATGACTACGTGAGCATCGATTTCAACAGCTCAACTTATGAGTTGATTGCCAATTGGGAGGACTGTTACTGTCGCCTTGGCTGGTAGATTTTCGGACTGACCAGCTTATCGATGTACTGGTCCATGTAGCTGATGAAGCTATCATTTGCTGGGAGTTATTCCTGTTTGGAAGCTGAAGCATCTTCGCGACCACTCTTGACAAATGGGGTTTCCCTCATTGACAGAATTTCCAGCCTTTCATCAGCTTCTAGCTCCTCGTGAAACAATTCGTTAACTCTCTCCCCCTGAAGAAACAGGTTATGGGTGTGCCGTTCCTTTGGAATCCGAACACCATTAGATTCTACAGTAGCTGACTGCTTGATGAGATTGAGGTCGGAGCTGGTTCTGTAGTGACCGCCTAGGCTTCCATTTTTGGCTGCCCTTTTACTACGGAGCAGTGCGTCGATGTACTGGCTCTGTTCATTATCCATTTCGTGCAAAACTGATTGGTATATGGGTTGCTGCTTGCGATTGCCAATCGGCTGTGTTTCTTCTGTGGAAATTTGTGTGAAACCCTCGACTGAAGCACTGTGCTCCATGCGTTTCCCTGTTTTACCGAGGTCTGTGCTAGCAGCCATGGTTACTTGCATACATGAGCTTCGTCTTCGGCTTCATTCGGCAATAGATATAGAATATAAGTCGGAGGGAGACAGTTTCGGCATCGAATTTATCACATTAGGTACCCAATCCTCAATAGTCGCCGAAGTCTCTGGTCGTCGTGTTTCGTCTAAACTAAGCGATGCTATACTTCTTGCTCAGAAGCTCGTCATATTTATGCAGCTTTTCGGAGATGAAGCTAAGTTCGGTCACATACTCCTTCATCCTATTATGGTAAAGTTCCTTCATCGTCGAGAAACATAGCTCGGCTTCTTTCAAGCTTCGCAACTCAAGGCGTTTGGACTTGTCATTCAGAAAATGTTCAACCTTGACAGCAATTTCCTGTGGTCTTAGTTGTTGTTACGACTGCTGCTCACGATTATTATGCAGAAGAGACACGTCCCGCATGCACTTCTCTTGCTTCAGTTCCCGGATCGTAGTTTCGTGACGGTCCACTTTCTGCTGGAGTTCTGCATTAGCCTTCTACAAAGCCTCCATTTTCATAGCCATAGAGTTGGTCTAATTCCGGACAACTTCGTTTTCCAGCTGGCCTACGCGCTGGCTGAACCGAAGGGTGGAGAGGGTCTCATCGAGGTTATCTGACTCCATAGAGATAGTGGCTATCATAACGGTTCGGCAGTTTCCACCAAGCGAGTCTTTTAAGATAGTAGTCATCAGGCTGTTACGATATGGGATGTGTGTACGTGCAGAGTTCTTCAACCGATCGTTCAGAGCAACAATAACTTGCTACAGATAGCTCAATGAGAGGTTGATTGATTTCGCTTCGGTAAGTAGTGTACCCTAGACGTTTGTCTTCGAAATTCTCTCGGAACCGGCAAGATCGACCAAGTGCAGCTTCGAAGAAAACTCGACCCCATCCTCAAGGCATCTTCCCTCAACGAGTATTGTGAATACGCAGTGTGATCGCGACGAACTTTGGTTGAGACTGGTCGCACTCACCTTCTTGATGAAGTTTCCCATCATCAAAAGATCAATGCCCTGCTGCTCATCCGTTACGCTATGCACCGTGAGGTTCTTTGTTTGTACGCTACCCTCATCATCCTCGTAGAAGGACACCTGCCTAACTGAATTCTGTACCTTACTCCACTGCTCGAATGGCAATTCGATGTGTTTGTTCTCAAGGAGGTCGTAGGCGTTCTCGTTATAGATCTCCATGAAGGACACCGACATGCTGTATTCGTGTGTCTCCTGTCGGCGTTCGAATTCATCCAGCAGACCCTGCAGTTAGATTTTGCAATACTGTCAGCACTCGAGGGATTATTCCACGGAATTGCCACGAGTCTACGCTTGACCAAGCTGTACCTCCACCGTTCATTGTGAACGTCTTGCCAGAACCGGTCTGACCGTAAGCGAATATTGTTCCGTTGTAGCCATCCAAGCAGTTGTCGATTACTGGCTTGGCCACTACATCGTACACCTCGTCCTGGGCAGTCTCCTTGTCGAAGACTCGCGCGAAGCCGAACTCGAAGCTTTCCCGAGCATTGCTGAGCACCTTGGTGCGGGTAAGCTCCAAATGCAATCTTTTCCGGTTCTTGCTCGTGCTATAGGAAGTGCTCTTGGCGCTTGAGTAGAGCTCTGGAATACGTTTGTGTTGGCTTGATGCGGGCAAACACCTGTAACTCGCTCTTGACCATAATAAGAAACTAAACTGCTAACGCTACGAATAATGTTGGGTATCAGTATTGCAGAGGTTTGACAAATGAAGGAGATGGCAACCGTAAAGAAGAGAAGGATGGAGATAACGAATATAGCCAAGCAACCAGGAGAGCATCCGAAGTGATGAGCAAAGCAAACGGTCAGCAGGGGCAGGTATATGGATAGTGGCTAAGAGAGAGAATCTTAGATAACACAGGTAACATCGAATGTCATTGCAGGAGCCTCGCAAACTCCTCGTAACGATGCACTAGATTCATGATCATGAGCGAGCTGGTGGTGTCAGTTTAGAGGATCATTTGCAGAAGACGGCCGTTGATGATGAAGGTTGAGTGGAGCAGCTTCCTGATAGGCTCTGGCTTGATGGCGCACAGCAAATAGTTTTCAGTGCTACGACCCTCCAATACTCTCAAGGAAGACTCTATCTCACACAGAATATCCTTTCTTCCACTCTGCTACTCCCGAAGTTTTTTCAGCATCTGAATAGTGAGTCCGCACAGAAAGTGGCTGATGTTATTCGAGTCTGCACACCTTCTCGATTTGATCTTGTTCTTGCACTTTTCGTACTCCTTCGTGACATACTTCTTGAGGTACTGAATAGAGGCTGTGCCCATGGCTAATCTCTTAAGCGGTTATGAGTAGTTTCCTCTGATCTCCAGCTTGTTGATCTTCCAGGTATTGAATGTTCGGTTGGGTTGTTCGATCATGAGTTGCAAGACGAGCAGTGCTTCTAGCAGCAAGACCGAAATAGCGGGATGATGGGAGGTACGGCGCACGAGCTCAATAAAAAGATGACCTGGCACGATAAACTGCTTGAGTAATCTCACGAATGGCTCGTAGTTCTCCCCAAAGATGGCTGTTTTGATTGCCTCCAGCTTGGTTGCCTTATCCAGTTCATTGTAGAGACTTACAAAGTCGTAGCTGGAGTTCGATTGCTCCCCCGAAGCGAGTGCCAGACACTTAAGGATGGTCTTAATGTACTTGGTTTGGTTGCATCTTTTGTTGGCGATGGCACTGGCAAGAGTTTGCTTTCTATTATTTTAATTACTCTCAGCTAAGACCAACCCTTCGAACTCAGCCTTAGCAGCAGCGTAGACAGTGGTGAATGCTTAATTAGACAAGTAACCTTCCTCAAGGAGTTTGTGAATAGCATTTACCATCGGCCTCTGTTTATAGTTCATGCGAGACTCCCGAGGTTCCTACTCAGAAACTGTAGCTAATATCGGTGAGACTTCCTCCGATGTTTCGTTAAGCGGGCTGGAAGGCTCTGGTTTTGTTGAATAGGCTGGACTCTCAGCTAGCAATTAGCTTGTCAAGCCATTTTCCAATTAGTTTAAGCTGGTTGCTCTTGGCAGGTCTCCCCAACTCAGATCGTCTTCCAAATTCATGTAGCTTTCCCATTGGGGAACTCCGTTGTTCCTGTCCTCGATGAATTGCTGGTCGTAGGCGGCATTCTTACCGCCGAAATTGGTCAAGACATCGGAAGAATAAAATCCTTGATTGCCGCTATCCCTGTCATGAAACCAGCTGAGATCATTTACGATTAAACGCTCCTCGTTAACACTACTACCCTCCATGAGCTCCTCCTTGTCCTGTATGATTCTCCCTTCCATAACGTATGGTAATGCTGAGATTGAATGAATGTTTATTCACTAAACAAAGGGTTCGCAAAACTTTTAAATTCACATATATTCCGATTGATGCTTCGAAAGCTTTTGCAGATAGTTGGACTTTTCTCCTGGATATTTTGCTGGTGCAGGTATACTACAGACCAACCCTCAAGTGTATAACTCGGCAATCAAATTATCTTAATAGGGAGTTCGCCACACTATTCAGCTGAGGATCTTGCCGTTACAAGTTATCATGAGCTTACCTCGATCTGATCGGTGTAAAATTGCGTGTGTGCCGGACTCTACTTCTGATGATTACCAATTGAAATTAAGATAAATCTAGAGATACTTGCCGCTGGTCAAATTTCAAGCTCCCAATCTTCGGCTGCCTAATGTTGGATGCAAGCTTAAGTTACCTGATTCCACTTTCCTGCGGAATAATATTTATTATGAAGAAGGTCTACGACTGGGACCTCACTGTGGGCATCTACGTTGAAACCTGCAAGAAGAAGTTCACGATGGTGTGCTCCATACACACCAATATACACGAAATCATGCTGCGCACTGCCAAACTCCTTGATCTGGACTGTTTCGATACCAAGATAGACTTCTACTATCGGCAGAATTCAGCTCTCAGGGCAACGTCAACCCTGCAGCAATGTAGCTTCAGGGACGGCGATGTACTGACTGCCCGCATCATCCAAACCAAATCCCCTCCAAAGCTGGAATAAGTGGACACTCGTCCACATAAGAACAAAACCATAGAAAAGAAAACGGAGTGCTATGGACTAACCTTTGTGTGCACATGTGTAGAGCCACGATGCGTGAACTATGGTAAGGATGTGTCTATCCCCTTCGGAACTGGTGAGTTTCCCTTTTTCCAGGTAATCGGGCAGATCAAGTGCAAAGTATGCCCTTATCGCGACCAAATGAAGAACCCACCGATGCTGGTAAAGGAAGTCGAGCTCAATCATTGCTTGTGGCGAGTCGAAGGAACCCATTTGTTCCGAGGATTTCCAACCCACAACGCTTCAGATTACAAGAGGTGCAAGGAAAGCAGAAATTTCTATGACTAACTGCGCCGTTACAAGTGGCAGAACGACCTGGTGCTTACTGTCAAGGAACTATGACCGAAGGGTTATTGTTATGGACAGTGAAGGTCAAAACTAAAGCTTTTCGTAGTCGCGGCGGAACCGGTTGATTTACTCCTGCTTGCGGGTTGCTGTCCAGCCATGGGCTCTCGCCAATGCCTCAGCAACGTATTCTACGAGGGGTTCGGCTTTACTGTTGTCCAGGAAACAAACTCGTGTTCGTCTGAGAACGACGTCGTCGATGCTATTTGGCATTTCATTCTGCACGATGAAGTCTATCTCTGCTTTTGTGACGAGGGTGTCACCGTCTAGTAACTCTGTGTTTCCCTTGAGAATCTGCTCAGCAAGGCCACCATAATTGAAGATTAGGTGATCAACTAGGGGCTTTGGATGGGAATCAGCAAGTTGCCTCTCCAACCCAGATGCATAGTGAGAACCTATTAGTTTAAGATTCCTTGTGCTGGAGGCCACAAACTTGCTGTTAGCCTACTTGACCCGTTCCTTT
>ERZ724508.1763-NODE-1763-length-12246-cov-4.375113_pt1 | contig 12246 bp, 15 predicted proteins | sample MGYA00376041_ERZ724508 | MGnify/ENA primary metagenome ERZ724508 (study PRJEB28724, sample SAMN07190887) | wastewater metagenome | isolation source: effluent of sewage treatment plant in Hong Hong | place: USA: Christiansburg, Virginia | collected 2016-03-01 ...
TGAAGTGTGATGAGTGAGTGGTGCTTAATTTATCGAAAATACAAATATTACGTATAGCTAGCTACATTACTCTATTGGTAAACCTTTCTGGGGTAGAAATTTAGCAAGAGCGAGTGTCTTTGCTAGCTTTAAGGTGACGCTCAATTGATAATCTTGAGCATGAAGAGACCATCACTGCATTTTGAATGGCTTTGTTCGCTTCAGCAGATGAGGCAAACTTAGATGTAAGATACGATCAAATTTGTGTCCCAAACTTGTCTCACTTGTCAATGTTCAGGATTAACGAGTAAAAATGGGGCAGCTTTGCTAATTACTTGGTCCCCAGATCCTAAGTCACAGATCTTGTTACGTCAAAGTTTGCCAGACCACTGAGAAGAGATCGACCGCCTCGTCCAAAGGATTACCAGGAGTGGTAGCATAGCAGTTGCAAATAAGGGGGGGCCAAGACCCACCCGATAAACGATACGAAACTTGTATGTGACGAAGTCATGTCTGCCTGCAAGATATCGAGCCCATGCCGATAGATTATCTTCATCTTGGGCTGGATGTATTCCATAGTCTTGAAGTAGGCAGATGGGCGTTGCAACAAGGGAGTACAGCAAGGAGCAATAAGCACCAAGTACACTCGCACTTGCAGTAGTCAACAGTTTGCTTGGGTAGACACAACATACTCGCGGATGGGCATGGATAAGTTATTGGAGAAAGTCGGAGAAGGACCTCGATTCAAAGCAACGATAATGGAAGCATTACCAAAAGAACATATGCATTGCCAGGTCCAAATTGTCGAATTTGTGGAGTTATATGTTCACAGAAGACTCTTCTACCAGGATGCACAGTTTATTGAAATCCCTCTCCGATGTCCCAGCAGTTGCATCCGGATTTTTTTTAAGGAATACGCCAAGCTCAATCTGGGTTCAATGAAAGTTAACCTTCGACATTTCATCTCGGAATCCCTTTTGTTGTGGATAATCAAATTTGAATCCCAAAGAACTTATTGCCCGAAGCCCAAAGCCGGCAGCAATTGATACGAGCGAGGTCATTCCCAATTTGCGTCATTTTATTCTTTTTTCAAATGGAAAAATGGCCTGAGAGCTTTGAGCGACTCCGGCTTGATTATCCGCTGAAATTTGCCTTGGCAAGTTTTGCTTCAGTACTGTCCAGCACCCTGGCAGTTCCATTCGAGTTCCTGATGCAGCACCATAGCCAACCCGAGAACATCATCAAGAAGAAGGTTGCTCCAAAGCCAGGAATCCTTGAGGCAGCTTTCCGAAACTTTCAGCAACACGGATTGACGTCCTTGAGAAGCAGCCTTACCAGCAGCAAGAACTTCATACATGGATTTGCTTTATCAACGTTCGATGCAAGAACTCAATCCATGCAAGGTAACTCGAACCCTCCTCTGTTATACCTTACAGGAGTTGTTATTGGCCTCTACGTGGCGATGCTTGATCTAATAAGCATCAAATCTAAAATCGAGACCAGCACAACAGGAAGTAAGTTAGTGACACCCAAGGAGATGTTTGGTGCGGTTCCAAGCGCCTCCGATTTCCCGATGTAGACGATATCACTTGTAACTCAGAAAGCTCTCTTCTGGAGCTTATGCTTAGGAACATTCTATCTCGTAAAGCCAAACCTTCCAAAGGAGAGGCAGAATGGGTGCTTCGAAAACTTCATGTTGTCTGGAATGGCAATCGCAACTACACACGTAGGATATAATGTCATGAAACTCTTATCGACTAGTGCTCCCAAGAGCGAGTACTTCAGTGTTCCGAAAGGAATATCGGTCGCTGGAATGCTGGTCATTTACGAAAACTTCAAGTATCACCTGCTCCCGCCAAAGAAATCGATGTAGTGATTGATGATCAGCTCAATCAGAATAATATACGTTTGGGATTGAGGTCGTACAGAGATTGTAGATTGTATATATAATAAATACGCAGTCAGACCGAAGGGGTGTCGAGACTACCCACGACCAAGAAGGACTCGCTGCGCGGCTCGCCTTTCATATGTTGGTTTCCTGGGTCGTGGGAGCCAAATCCACTCACTTGCTTCCTCACAGTGGGCTCTGTGTCTTAATTGTTTATATCGTGTCCTGTTTGGTAGGCTTCTTCTGAGACCTAGGGTACAGTCGCTGGTATTGTCGATAGGGAAACGGGTTTCAAGACCGATATCAGGATTGAGTAATTGCGTCCACTGGCAATCAGAATGCTCTTTGGGAAGCTGATCGCTCTGCTGCTCACATTAACTCTGACTCCGATCAAAACAACTTTGGGGGCATTCGTTCCTTGCCTGCTATCGTCATTTTTGTTGCCGTAGCATTGTTGTGAGTCTTTTCTCGTTCGAGATTTGTATCGAGCACCAACCAAAGGACCAACAGACGTGTGTCGGTGATAGCAGTGCTTGTGGAACATGCGGGCTTGCGTCTCCGATCTCCGTGGCATCACATCGATCGTATTGCTTGCATTGCGACTCTCGAAGCAGTAGGCAAGTTGAAAGGTGGACAGTCATATCTAAGACAGGATTTTCGTATCTCTGCTGGGAGTGGCAGCGACCTTCAATCAATACTTGGCCGAGCAGCCCTACAACTTCTTCAAGGTAGGGTCGCATGAGCCAACCCACTCACCGGTGGACATTATTCAGGCACTTCTGGTACTTCATCATTGTTCCTCAGTGTTACCGGCTTGCCATTCAAACTAACCAACACGAGAACAAAGTTATCAACAAGGTTTAGCTGGGGGCATGCGTAATCTGCACTGAGGAGATCATGTGTTCGTGGGGAGTGCGGGCATACCTTCCATACAAACTGTATTCGGACTTGGCTGGGGAAGAGTAAGATATGTCTACTTGACCGCAAACATATCGGTGTTGACCAGCATTTAAACGAGCAATTGAATGAACAAAATATTGATTTTGCTCATATTTGGCTGTATATCAAGAGGAAGTTGAACAAATTGATGTTTCAAGTCTCGTGTTCCTACTTACCGCAGTAATCATTCCCAGTGCACCAAGGATAGCACAAGCGGGAGTACCATCAGAGAGCATTAATTCCAGCAGATTGGGGCCTGGTGAGGCATAGGAAGTGTAGATGTCACAGAGGAGCAAAGACCTTCTCTTCGGCATGTGCTTACCATACCATTTTGTATTAGAAACTTCATCGGACCAGATCGGTAGATTATTACTTATTGTAACGCAGATCGAATTCTAGCCTACGCTTTAAAACTCTCGGCCACATATCCATTCATAATAATACTAAATCAATAACATGACAGAGATCATGAGGATCAACTTCAATGACAATGGCACCACCTGCTATGGAACTCTGACCTATAAAGGGAAGTCCTATAGCTGTCTCGGCAAACCTGGATACCCATACCCCGGTGACTCCACCATCAATGTCAGCGACAAGGACCACAACCATTACTCAAAGGAGTTCAAGGTGGAGCTTCCATATGCAATCAAGCTCGACGGAACGAGGGGCATCTACATTCACGAAGATGTCACTAGTCCGCACGGTAACCTCGCGGCGGGACGAACACACGGCTGCATTAACTTGCCCCGTGGTGAGGCAAAACAGTTGTATGACGCATTGCAAGGAAGAACCTGAGTGCTCATCACCAAATGAGAAATGATTTGACCTATACGGTGAATTTGGAGAATGCCGGCATGTATTCTTATTCCTCGGTTGAGAGAAAGTAGACAGCCAAAATCACAATTACTCTTAGCCTACTCCCAATATTCATTGGACAATCCATTGAATCGCGATATGCTATTATCGACTGGAATCGAATAAGCTCTATTAATAACATTCTTCTTCTTCTCTGGATGGGCGGATGTTTGGTCAGCGAGCAGCGGTTGAGTATCACCAGCAAACGTACAGCTGTGGTTACGTACAGTCAAACCCAACGAAACTAGGCTCTTGAAGTTGCTCTACAACGATTTGGCGGACCGGTCAAAGAATAACCAACTCACCTCCGAGAACTTCAGTACCTTTTTCCATCTAAGTGGGCTATGGGCCGAGACGGTCTTCAACCGCTTCGATAGAATGAAAAGACAGCTGCTAACCTTCGAGGATTTCCGACTGGGCATCGGTATGCAGCTTCCTAACATCAGAACAGCTAGTGAAGAGCACTTTTGAGAGTCAAGTGGAGATGCTGTTTAAGTTCTACGCTAGAGAAGACAACTGTATCAGCTACCGGCAGTTATTGAAGATGCTCTACAGCTATCCCAAAGAAGATCTCAAGCGTATGCTCAATGACGGAGATTTCATCACTGGCATGGACATCCAGGAGCGAAGCTACTTCTTCGGTCGGGATCACCTGCTTGCCGATGATAGGGTGGTGGTTGAGGAGGTCGAAGATACTGCCAGTAGTCCAAGCTTAGCCAACATACATGGAGCCTGCAGCTCTGGACACCTACAAGACATCACAGCCAAAATGGCCAACATGCTGTCAATTCATGACATTATGGAGCCTGTGATGCCACCTACAAGCAACCCAACAAAACTGAAGCCGCCGAAGCCAGTAAAACAACGAGTGAGATTGTCCGAAAGCATTCGCGATATTCCAACAAAGAAATGCCGAAAGAATATGAAATTAGCCAGCAACATATCACTTGTCGTCAAGAAATTCGCTTCATTTCTGTTTAGGGAGCGTGGCCTAGACATCGAGAAGGACAGCCTCGACTACAACCAATTCAAGTCGCTGATCCTGAAGCACACGCAAATATTCACTCAGTACTTCGAAGGATTTCACCTATATGCATGGGAGACCAACGCTGAAGATCTCCCTACGTTTCGGGAGCTGACCAGTTGGTACGAAAGCGCAGCCGAAGAGTTCGACATCAAGGAGGATCTCCACTAATGTCGCTACATTGTGTTCATGCACAGCACTCTTTTTGTGCTCAAAAGTAAGTCGTCGCGTCTGCCTATTGAGATCAAGGACATGCAGGGACTGCAGGTCGAGTCCTACGACTAGAACAACAAAATTGGAATTGTTGTGAAACACCGTGACGGGATCTACCCGGAAAAGGCCTACTGCTTTGAAAGTTTAGCAATTCGGGATGAGTGGCTTCGCCACTTGAAGGAGTACTGCGGGTAACTGTGTATTGTAACTTAGGAACCTCTCCATCAAGGATAACTACCGCATGGAGGAAAAGATAGGAGCAGGAAATTTTTCTATAGTCTACCGAGCCATTGAAAAGGAGACACAGCTGGAGGTTGCTGTGAAAGTTATCGAGAAATTCAAACTCTCAGCGGTTGAACGAGAGGTCGTCAAGAACGAGTGCTCAATATTGGAGCTGTGCCATCATCCCCGGATCGCACACTTCATGAAAAAAATCTAATCAAAGACTAGTCTATACCTCGTAACCGAACTTATGAAGGAAGGCGATCTTGCTGACTATGTCAGAAAGAGAGGGTTTCTGGAAGAGTATGAATCATCACTGGTAATTCGACAACTCCTCGAGGCAGTGCTCTACCTCGGCTCTGTCGGCATCATCCATCGGGATCTGAAAGCCGAAAACATAATGATCAAACTAACCAAGGATAAATCGGAAATGGAGGCCATAAAACTCATCGACTTTGGGTTCGCAATTTTCAAGGATACGCTGTCTTCACTACGCACCAAAGAGAAGTATGTAGGAACTCCAAACTACGCGGCTCCCGAAATCATGCAGCAGGAGGACTACGATGAGCGGGTGGATATGTTCAGTGTTGGAGTCATCATGTACTTTATGCTGGCTGGCCGATTACCCTTCGACAGTGTCTTCAATGAAGAGATTTATGAAGCAACTGTGGAGTGCCGATACGATATCGAAGGAACCCATTGGACCAACATCAGTACAGGCGCAAAACAACTTCTCCAGCGGTTGCTTGTAGAACAAGGAAGGCGTATTGGTCCTGCTGAAGCACTCAAGCACCCATGGATTCGAGAGGGACGCGAGCTACGGAGCTTAGTAGGTCGGAACCGTCGCCAGAAGCAATACATTTGATCCTTTTCAAGTGATCTTTTCCGAATTATGATATGCTTGCTCGATATTAGAATATTCTACAGTTTTTAGATGGAAGAGCTGAAGAGCCTGAACGAGCTCTATCCAAACCTCGGCAGTGAACTCGAGAATCGCCATAGTGCACATTACAGCAGCATGCGAAGACGATTCTGCAAGATCTATTAAGGTACACTTGGTCGCTAGGGATAGATCTTGAACCGCATTACTTTGTCAGTGTGAAGGGAACGGCCAAGTTAGTAGAGGTCGCAGGTACATCTCTTGCTGTCAGTATGGCACTTGAGAACGGAGTAGTCATGGCAGTAGCCACAACTTACCCTGGATCTGATGTTTACTTCAATTCGGCAGAAACGTAAGAGGAGGTTGTGCTCAACTGCAAAGGGCAAGTCAAGTTTGGAGAATCGCAACTTGCCACAGTAATCTCTTAAGCCTTTGAATCGGCACTGGGAAACTATCCGGTGACAAAGCTCATGGGCGGCATCATCTACTTTGATGTGAATATCAGGCAGGAAGCACCTGGATATCTGGAAGCAGTGAAGGTGGGGGTTGCACTGGCAGCTCTCCTCATAAACAATTTCAGAAACTAAAGCATCGAGGAGCTGAACGAGAGAGTTCTTGAAGCACACTCAGAAGTCTTAGTGAGCAGCTACCAAAACGGAACTTTGCTCTGCGGTAACCATGCCTGCCACAAACCCATGACCGAATTGGTTGCAAGTCAGGTAAACCTAGGCAATAATGTTCTACTCTTCTTCGACCTACCACTGACTGCTGAGGAAGTGGAACACATTCAAAAATCGAAAAGTATTATGGATCGAGAACTTTGGGAGCTTGAGAAGATTGCGAGTGGAATGCTCAATGACCATCCCTCATCCATCAATGTGGAAGATCATTCAGCCTCTCCAAAGACAATTAGTAATCGGATCTTGTTACTCAGTATATCTGCTTCGAAACGGCCAGCTCGCAGAACTAGCAGCTCATCTCCCACCTCAAACCGAGTTACTTGCTCATTAGCTCTCATCCCTTAAGATAGAATAGGAAGGGGACCAGCCTTCATCTGACTTGACCAAGTTTGTCTCAGTTTATCTTAGACGGCTGCATACGCTCATTGAACAGTATGGACTGGCCGCATCGCTGTCCGCTGGAGTCACAACCGAACTCATGCAGCACGCACTCAACAAGAATACTGAGATAGCACTCCGCTATAATATGCAACCTCAGAGAGTTCGAGAGATACTCGCAACGTGCAGCGAGTACGAAGTACTTGCCTCAACCTTCACCCCCTCCAACCATCTGGCTGTTCTCTGCAGCAGGAAGAAGATGTTAGCCCTCTTCGATCGATTGAAAAAGGACTTGCTTCAGACAATTGAGCATACTCCAAACTACTAGGAAAAGCATCCGACCTCGATAGTAAAGAAGCTGCTGTTCTCAACGCTTCCAAGCCGCGGTTGTGGAGTACTCAACCCGAACAGCGAGCTGTGGTACATGTGACTCTGATAAAATACCAATTTCGCTAATCAGGATAGTAGGATGCGCTTGCCTTGGAATGGTTCGATTTTGCTCAGTTGTTGCTTTGCCTGCCAGGATGGATGGGTTGATTGGTTAGCACTCAAGTATGGGTTTGGAGCGCTCGGTTCGTGGTCTTAACCTTTAGACTGGCCCTGTTTCTCTTTCTGCAGATGTTTATTACGGCCTTTTTTCTTGAACTCCGTCCGAGGTTTTGGTCGATTGTCGTAGCGAGTCTTCACACGTGGCGCCTCCTCCTTCAAAGGTGATAACTTTGGTCGGACATGGTCTTTTGTTTCATGAACTCGTTGTTCGTCCTCGCTCTTTGGTTGTTCAATTGGTTCACCTGCGACAACTTATTTCGTCTGCTTCCTAGCCTTCACTCTTTCCTTTTTGATCTCTTTCTTGTGCTTTGTTTGGCTAATTTTCTTCTCAACCTTGCCAAGCAACTATTGAATTTCATCGAGGGTCTGCTGGAACAAAGCGTGTGTCTCCACAGCCACTACCAATTGTCCATTTTCAGTGGCCTTCGACTCGCTGATTTCCTGGATAGCACTACCAACACCACATCCGAGTTTGCTCTCAAAGAACTTCTGCTGCTTTTCGAGGTCTAGGTTACAGCTGTGCTTCAGCAGGTACACTGCAAGTTTGCGCATCATCGCAAGATGACATCCCTTGAGCCCAGCAAGCTGCTTTTCAAGTTGCTCCGTGGGCTCCTTCCTAAGCTTCTTGACAATCCTTTGAATGATGAACAGTCGCACCTTCTTAATACACTCCAGCAGTTTGTAGTAGCTGAGTACTCGGTAGTCAGCAGTATGCCGTTTCTTTTGTGCACCGCCCTCCAAAAAGAATTTGGTCATTGGTACTTAAAAGAGCATAAACCCATAGTGTTGACAAATGGTTTGCAGCGACTATAACAACACAGCTCACTCCTAAGAAGTAGTCACATGAGGATGGATGCTGGTCCTAATCCGGCTGACATTTTACGTGACAAGAAGGATGGGCCCATGCCGCAGTTCTGTAATTTGTCTCTGCCGATTCGATCGTCCGTCGGTGGCTACCCAGGGAATTGACAACTTAGCCATTATAATTCATCCGTCACTCCGATGTCCTTTTTCCGCAACATCTTTGGCAGCAAGAAGGTACCCACGCAAGCTTATGCAGGTCGAACCAACAGTTGACTCGGTCGTCAATACCAACGTCGTGCGGGTAGTCATTGCAATGAACCTAGAAAGTCAACTTCGGCGTGACTACCGACAAGCAGGAGGCTAAAGTTATCAGTTTTGCTGCTACCGAGGACAAAGCTGCTAACGAGAAAATTGCTCAGGAGCGAATGAGGTTGGAGAGGGACGACTTTGAAGAGCTCTCGAAGGAAGTGCTGCAGGAATAGCCGGTTACTGATGTCGATGAACGGTTCGACAGGCTCGACTGTAAGCTCACCTTCCGAGAGCTGTAGCTAAACAAGGATGATGTGCTTCCAGGTGAAGTGCTCATACTATACGAGAAGAAGCTGATCGAGATGAAGGTGAGATCGAACACCTATGTTCCCGGCGAGCTTATTGTCACCAACTATAAGTTCATGTTCCGGCCAGCCAACAAGGAGCTCTACCGATAGAGGGAAGACTATTTTAAAGTTCCTTTGGGACTGATCGACAAAATTGAGAAAAAAAATGAGAACAACCGGAAGAAGTAAGCCCTCCCGAAGTTGTAAATTCTCCTCAAGGACGAGAGATCATTCAAATTTCGATTCCCAATGCTCGACACTATGAAGCGGATAAGCGATTAACTGGTTCGCTGGGCGTTTGTTACTCATAAACGACATTTCTTCGCATTCCGACACTTCCAAGGTACCTATACGAATGATGTAGCCTTCAAGGATCTCGAGTAAAAGTACTGCGGTTGGCAGACCTACGATATTGAGAAGGAGCTTCTGAGAATGGGACTACAGCTCATGCCTCACTCCGAAAAGATTATCGGGGATATCACAAGCGACTACAAATTCTTGGATAACAGAGATGGGAAGATCTGCTCGACCTACCCGAAGTTATTGGTGGTTCCTTCTCGGTTGGCGTACGACTATATTGTGAGGTGCTCTATGTTTAGATCAAGGGAACGGCTGCCCGTGCTCACTTATGCCATTGAAGCCCAAGGCAGGCTAACAACCTTATTTCGATGCAGCCAGCCCAAGGTTGGTGTTAGCAAGAATCGATGCACTGAAGATGAGATGATGATGCGCATGATCGGCGACCCTCGCACCGAAATCCGAGAGTAATTCAAAGGTAAGCCAAACTGCCGAGTGTACGATGCTCGAGGTTACTACGCAGCAGTCGGTAACATGGTAGCAGGCAAAGGTTATGAATTGGCAGAATTCTACAAGAATTGCGAGTTGGAGTGGTTAGACATCCCAAATATCCACGCCGTCAGGGATTCCTATGTCAAGCTAAAATCTGCTGCCTTCGACGAGTAGAATTTGTATCATGTAGCGACGCCAAATTCGGTGCGGCACTTGCTGACTCGGGCTGGTATGATCTGATCTATGGCATTCTTTCAGGAGCTAGATCCATTGCGAGCAACCTTCTGAAAGGAATTAACTGTGTAGTGCACTGCTCCGATGGCTGGGATAGAACGGCCCAGCTCTGCGCACTTGCCGAGATACTGCTGGACCCTTACTACCGTACGATGGAAGGTACCTACCCGACTAAATCAAGGCTTCCAAGTTTTAATTGAAAAGGAGTTTGTTTCGTTCGGTCATCAATTCTGTTTGCGACTGTCACAGGGAATGAACCTACCCAACAACGAACAGAAATCTCAGGTGTTTATTCAGTTCTTGGACTGCATGACACAACTGATCTACCAGTTCCCGCTCAGCTTCGAATTCACAATTCGCTACATCAGTGAAATTGCTCGTAGGCTGAATACGAACCAGTTTGGCACGTTCCTGTGTGACTCACAACTGCAGCAATTCAAGACCAATGTCACCACTCGCACGGCATCTCTATGGAGCTACATGAACCACAATCGGGAGACCTTTCTGAACCCATACTACCAGCCTGGCTGGGCTCGCTTCTTGGATGTCAGTTGTGCACAGAAGAACGTCAGAATATGGAAGGAGCATTTCCTGTACTACACTGAGGGCTTCAAGGATGTCTATGCCATCTACCCTTGCGATTTCAGCGAGTACTCCTTAGCTAACTCAGCGAAAACCCCATCGTGATACACTCTCAAAAAAAGAAGGAAAATGAACTGTTAAGACAGCGCCATGCTGACAACTAAAAGGAGATCAAGAAGCTGCAAGAACAGATAGACGCAGCCAGAGCCAAGAAACTCGCGAAGCAGCAAACTATTCCGACATGATAAACACATTATAGTTGGGTTTTATGATGAGATCTGAGGAACTTACAGGGCAGGTTGGTGGCGGTGGGCTACCCAGCATGTCTACTCTCGTTCAACGACTCTATGAACGTGTTCGTACACTCGCCAAGGATTGTAACATCTAACCGCCAGAGCCACTGAGGAAATAACCACAGGCCCATGAAGTTCTGTTAACGTTGTGTATTGGTACTCTTGAGGACTTGCGTCGTCAGGTTATCCAAAGCAGAAAGTACCCAGCTGTTCATTCAGCATGATGGACGACTACAGGAAGCTGGAAGAGCTCAGTCAACGACACGAAGCCGAACTACGAAGACAAATTGGAGTAGCACTTGGTTGATAATCAGATCCAACAGCAACTGAAACTCTACGCGGAAACCCTCCAGCAAAAGTCTTTGGATGACAAGGATGAAAGTGAAAAGGTCATTCAGTAACTTCGGATGAGCTGTGAACAGATCAGCGACGAGAACTGCAGACTCAAATAATAGCTAAAGAAGCGCTACCGGGCACCAGAGACCAGCAGGGATAAAGACTCCCGAGCTGATACCTCTAGGGAGGTGAACTTAACTTTCCTGCTGCCTCGTCCCGAGCAGCTGTTGGAACGGCAGCGCGTCAAAAGCAACAATGGTGGTCAAAGTAAAAGCCCCTACTCAATAAGACCAAAGCTAGCAAAGATGAACGCATCGATCGGCATGAGCCATCCAACAGCAACCGTTAACCAATCTGCTTCAGACCAGTTTACCTCATTTAGACCTGGAGATGCTGCCACAAACATCCCCTACCTCGTGAATAGTCTGAAAAATAAGAAGAAGAAGCTACAGCATGGAACTATCATTGGTAAGAAGCAACGTTAGCCAGGTGGCAACTTCACAGAACGGTAGTTCCAACCATTGGAACGCAGTAAAAATTCTTCACAGATAAATCTTGAGGCGAAGGCACATATTCGCATAAAAACTGAAGCAGAGATTAACATCACCAGCAACAGTAAACATCATCCCGATCGACAGCCACATGTCAACTCTTCCACAATCGAAGAATCGGAGCATCGGAACAAGCTAGCAACCCTGCCCCACTGACCACCTTACTTCCGTAAAAGCCGTTACGATTAAATCGATTTGAACAGAGTAGAGTATCAACCACTCATTTAATGGCCACCTTGAGGTTTGGAATGCTGATAGGTCGGAACAGTGTCTCGTTGTAGTTCTCCTCGTTGATGCTTCGGGCCCAATCGAAGGTCTCCACTGGTTAGGCCTGGCGGTTAGGTGCTGGGAAAGTCACGACAGCTGGTTATAAACGGCCATAGTCGACCCTGATTGGCTGGTATGCTGGCTCATCGACGGGTGCTGCTGGGAAGGCTTGGTTAGCCAATGG
>ERZ724508.1767-NODE-1767-length-12239-cov-5.163247_pt1 | contig 12239 bp, 10 predicted proteins | sample MGYA00376041_ERZ724508 | MGnify/ENA primary metagenome ERZ724508 (study PRJEB28724, sample SAMN07190887) | wastewater metagenome | isolation source: effluent of sewage treatment plant in Hong Hong | place: USA: Christiansburg, Virginia | collected 2016-03-01 ...
TGATTAAATAAAGGGGAATTAACGAGATAATTCAAATATAAATTTCCTATTTTGATTAAAATATAACTTTATTATTAACATAACGGAAGATAAAATGTCAAGGTCAGAGCCGAAACCAAAAATTATTTATAAAAATTTGGAGGACCTTATCAAAAGTAACTCGATTTCCAAAAATAACAAAAGATATCATACTCAAAGAAATCATACACAGGGGCTAGCCGATATGACAAACCAGACCATTCCTATCTTTAACTAAGTGAAAGAGTTTAAGTACATCAGAGTCGGTAAAACATAAGCTAACGAGCACCAATAAGAAAACTTTGTAGCCAAAGTCGATATCTACTCAAATTGTTACAACTAAATTGATGCTATTTTTACTGAACTGGAGGACTTCTTTTGCCACTCGAAATAGAAATTTTTAGAGCAGATACGCACCGTGCTGAAGGCCAAATCCCAAAAGATTAAAGAATAAAGAATAATAAAATAAAAAGTGGAAGATATTAAAAAGATGTCTGATTATATAAAGCACATTTCTAAATATTTCATTGATGGAGAAGTCCCTGAAATAAATTCGAGTGCGGGAGAAGATTGCTTTTACCAGACAAGGAATTAAATAGGCCCATCAAAATCAACAGTGCCTACTGAGATTTACGAAGATTAATCAAGTAAATTGTTGGCATTATCCATGAAGAACAGCAAATTGAGAGCCAACAGAAGATGCGAAATTATGAACAATAGAAAAAAAACAGTATATGAACTCATCCTTGAGTAGAAGTAAAACAAGATGAGGCCTGGGAGCTGCAGTAAAAAGAATTTATAAAAAATAACTTGAGTTTTAAAAAATATGATTTTAATATGTTGTAATGAATAAACTAATAAGTAAAAAATCACAAATGTCATTATATTCATACATTTATCTTCATAGTCGTTTGAGCTCTGGTTAAGTACAAATGATGAACAACAACCTTTATAAATTTGGCCTTTCCAAATATGTTCTCAATAGTTTTTTGCCAGGGCTTTAAGTTCTTTTCATTTTTTTTTTAGTTATTTCCCTTACCTGTGCTCACTACTTCATGATGGATATTCCTCAGATTGTCTTTGTTATTCGTTTGCGTGTTAAATTTACTTTTTTATTATTCATCAGATTCATCAATAACAATCTCGACAAGCTTTTTCTGTTTTTCTTTTATTTCAGCTGGCTATTATTCCTCTATTCGGATTACCTATTTTTATTTTTATTACTCGTGGATTTCACACTTTTCTTTTTACTTTTATTTCTCCCGAAGCTTCTCTTTCTTTTATTCTATTTACATTTGAATTAATGTTTCTTCATCTGCCAAATAAACTCCTTTGCTATAATCTTTGGAGTAAGCATAGAGTGTCAACTTCATGGGATTGATCTTTATCTTTTTATCCTCCCATTCATACGTATCATCCTTTATTTGTTCTAGGATCAGTTAGTACAATTAAGTGAGCTTTGTTGATCGATTGAATTCTAGGTACTTCGGATTTCCAATTTTTTCATCTGTTTGACTTCGATGATGGAGTAATACTGGAAAAACATCTTCTTATATTCTCTCAATTTCAAACCCTTCCACCACTAGGTGTGATCCTTTCTACTTTTGAAGCACTTGAGCGATTTCTCCTTTTCCATGCACATGACCACTTTCCGAAACTATATCATTGATGATATTCTTATCTCTCCCAAATAAAAATACTCTAATTCCATCTAATTTTTATGATTTCCTAAATTTATTCACTTCTTCATGCTCTAAAATCTTCTGGTAGATGTTGTAAGACTTATTATCTAAATTTCTATTCATGGCAACATGAAATACATCGCTGAAAGAAAAGTCCTTAAATCGATATACAAACTTTATTTACACTTGACTTATTCTTTAATCTGCTTTTAAATTGGAGATACTGAAAACTATAATATTTTATTTATCACAATTTTTTATTAAGTCTCGAACTGTTTTTGCGCCAATGATCTATGTAAAGTTTTTAGCAGTCTTCTTAGGTTTTCCTTTGAGGACTATATTTTCTGAAGAGACACATACCCCGTCATCCTTAATTTTTGATTAGAAAATATGCTCTCTCAAATTCTAGATAGATTTATTTTGATCCATTTATATTTAAAATTCGTATTTTCCATCTTCAGATTTAACACAGATCTCAACATAATTTTTTAAATCATGGTACCATGAATTGGTTGGGTAAGGAAATTTTTCTTCCAATTATTTATGTATTTTTTACACTATTATTATTCCTAAAACATTCCTTTGAACAGCTGGGCCCCTCACTAACAAATTATCATTCTTAATTTATGTTAGCTACTTTTTTTCTTCATAAAAATATCTCAGTTGAAAATTTTATTCTTCATACATACTTTTTAGCTTATTTAACAAATGAGAGTTTCTAAAATTTCGGTCCACTTAAAGAATTTAATGAAATTTTATTTGATATTAATAGTTCTGTTCTCCTTGGTCGATGGTCTTGATTGCAACAGACCCCAATTTAATAATAAAAAGAAAACTATCAGGGCTAATAATAAGAGGAAAGTATATAAGATTGATAGGGCAGTTGGGATCTCTGATCACTTCCTGAAAATTGGATTTTCTGTATTGCAAATTAATTAAAGTTTCATATTCCACTTTTTACATGGATGTCAGATAAATGTAAACACCTAATCCTTTTTAGTTAAATGGTTTAATCCAATCTTCAATTTTTTAACTTTTAATCAGCCTACCTATTTATTAACCCTCCAACTATTGAACATTCTTAGGTATCAGCCCTAAAAAGTCTGCAATACTGCCCTTTATATTTGTGGACCAGTTTAAAGCTTGAACATTATGGTAAAAGTTTTTACGATTTCTTTGCTATTCCCTTTATTCCTGCTTCACTATCTCATGCTACTTTAGCCACTCGGGATAGACAGGTTCACCATTTAATAGTTTTTCTTTCAATTCTGTTTTAACATAGACAAGCATATAAGCAGTTGAGCTCGAAACTGTCTTTCGGTTAAACACTTTGAACTCTCGAGCATCGAACTCGACAAGGTCAATTTCTCCTCCGAAATTATAATCGAATACTTGGTGTTTTGAGGCCACACTGACTTACTGGTCATTGAATCGATACCAATAATCCTTAATTTTAACGAAAGCATAATAGTGACCCGATTCGGCCTTAACTCCTTCATGGACGAGCACCGCATATAATTAATATTGATTTGGACCTTCCGCTGAGACTTGCCATTTAGAAAAATCAATGGTATTTGGATACTCAAACTTGTTCATGATTTTTTCATTTCTCTCGGTATGGTAATTGAATTAAAATCTTTTGAGTTGAACCATGATGATTGGAGGCAAAAACAAAAATTTCACGCCTAAATATAGACACTTTTACTTTTAACTGCTTCTTGTGGCCCATACTCATCAGTATTATACAGATTGTCCCCAGAAAGAACTTGCTCAGCTACATAATCATCAAGAGATTGTCCTAAACTGTTCGATATGTTCAATGGGATATTAAAGAACGGTTCAACATTTTCTGATCTATAATCAGTTTAACATAAGTACATTACTAACTTTCAAGCACTCGATCACATGAAGCAATTTCCCTTCGAACATTTCTTTCATGCTAATATGTTTTGGATTTTAACAGGCCTCTTGAAGTTTCATTTCCAAAGCCTCATAGAAAATGCAACTAAACTATTGCGCATCTTGCTGAATGTTCACTTATTTTTTCGTCCATCCGAAAGATTTCACCAGCTGCTCGGCAGATACAGGCTTCTGTTAATTGTCAAGTTTGTGAAATAGTACTTGAAGAGTGGCAGGAAATTTATTTTAATCCTGGATTGTGGCTTCGAAAACCAAATTTCTAAATCAGAGATTTGTTACTTAAACTATGAAATATGACTGAGCATTTGTAGATAAGAGTTCATATAGCAGGTGTTCCCTTGATTAATCAAGCCGTTGTAATCAGATACCTGCTCGACTTTTTTTTTGATATTCAGGACAATAAAAATATCAGAATTTACCTATTTTGTTTTAACTTTGACAATTTAAAAATACGATTAAGAGTTTAAGATTTTAGGACTTTGCTTGATTGTTTTGCAATTAACTTCGTAATTTCCAATCCAGCATACTTTTCCCCACACTAGAAAGATAATTTCATCCTCTTACTCTGACTCTTCCTCGTCATCTAGCCCAGAGTTGGAGTTTTGGCACTATTTTTTATCCTTAGCTAGAGTTTTGTGGTCAATTTCAGCTTTCTTTGAATTCTTGGTTCCATTTTTCTTACCATTGTGCTATTAAGGTTTTAATCTTGCTTCGATTATTAGTTCTTCCATTTAGTTATTTATAAATTTTATCTATAAAATGGTCTCACCAACTCGAGTCCAAGTTTATTTGTTCATCTGATTAAACAATGTTATTGGCACTTGGATGATATCTTTCGTGACCTCTAGTTCAAAAGAACGGTATATGATCAGCTCCTCTCCCTCAGTGATGGGAATATTCTCCGGCAATGGATTTTCATTTTACTATTTCTTGTTATTTTTGCGGGTTTGACGTCGAGTTCTTTTCTCATTTATAGGTTACGCTTTCTCTTTCTTCGGTTTCGTATTTTTTGGGTTCGTATTATAATCGCTTCCACTTTGGGATGACATTTGAATTATAAATGCTGAAATATTATAAAATCTTTATATGACCTCAAAAAGTCAGACTCAATCTCATTTTTAAATTAAATGAACACAATGATTAAAAAATATCATTTCAATCATAAAAATTTATCACTTTTAAATGTGTTGATACGATAGTTAGTTAATATTGATGATCAATAGACATTTTTACTACTTATTTCTATCGCCTCCTCCGATTATTCTTGGTTTTCTTTGTTTTTTTTTGCCGCTCTCACTGTGATTCTGGTAAAGTCTTATTCGTGAATTTTAAAGAACAAGTTAGCCTATCGATAGGTTCGATTATGGTCAATAAGTTCTTAATATTCAGATTGATCATATTTTTTGCTTTAAACTAATTTTTTGGCAACAAATGCCACAAATTTTTCATTGATCAGCATAAAAACGACTAATATGGTTGATACGATTTGGAAAGCGTCTTCGTATATCATATCCTTGATGAGCTGGAACAAATTAATTTTCTCTTTGTTGTAAATTATTAAATCAATTGAATTACGCCCTAGCCAATAAAGAGGAACATAAAATCGCATCAAACTTTGTGCTAAATTACTAAGTTTCGTCGATAGTCCACGAGGCTGCTTACATACTTTCAAAAGCATCCACTTCGCAATAATATAGAGCATAAGTAGCGCAGGCAATTAAATCAAGATCAAAATTTGAAAACAGCCTAAATAAAAGAAAGACATCATTAATGATGCGTGAAGTAATGAGTAATAGATTTATATGGGAAAATCTAAAGGCTAGAATAGTTAATTTGCTTAGAGTTGATTAAGAAGAGAGTTCCTACTTTTCGATTTCTATTTAATGCATGAGATCCACTTTTTAAAACGAGTTATTGATAGAAGTGTCAGTAAGGGCTTAAAGAAATTGCCGAATGACACGATTAAAATGGTGAGAGTGATTCTGGAAAACAAATCCATTTGTTTTTTTTAGGTCGTGACCTTGTTGTAAAACATGATTAAAAAGGGAGAGATGGAAACATTGAAGAACATAAAAAATGTAATTTTACGAATCAGACTGCGCTTGATGTTTGTATTTGATATGTGCGCTTCAGTATGATTGGTTGCATATTCAAGAAAGTTGATAATGAAAAAATTTAATAAAAAGATGACCATGGATGATATTATTTGATTGATCTACCCGGATATGTCTTTAGAATCGTCTTGAAAGTTTAATATTACCACTTATGATACCAATCCAAATACTAAAATAGTAGTGCAGATTAAAAATGAGGAAAAACGGATTGTCTTCGTTCTGAGGTAAGGATTTTATAGATTCTACCATTTAATATCATCAGGAGCTGATGCTGGCTCAACACTTATATGTTGTCTGCCGATCCTTGTGTTAGAACAGCAAGTGCAAAGTTTTTTTAAAAGCTTCTCGAAAAAGTTACAGGAGTATTTTTTCAGGACCTAATTTCTTTAATTAACTGTTTAAAAGACCACAAAAGCGATAGATAAGCGTTTTTTTTTATCGTTTAAATTTTTGATAATCTCTTGCAACTACTTCATGGTGGTACCCAACTTCTATTAAATCTCATTGATTTTATTTGATTGCTATTGATTTTGCTAAATCTGAGTGCTGAAATACCTCAAAGTTTTCTTTAGTTTGGCGATTTTTATCATGCACTTATGGTACTATCTCACTTGAAAAGTAAAAACTACATCATCAATATGATATTCTTTAAATAGATCTCGAATCTGCTTTTCCGTACAATTCTTTGGTAAATTTAGCAGTTGCACAGATCTTTTCTCAATAGAAAAATTAAAAGCTCGATACCGATATTTTTTTCTTTTTAAATGGATTTTGATACCTAAAATTAGTATAGAGTAGAGTAAGAGTTCTATCATCATTGACATATTGTTCCCTTTATTTATGTAGCCGAGCATTATGTTAAAATTAAGGCCCTATATCCCATTAAAATGATATTACACTCTCTGACTGTCACAAGTCTCATCACAAAGATAGAGATATTCGCCTATTTTAATGAACAAAACAAAAATGATCAAAAAGATCATGAGAAAGACAAAATTAAAAAACAGCGGTACCTCCTCTCCTATTTTCCTCAGAGCCGAAATATTTTAAAATATTGAGACACTATCCTACCCAACAAACTGATTGCAACATCCACATTTAGATTAACCATTTTGGTTTTATTATCGCTTGTACAGCTTGCAGCTTCGGGCATGAATCTACGCGAGGGTAAAATCGGGAGGAATTCTATACTTCTAATACTTCATGTTGAATCTTTTTTGCAAATATTTTATAATTATATCTACCTATTAATCACCTATTGAATTGAAGAATTAGACGATCAAAATATATGTATTATGCTCATGAAATTATTAATATTGATTATAAATGACAACAAGATTTGAAAACTTCTAGTCATTCTATCCCTTTTACCTGTCTCAGCATACCAATCAGACAAACAGAAGACTTCATGTGGTCGGAACTCTAATCGCTATTTTGATGTTGCTGAGGGCTATTGTTTGGTTTAGCTGGACCAATTTACTAATTGTTCCCATTGTTGGCTATGGATTCGCCTGGGTTGGTCACTTTATCTTCGAGAAAAACAAGCCTGCCACATTCAAGTACCCCCTGTATAGTTTTCTGGGAGACCTGCGACTATTGAAAGACACTTTGACAGGAATAAGGAAATTTTGATAAGTTAAAAACCACATAATTTAGTAAGATTGTCGGAGTATATATTATATTTAAATATAAGACAAATAATTTAACATCATTTGATTCTTCAAGCACAAGTGTTGCCAATTGGCTGCATATTATTTGCACATGCCATGCATTGGTTGGTTTTGTCATTGAAATCTATGCAGTTTTGGTCGACAGCCAGACAAGAATAGTTGGAGATGTAAAATCCCTTCCTGCATCTCGAGCAATAAGAACTTTCGTATCTCTCACAGTTATAATCATATAGAGCTGGGTAGATGCAATCATTGTCCTGGAAGAAATACCCTACTATGCATTATGTGCATTTTTATGTATATTTGTCCACATTTTTACAATATGCAGAAATTGCTTTGCACATGTTATTCATGCTTAAGTAGTATCCCTAGTCGCATTCTACGCAGAGCCCATTACCTCCCACTGTTGAACAGTTAGGAATCTATAAAGCTTGGGCTTGCAAACATTTTTTCTACACCAAATTGTACCCGTCATAGCACGAAGCGCAAAAACCATTTGTCATATCATGGGTCTTGCAAATTGGGTCTAACTGCTGGCATGTTCTTTCATTTTGGCTGTAGTAATATCCATTTGAGCATTGAATGCAATAATCACTTCCCATTTTGACGCAATAAGGGTCAGAGTTTGGGCTGCTTGCTTTTTAAAGGACACAAGTGTTATCAGAAATTGTGTAGCCTGGCCAGCAGCTTAAGCATCCTCCGTTATTCATATCCAAAGACTTGCATAGAGGGTTTTGTTGCATACACTTGCCATTGATTGCCACGAAGCCTTGATAGCAGGCAACGCAATAATTATTTTCGTACTTTCTACAGTTAGGATCTTGAGACTTTGCTAGAATACATGTTCCGCTAGATACTTCATACCCATTATAGCATGTTAAGCAGGCTCCTGACCGAGGGTCGAAGGTTTTGCAGAGAGGACTTGCTTGTTTGCATTTATTATCAGACCCAATGTAAAATCCACTCACACAGTCCTGGCAATTCGATCCTTGGAAAGTTTTGCAGTTTGGATCTTGGGACAATCCTTGGACACAACTATTTCCAGATAACCCATAGCCAGGATAGCATACTGTACAAGCTCCACTCAAAGGATTATAATCTTTACATAAAGGATTGACTGAGCCGCATTTTCCATTTGGATTGACGTAATACCTGGATGAGCATGAGGAGCAGGTTCCATCAGCATTAAAACTACGGCAGTTGGGATCTTTAATGGAAACTTCGCAATTCCCATTCATTTGATTGAGACTGTATCCAGGATAACAACTTGTGCATGCACCAGAAGAAATAGATGTTTTGCACAATGTGTTTACTTTTTTACAAATTCGGCTGTCTGTGTTATAGTAAAATCCTTTGTAGCATTCAGTACACACTTGGCCTGAGAAAGTTTTACAGTTGCTGTCTTTAGGTTTTCCAATTATGCATTTTCCAGAGTCAACTTGATATCCTGGATAGCAGGCTGTACATTCGCCCATTTGGTTACTTTATTTGCATAAAGGGTTAACAGGAACGCATTTGCCTTCAGAGCCTACGTAATATCTATTGGAGCATTTCACACATCTTCCACTGTTATACTCTCGACAATTTAAATCAGAACTTGATTGAATATTTCCTAACCCTTATTTTTGTTGTGTTCTTCCATTTGAAGGGTTTGAATTTTAATTGTTTGAAGTTTGTGTTGCTTGTGTTGTTTGTGTTGGGTTTGAGACCACAATTACTATCTTAACACAATTTTTTTGATTCAATTCATAACCTGAAATACATTGAGTGCAAGCTCCTGAAGGATCAGACAATTTACAATTTTGAGGAAGTACTTGACAGTTATTTTGAATACTTTGATAGTACCCATCTTTACATTATCTGCAAGAAGTCGGGCCTAAATTTTTACAATTTGGGTCATTATATTTGCAGATTTTCTCACCACTGCTGTAAATAAAGTTTGGTTTACAAGAACTACATATATCATTATTCTTAATCAAGCAATTTGGATCAACACATTTGCCATCATCCACAACATACCCACCAATTAAGCAAGTTGTACATCTCCCATTTTGAGGATTATAATCTTTACATTGATCAGATACTTTTGAGCATTTGTTCCCCTCAGGAAAATATCTTTCAATGCAGATCAAGCATTTTCCTGGATTTTTTTGGTCAGGTACTTGACAATTTTATATGACTATTTTTTTTGTGCAAGGGTTTCCTGGAGCTAATATTTCGTAATCCTTCACGCATTCAAGACAAGCTCCTGTTTCTATGTTTGGAGTGATACAGTTTTGTGGTAATGGTTTACATTTGCCTGCTTTATCAGCATAAAAGCTAGGTGCACAAGACTGGCATCTTCCGTTAAAAGATGTAATACAGTTGGGATCAAACTATCTGCAAACTCCATTTTCATCTGGTTTGAACCCTTGTTTGCAGGACTGGCACTTATCTTGACTTGAAGTAAGACAATTTTTGTCCACACAACTCCCATTAGGATCAAGAGTTAATCCAAATTTACAAGCAAAGCAAGCTCCTGTTTGAACATTATGTCCATCGCATAAATTGGAGACTTGCTCACATTTGTTTTCTTTTGGGAAAAATCCATATGTGCAAACAGCGCACCCTCCATTATTATCTGGAGCTTAACAATTTTCTATATGAACTGTTTGGGCTGATGAACCAGATCCATCTAGAAATTGGCTATTAGAGTCATCTGTAAAACCATTAGGGCCTCCCATCTATCGATTTAAGAGACACTTAGGTCCCACTTGATTATATCCTGATTTACAAACTTTACATTCGGTATCGGAAGATTGGATATAACAGTTTGGAATTTTTTTCTTTTATTAATAACATTTATAACCAGACATAAAATATCCTTTTGCACATTTTTGACAAGACCCATCTTATTTTCTGACTTAAGAACATCCTTTTGATGTATCTTTACAGATTCCTCCAGTTAAAGAAAATCCGTCGCTGCATTTCGTGCAAGTTCCCTTCGCATTGGTCGCTTCACAGTTTAGAACTCCAACGCATTTTCCTTCCTGCAGATTAGTTCCAAATCCACATTCTAAACATTAGCCAGGTGCGCCTTCGTTCAGACATCCGATGTAATTTTTTTCGCATATTCCATCTTGGGTAACAGTAAATAATGGTTGACATCTGAAGCATTCTTGCGTGGGGCCGAATAGAACACAATTTTATATTACAACTTCGTTGCATCCTCCCATGACACTAGTCTAGAAATTTGGCTTACAAGCAAAACACATAGTACCACTTTATTCGCATTACTCACAATTATCTGGGCAGTTGGCATTAGCAACAGTTGCTAAGGCAAAGAAAAAGAGAAAGATTATTTTCCAATATTTCATTCTATTAATGAATTATAATTTCGATCATTCCGACGCACATATTTATATTTCTCAAATTCTATAAATATTTTACTGAATACGGTTTGAAAATCATTAAATTTTCTTTTTCTCACTTCATTATGTTTTGAAAAACTGAGAAAAAGAACAAATTTCCTGTCAAAGTGAAAACAAAATATAATAAAACATTTGCTCTTATAGAAGCAAATAAATTTGTAACTGATGATCTCTATCAATATCATATCGGAAAGATAATAATATTATATAGAACATATTATTGTCATCAAGCAAATCAATTGAGTTGAAAAAATAATCGTTATGGATCACAAGTACACTTAATCAGCATTGTTCAGGTAAAACGGCCTTAGTTTCAACCGATTCTATCTCTATATTTTTAAATTAAGGTCAGTTGTGCTGATTCCACTGTATCCGTTTGGATCGAAAGACCGTCTCCTTAACTCATTTCGTCTATTTTCTCCTCTTGCTTCTTCAATTTAATTGTATTTTATCATATAATTCTATATTTTTTTCGAACTTTATTTTTCTCCATGTCCCTGCATGACCTAGGAGAAGTTTCTAGGGTACAAGTTTATTATATCGTACTTTTTTTATTGTGAATAGTGAATTTGTCTGTCAGATATGCCTTTAGCATATTTCAAGGAATTGATACCATAACTGGAAAGATTCGACTAGGCTAAATATTATCATTATATTACATCTTCGTATATTTTTATTCAATTCTCCCATGATTTCTCTGGCTTAAGGATTCAACTCTTTTTCAATTTTGCGATCTTTGATTCCATTTCGAGGTGGAGGGAGTGGCTAACTCTGACCTATTGAAGAATTTATCATCGCAGAAAATATATGTCCGGAAATACTATATTATTTTCACTCTACTAAGTAGGATTGTTAATTCTTCTTTTGTTGAAGTCACTGAAAAAATCAGCATTCATGAAAGTACAATCTTTTATAATTACACTATAATAAACTCATTAAAACGAAAAATACATATGAAATAAGATTCTGCAAATTTGTACAATTTTTTTATCATTCAGAAGCATCAAAAACAATTAAATAGTCTGAGGTCACGAATGTGCTAGGGAATTTTCTCTTTCCTATTTTAAATCCAGTTCCAAAGGTAGTACTCTTGTTTATTCCGGCGAGCACACTAGCAATTGCATAACGAAGGAAATTTAAATCTTTCACCACGAAATTTGGATCAAGTGACTTAGCTACGGGTCCAAATACATTAGCGCCTAAAATCAAAAATGTCAAGCTATCATCTTCAGCAATTACTCTGACGACAAAACTGATGTCTATTTATATTTGTAAGACTTGTTTTGCTTTGTAGGTAAGGGTACATATCTAGCCAGCTGCAGCAAAGATCTCATGTGTATCATAAGAATTCAATTTTATTTCAGAGAGATTTCTATTCCATTTACATTAGACTTCAAAAGCATCATCTGCTGGATAGTTCTATGC
>ERZ724508.1768-NODE-1768-length-12234-cov-13.002874_pt1 | contig 12234 bp, 13 predicted proteins | sample MGYA00376041_ERZ724508 | MGnify/ENA primary metagenome ERZ724508 (study PRJEB28724, sample SAMN07190887) | wastewater metagenome | isolation source: effluent of sewage treatment plant in Hong Hong | place: USA: Christiansburg, Virginia | collected 2016-03-01 ...
CTTCTACTTACTATTCTTGGCAATATCTTATTAGATACCTCAAACATCTTATTTACCTTGAAAGTCGTAGACCAATCTGCTTTCTTTGGATAAGTGAAAGTCGTTAGCTCTTTATAGATATTGAGCATTCTCTGATGATACGGGTCTAGCAAATCTTTGTACTGGTCAAATGTCTTTGACACCATCAATACAGCATTTGCTTGTTGTTGTTTGTTTGCTACCATCCGTTTGTTTGCAATAAACTAAAGTTGTATTACTTTTACCTTGCACAATGTCAAGACTTAATATATGTCATCGTCATCATCACCACCTATCAGCTTTGGATTACCCATCTCATCGTATACTATGTTTATGTCTTTGTATGCCTTACTATTTGGGCTTATCTCATACATACTATACAACATTTGCATTGAGTCTATGATGTCATCGTGTTTACCTCTAGGAAACCTTTTTAGCTCAAACTCTAATTCACTCATCCCTACTCTATGATAGATATGTCCATTCCTATATAGTGGTATCAATTTCCTAAGTTTCTGCTCCTTATCTCCTGTCTGTTTTATATCCTCTATGTTTGCATACATTCACTTACGCTGCATCTCTGCTTTGAGATTGAAACCTATTATCTGTTGTGCAGCTACTGCTTCAATACCTATTTTTTCTGGATTCCGCTTCAAATGGTGGTATATAAGTTTGTCTATCAACTCTGCTGGGTTATATCTCCCAACACTATACTCCAATACATACATATCCATCCCATCAAACAAGCCTGTCATTATACAGGTATTATCTGCACTATCCTTTTTGCTAAACGCTGGATCACACGCTGTAAATATTCTTCACTTCTTCGGCTTTGTATCTTCTGTGTAATATCTAAACCATTCCTCGTGAAACTCTTGCGTATCTTTGTTTACTGGGTTCTGTTGGTATTGGGTAGAGAACACAACAGGGCTTTCTGCTTTCATCTGCTCTAGCATCTTTATTGGAAATCTCTTTTCAAAGAAGCTCTCACCAACCTTGCGATATTCGTCATCTCTTTCGGCTATTGCTGGGATTATCAACTCATCCCAATCTTCACCTATTCCTCTATTTTTTAAGTCCAATAAGAAGCCGCATAAGTCGTCATCGTGCAACCTCTGCATTATTATAACTATAGCTCATTCACTCTTATTATTAAGTCTTGACTTAATTGTATCTTGGAAGTTATTGTTTACGCCTGTCCTTACAACATCACTATTCGCATCTGCTGGTTTCAATGGGTCATCTATAATTATACAGTTATGTATAAGAATATTGTTTGCGAAAAAATTATTATTATCAGAAACTTGTATATCATATACATCTTCTTTTATATCTAAGCATTCAATTGAGGATACGGTGTCTTCTTGGAATGATGGTGTATTGCATGATGTGGACTGCATACAGTAACTAGATTTTCATAGTTGTTGTTCATTGGATTGCGATCTTTGTGATGTATTATAAGCTGTTCAATTCATCAACATATTACACATTTTCATCAATCCCTCTTTAATATATCTTTCCTTGCTTTGTAAAATTCTCTCGGATAATTGTCTAGCGACATTCAATGCTTGTAGTTTGAGTTCTGTAATCATTTCATTTTTTCTGAGTGATGATCGTTTTTGCAAGACATACAACAAAACCTTGTTATGTAAGATAGTGGATGAAATGTTTTTCAACACTGTAAACAATCTATTTTTTTTCTTTTTTTCTCAAAATGTTCATGTTTGCATAGATCAGAACAAAATATGCTTGTACTTCTTTTGTATCAAGTATCACAGTTCCTGCATTTTGCTCTTTTTGATAAGTTGCGATATGAAGTAGAACAACTTTTTCAACAAAATGCGTGCGTTGCTCATTTCTTGACCGATCTTCTCATGTCATGTATTTTTTTTACAGTTGCCTTTCAACAAAATCAACATTTTATCTGCAAAGGAATTTTTCTTAACTCAAAATAGCATATCCTGCACATTCTTCATTTTCAGTTCTTCTTCTCTCAACATCTCTGACATACTCATCATCTTGATAATTTTATCTCATCTTTGTATATCCTGCGTCTTTGTGTATCATTTTCATAAAATGAAAACTCTGTGTTCTGGAGTTGTTCTAAGTTCAACTCATGAAGATAGAGTAATTTTGTATATTCTACCATTTTTAATCATTCTATAAGCTAAAATAGGTTTTAACTCTATCTTATTTGTAGAATGATTATAGGAATAAGCACTTACTTTACTATTCTTTTTCATCAATTCATCAACTCTTAGCTGTCATATGTTAGTATTTATTATAGTATCTCAAGTTATGCAGTCAGCACCAACTCATGTAATAGTACCAGTAGAACCACTAGCATACATCTGACCACCTGATATAGTTTCCCAATGTTGTCTATTGTTTTGGTCTGGCTTCAATTCCTCTCTTTTTGGGAATACAGACAAGTAAGTATCACTTGTATATATATCCCTAGCTCATCAGTTGTTTTTTTCAGCAAGCTCTGCACTATATGAGATAAGCATAAACTTTAACCAAGGGTCATGTCCCAAACACCAAACAGGAAACGCTTTACTAACTATCTCTGTCTTTAGGCTACGAGGTGGGATGTTAATAATCAATCTCTTTATCTCGCCAGTATAGACTTTTTCTAGCTTATCACATATCAATCTTATATGTCGGTTGTCATCCATCCCAGACCTTTTTTCTTTTGTCCAGTAATGATTGATAAAAGCATACAAGCTCTCCCTTTCTTTAGAGTGCAATTCCTCTAGCTTCTTGATTGCATATATCTGTGCAGCTTTCTCTTGTAAGCTAGTCATGCGTTGTGCAATGTAAAATTACAAATCAAAGAATATAATATCAATGAGTTTCGCTATACAATAGATAGAGAATAATGATGCAGCTATAAAAAAGAATACATAAGCCATGATGTTATTTTTTATAAAACTATTCTCCTCATAGTTTATTTAATGCCCAACTTGCTCATCAAATTCACAATGTACCACCAGCAGCATACTTAGCTATTTTTCAGAATGCTGTCGGAGTTTCTTTTGCTAATTCTGGGATGTTTTTAATAAGTATATCCCTTGCTTCTATAATAGAACTCATATCGTAGAACTTAGCTTTTACATCTGGTCATCATTGGCTTCTTACAACATCATCTAGTTCGTCGTTCATTATTCTTCTTACAGATTGTCGCAATCTATTCGCTTTTGCTGTTGTTGGAGCTGGGTTTGTAGCCAAATTCTTCTGTGCAGAGCTAAACAAATCATCCCATTCTATTCTTATTTTCCATAAGTCATCAGCAGACTTCGCTTGTGGTATCTTACTTTTTAATGCTTTGATAGCTTTTACTTGTGCTGCTGTCCATTCGTCAGACAGTTTGGCAACTTCATCTATTTGGTTTCAAAGTTGTGCCTTAAACTTAGTCATTGTGCCTATCTTTATCTTTCACAAATCATCTGCAAGTTCTGTTGCCATCTTTTTACCAAATTTACCAGCTTCGTTTATTACTTTTTGCGGATCATTGGCGGATATACCTTTTATCTTTTGCGAGATTATCTTAGCCCCATTTGCTACCCTTTCAGTTGGAGTTATCTCTGCTTTTTTGCTTAATAGTCAGTTAGTAAACTTAGCCCTACCGCTTTCTGCTGCTTTAATAAAGTTGGGAGATGTCCCTTTCTCAGTAAAGAGTTCCTGCATTGCCTTGTCTGCTTTACCACTTCTGTATCAGCCTATTCATCCAAGTAACGCTCATACTCATCAACCTATTATATTTTCGGTAGCTGTTGCTTTTCTTCATTCGCTACCAGCAGTAGCTATGTTTGTAGTAACAAGTCATTGTGTTCAGCCTACTAAAGAACCAGCCAAACCTCTTAATACTGGATTAGATATGGCTTTTGTAGCTCAAAATCCAGCTCATCATAAAGGCAATGTTGGCACAGTCGATAGTGCTATATTGGCTGTGGTTTCTCCTGCTGAAAATGCTTTGCTAGATGGGTCAAATCATTGTCTTCTTAAACTAGCTTCTTCTTCTCACTTTACAAACTCTTGGAAACCTTGCACCTTCTCTCTAGCTTTGTCTGCTCATACCAAGTCTAATGCTCATGATACTAAGTTAGTACCAAAGGTACTGACAGCTTGTTTACCCATACCAATAAGATAGTTCAATACTCATCACTTAGCGTTATCTGCTCAATATAACTCTGGATAAGCCTGTGATATTCTTTCTTGCGTAACTCAAGGCTTCTGTAAATCATAATACAGATCTACAGCTATCTGTGGGTTTTGTCTTATTTTCTTTATTATAGTCGCATCACCTCATAATTCAGGGTATGCTTTGAGTATCTGCTCATCTGTTCACTTAGCAACATCGTAATACAAATCTTTGAATGTATTTGCACTCTTTGCAAGCTGTGCTGATTGTGCAGCTACCTGTTCTTGTTGCTTAGTCGCATCTTGTTGCTTCTTTTTTTCAATATCAGTCTTTAGTGTAGTAACTTGTTTTGGTGTAACAACATTTCACAATCATCAAACTACTCAAGGTGCAACAGCAGGCTTCATTGAGCTTGGAAACTTTACAGGAGCTGCTGTCTTTTGTGTAACTATATTACCAAGAGCTTGTTTTATTCAAGGCTTAATCTGTGGTCAAAATCATCATATAGCCATAGTTATTGTATATTATCTAAAGTCTTCATCCAGATGGGAGTTGTGCTGGTGGAGTAGCTGTTTGAGATCAAGGCGTTGTAGGAGCTATTGGGTTTGTACCCTTTTTAGCATCTTCTAGCGTTATAGGTACACCTCATGCGTTTCTAATCATTCTATTTATCTGCTCTAATGCAACATCTTTACTTATACCACTATTAAGATTACCAACAGTATTTGCTAATGCAGTCCATTCTCACTCAGATAGTGCTCCAAGACTTACTCATCTCTTTTTGAGTTCAGCTATTTTTTCTAGCGTTAGATTACTCTTGATATAGTTAAGTTTGAATTGTGCATTTGGATCTAATAACCCAGAACTTCTTACAGTAGAGTTAGCTACTGTTTTAGCTATTCCATACAAATTACTTAATAAATCAGAGTTCATATCTCCTAATGGCACATTTGCTTTGCCTCAAGCTCAACCTCAACCACCACCTCATCAACCAAATCAAGCTCATCATACAGGAATATCATATCTATTTGTTTCTGGATTTCGTTGGTATACTTTTTCGCTTCTTCAACTTCCCACACTGATTGTCTTAGCAGCTTCTCCACCACCTCACATACTTGTCATAGCAGCACTTCTTATGATAGCTTGCAAATCTGCTGGCACTGTATTAATAAATTCTTCGTTTATAGTACCATCTGCGTTCCTTGCTAATGTTGCCCACTCTTGTATGTCCTTAGCACTTCCTATATCTATACCACTAGCTTGTACTGCACTCACTAAATTATTAACAGCATCCATATAGTTGGTACTATTTGCAGCATTCGCTTCTGCGGTCTTCTTTATTGCTTCTATCTGTCGGTCTTGTGCGGCTTTTGTGTACGAATTTATCTGTTCTCTTAATGCTGTTATTGTATCGCTATCTGCTCATTCTAGCTCCGCTTGCTTCATTGCTATCTCTGCTTGCATAGCTGCGTTCAAATTCTGGATAGCTCCGTCTGTTCTCTGTTGGATGTCTACCTTTGTTTGTACTGCATCGCTACTTCTACCAAATCCACTAAAGCTCAACACACTCTGTGCTGCTTCTTTCTGGCGTTCTCCACTAGCCAATAATTCTGCTTTCCCTGTATCGTATTGTGCCTGTATTGATTTCTTATATTCTTCTAAAGCATCAATATCTCTTTGGGACTCTTTTACTATCTCTTGATCAAGTTGTGTCTGCAATCATTCGTCTTGTGTAGCAAATGGGTTGGCTACTACTTTACTTTTTTGCAACTCACTTAATGCCTTTTGTGCTACCATACCTTGATACCTTTCTGTTTCTGTAACTTTAGCAGGGTTTGTCTGTGCTTTAGCCTGCAATCTCATAAGATAGTCTTCTGGATTGGTAGCATCGTATGTTAGCTCTCCTACCATGAAATTCTTTATTGGATCAGTTGGAGTAGCTACCGTTGGCGATTTTCTACCAGCCATTGCTATATCTCAATCAGCTCAACTAGAGTATGCGTTAGCAAATCAACTTGCTGGCATAGTAGTAGGTGTCCCAGCTGGTACTTTAGGCATAGGACTTTGGTCTGTCTTGAGAGGATATGAACCTGTATCAGCTGGTTTCATTGGGTTTACTACTCCTTTAGCTTTGGCAAACTTATCCACATTTTCTTGTGAGATACCTTTCTTTTTAGCTGCCGCTTGGATTTGTTCATAAGTTAGAGCCATCTATATATTGGAAGATAAATTTATTATGTAATATTACCAGTTATTGCTATTTTTATGAACTTACCAGCCACACCAGATGCACCATTATTACCATTAGCTCAAGTACCAGCTCATATACTACGAACTCAAGCTATACCTGCTGTCGCTGTTGTCGTTCAAGCTCAAGATAGAGTTTTATATAACAATATGTATAACCCACCAGAACCACCTCAACCAGAACCTCATCCTCAACCATTGCCTGTTGCAGTTCATCAATTACCACCATTTCATCAGTGAGCTGCGATTGCTCAAGCATTAACTATTGTTTTTGCACATATAAATACCACTCATCAAGAGCCTCATCATCCTCATCAGCTTCATCCGTTAGAACCTCCTGAAGGAGAACCTCATCATCCTCATCCACCTCATCAACTTCCTACTTGTAGTGTAGAACTTCAAGAAGTTAACAATATATTAAACACCTCCATTATTTTCTTTGTGTCATTGAGATTTGTAGTTACCGTAGAAGAAAATCAACTATAATTATAAATTCAAAATATAGCTGTTGTTGTAGAAGCTGGTACACCTGCTGCTCCTGCTCCTCATGCTGCTCAACCTCAACCTCATGCTCACCCTGCTCAACCTATTCAACCATTAACTCAAGATATATCATTTGTACTTCATCCTCATGCAGAACCAGTAGCACCAGCACCATTATTTCCTCACTGACCTCATGCTCACCCTGCTCATCCTCAACCTGCTGCCCCTAACGATCAACCTGTTCATGTTCAGCTTCATCCGTTTCCTCCATTTCAACCAGACCTACTTATAGTTCAGTCATTTGTGAGGGTTTCTTTTACATAAATCCTAAATCATCAAGTATTGAGAGTTACTCCATTATTTACTGTTAGATTATTATAGTATCTATCTGATACCAGCGTTGTATTACTAGATATTGTTACATCGCCATCACTACCATCACCAAAATAGTTCCAAACATCCTCTATAGCTGTAGCAAGTACATCATCATTATTGTTATATAAGACAAAATTAGTACCATCATACTGCACCATACACATTCCGTCAATTACTCCATCTGCTGGGTCATTTCAATGTAGTGTTTTGATGCTCTTAGGTCATGGTCAGAAGTCTACACTACAAGCTCCAGTGTTTGCTGTCGTTGCTTTGAAAGTAAGTATCTGTCCTGTTGTATAAGCTGCAAGTGTAGGAGTCAATGCTACTACATATGTATCATCACCTCAAACATCTGCTCCATATATGAATGTACTTGATTGTGTGTTCTTAGCTATATCACTAGGCAATACTGATAACAAAGCACCAGTACCACCAGTGTCTGTACCTGCTATACTCTCTGCTGATGTTGCTATCTCTACTTTACCAGCTACTGTTGTACTAGCATTTGGAGTGCTTCCTGCTGCTATGTCTGTCCATGCTCAACTCACATACTGCTGGAATACTCACAATGCTGTGTTATATACCAACATTCAGTTTGCAGGACTTGGGATTGCTGCATCTCTTGCTGTTGCATCTGCATAGACTGGTGCTCTTAATATAGTTTGAAACTCTGCACTATCCAAATCTGCTTTACTGTTTACTGCATCCAATATATCTTTCCAGAATTGATAGTTGTTAGAAAATCTTACTATCGCTCCTGCTGCGTGTGTTTGCTGACTATAGTTTACGCCACTACCCTTTGCTACAGATATACTTGATACATTGAAGCTAGTATTTGTTACCCAACTATCTATCTTAGCAACCTGCATATTTATCTTTCAAGGGTCTACTACTATATAAGAGAATTGACTTGCTGGCATAGTGCCATCAGGTGTGCTGTTTACATTCATAACACCTGTTCAACCAGACCATACTGACGATAGAGTGGTTTCGAAATCGTCCTCGATTGGTATTGTTACTAAATTACTCATATTACGATTGTTTTAAGATAAATATCTCCATTTATATCATCATGCTGTTTGTCTTTCGCCTCTACAGCAAGCAGTTATTAGTGAGTGAGATTTTCCTATTTCATTTGCTCACTCTTTAGCATAATCTCGTATCTTCAATAGCAATCAATCTTTAGTATATTGTCATGTTTTCTTTGCCTTTCAATTTTTACTTCAAGATACATCTCATGATCATATTTTCAATCATAATTTATCTATTGCGTGCCTTGTGTTTTCTTTATATGTCATCCATTCAAGGTTTTCAACAGAGTTGTCTAGCTTATTTCAATTTTTATGATTTACCGTTGCTTTGTTTTCTTGGTTTTGGATAAATGCTTTAGCTATCAATCTATGTACATCAAACATTTTTATTTTACCATTTATACATAATTTACATTGTTTGTATCAAGCCCTATTTGCTCTTTGTTTCAAATATATATTATTTTTGGAACTATATATCTCTCCATTACTATATAGTATGTATCAATCGAGTGGGATATTAGTTAGATTTGTCATACATAATCTTAGAAGCTAAATTATATTTTCATACCCAAATACATCTATTGGCTCTGCGTTTACTCACATCCTTACTTTCTGCAATATCCATACACCACTTTCGCTACTCATACCAAAGTTTATTGTATTCCCTGTTGCATACAATGGTACTCTTACAATAAACGGGAATAACTCTATCTCATCTGATGCAGTACCTGTCAATGTATCTATTCCTAGTGGTCTGCTACCCAATGTTTCTACTACTGTTGTGCTTGTTATGTTGTCATCACTTATCTGACCACCACCTACTACCTCTCAATCTACCTCTATTGTCAGATCAATCGTAGAAAACCTGCTTTTTTGTCATGTAATATCCACATACGAATATGTCTTGAATTGTCAAGGCTCTCCAAAATCAAAGTCTTTACTCTTTATCTCTACTGGGATAGGTGTGCCGTCATCATCAAATCAATTCTCCATCTCATATATCTGGTCGGTTGTACTACTAGCAAACAAATAATGATACACTCAATCTGTGTCTATATATACACCAAAGTCATACAATCATGGATAGCTATATTGTGTCCAAGCGTTTACTAAGCTGTTGTATACTAATGTACTATCAGGGATATTGCTACCGTTTGTAGTGATAGATATGTAGTAGTTGTTCAGCTTCTTTATATACCAAGCACAGTTGGCATTCAACTGGCTCTCTATTATCCTGCTAGTTAATTCTCTTACATTTGCATCTAGTGGTTGGCTCTCCAACGAACTTGCTCATGCTACTCACTGCCTAGGTCTAAGAGTATCAACTCACCTATCAGTTAGATAAACAAGCGAGTTTGCAACATTGGCTATTGATCTATCACTAAATCAACCAGTCTGTGCATCAATAGGCTCTGCTCTTTGGTTTGTTACATCAATGCTATATATCTTGCCGCTCTTGAGTGCAAGTATTATGTTCCCTAACTCATTCAACCCGTTTATTCTACCAAGCTCATCGCCACCAACTATCAATACATTCGTGTTTATTGTGTTTGCGTTAGCTGGGGCAGCTCCTGTGTAATACAATGTACTTGGTGTTGTGTCATCACCTGCTGCAAACATTCTATCTCCGATATAAGTTATGTATCTCACATTCGGCTGTGCTCCATAGGTTGTGTAGGTTGCACCATCATAGCTTGCGTAATCATCAACTCCATTACACATATATATAATGTTCTTATATACAGCAAAATCCCATCTAGTCCTATGTGATGGGATTGCTGTTTCAAATTCTGTTAGTCCTGACTTGATGCTTGACCAGTTTCCTGTTCACTCATCATATTTATACATATTTGTTCCACTCACACATAACGCTGTGGTTGCTAGTGTATCATCTCTTTGATAGAAGAAATAACTTGTGATAGGTTTGTTGCTACCTACTGCATTCCCAAACTTCCTATACCCATATCTTGTTTGGATCTGCCCCTTTTGGTTATAGAATACATTCTTTGCTATCTGAAACTCGTTGTCGGCAATATCACTTGTTGTTGACAAGTTCAATCATCCTTTGAAGTCGTTTATTGTTATAGGTCTTATTCACATAGCATATAGTTTTGTAAATTGCTAATCGTATAGGCTCATACAGTTAGCACTATAGAGCATCATCTCTAACTCTAGTATTGTTATATTGTGTACCAAATACCAACTGCTCATCATCATACAACTCTTGTGCAAATAGTGCATCTTTAGCTTGTGTATACTGATTAAGACACATTGTTGCTTTGTCGTTCTTCTCTACACTTAAGAACATAAGATAACAAGCCCATAGTATAAGCAAATCTTCCATACTGCTATTCAACTCACTATCAACCAAGTCAGTAATCTCTGGCAGTTTTCTCTTATATAACAAGTCTAGGCTATATACTCCATCTGGTGTTGGATATAACCCTATATTGTCCCCATACATATAATAGCTACTAGGCTTTGTCTGGCTTGCTCTGGTAGTTAAGAACTGCTGCTTTGTTATCCTAGTCAATGTATAGCTATCGTCAAAAAGACCAACAACTCTTACGAAGTCTGTAGGTCTAGTATATTCTGTTGTTCATCATACCGTACTTATAGTTGTGCTTGTTTCACATTCTGGGATATCGTACCCAAAGTCTTGTTGCACCCTTTCATATCCTCTATTGATATAGTAGTCTAACACATCATCACTCCATACTTTACCATTAGGATCAATCTTTAGATAGGTGTTTCTTGTGTTTGTTTGCAGTATTGCTAGTGTACTCATACGATAACTATTCAAATAAATAGCCACACAGAGTTCCCTAAGGATTGTTCTAGTTCGCTTGCCTTATGATTATTTTACTTACCATTGCAACACTATTTTTGCTTTATTATTTTTAGCAACTCATTTACTCCTGCGTTCTCTATATCAAATCAGATGTCAGTCTTCTGCTCTATCTTCTGTAATGCCTTGCCCTCTATCCTATCTACGATATCCTGACTGGCTCTTAATTTTACTTCATCTTTCTCTGCTCACATAGCTAATGTATATATCATATTTTTAGCATCTTGGAGTCTTTTCTCTATCTCCTGTGCTATATATGGTTTGCCCAAGTTCTCTACTGCTATATTTGCAGCCACTTTATTGTCTACTGTATCGTATGCTTTCATAGCTGATTGAGTACCATTACCTGTCTTAGTATATTCCTCTATAAATATCTCTTGCTTTCTGGTTGGCACTCTCTTTCGTGATTTGCCTTTTGGTTTGTCTTGTGTCATCTTTAGTCCTATATAGGTTATTAAAGATTATTTGTCTAGGCGTTCTTTGATGAAAGGGATTGCTGGCTTACCTGATATTGTGAGTTCTACTTGCTCCTTGTGTTCCCATTCGTACTCTGCTATTTTTTCTTCTATAAGCTTAAGGTCTTCTGGACTATACTGACCAGCTTCATCCTTAACAAATCATTCTAGGATTACATCTGCTTCTTTCTTAGGGATTGGTTGTCTTTCATAGATAGCTTTACCATCATACATAAACTCTGCTCCATTTATGAAAACCTTTTTTATCTTTGGATCATAGATTGCTGATACTACTTTGTCGAAATCAATAACTTTCATATATTAAGATATAATATAAAACATATATTTTATGTAGTGATTTTTGGTTTATTTGCAAGTGGAAATATACATTCAAAACAATCTTTTATACCATGGCGATAGCTTACCAACCAATGTGCTTTTCTCGTGAGCTATACTTCATATAGGGATGATATAGTTTTTTAGAGTACAGTTATACTTGTTTTTATTATATCGTGGACGTAGTGGCTTTAGAAACATATCGTTATGATCTATCTTATAGACTATATATAATCAAATGATGATGTCAAAATCATATATGTATCATTCTTTAGGTAGATTCATTGTCCTCTAGTT
>ERZ724508.1769-NODE-1769-length-12232-cov-3.710766_pt1 | contig 12232 bp, 14 predicted proteins | sample MGYA00376041_ERZ724508 | MGnify/ENA primary metagenome ERZ724508 (study PRJEB28724, sample SAMN07190887) | wastewater metagenome | isolation source: effluent of sewage treatment plant in Hong Hong | place: USA: Christiansburg, Virginia | collected 2016-03-01 ...
AATACTAAAAGAATTGATACAATTAATTATAACGACCTTTTATACATATAGTCGTTTTTCTTAATATAATAATTATCCCAACGAATATCTCATGATGCTAGTAAACAACAGATTCTTCGGCAGAGACATTTCCAATATGCCTCAGAACTTGAGCCGCAACCAATCCAAGTAACATTGTGAAAAAAGAACGCGGAAACAATCTCTCAGTCAAGTGTAGCCAGAGAAGCCAACAATGATTACCAACTAAAATCGAATGTCCTAACGATTGACAGAGTCAAGCAGTGACTCAACCCTGCCCCCTTTGATTACATAAAACAAGGCATATGTGCCAGAATACTTTACATAAATCTTCAGATACATGCTTAACCGTCAGGATTCTACAATTGGCAATTATTGTTAGAAGACCATAAACATAGACAAGTCATTAAGGGGTGAGGTCATTGACTGGATTATCGAGGTCCATAGAAAGTATAAGCTATTCCCCCAGACCTTATACTTTGCTGTTCACTTTATGGACAGGTACTTAGCTCAGAAAAATGTGCAAAAAAACAAAGTGAAGCTTGTTGCTATGAGCTGTATTTACATGGCCTCAAAATTTGAATAGACATATAGAGTACCCGCTGTCAAGGACTTACTGAGACTGTGTGATCAGTCTTTTACCAAGTGGGATATTCTGTAAACTGAAGCAGATATCTTGAAAGTCCTCAACTTTGACTTACTCTATGATCCATCTTACAAGTTTTTGTAAGCCTTGGAGGCATTTTCAGGTATAAATAAGAAGAATTTCCACCTGGCTCAGTTCATGCTAGAATTGGCTCTAACACAGAGCGAATTTTTAGAATACAGTTAGAGCTTGTTGGCATGTAGCGCGTTTTACTTGGTCTGCAAAATCCGAAGACTGTAAATAAAATGGGACTAAAAGTATGAGAATTTAACAAAATACAGCCAAAGTGATTTGCACAGATGCGCTCGCTAACTGTGTAACTTACTTGAGAGAAATGAATAGCTCAGTGGAAGACACGCTTTCGCAGTTCGAGTCAAATTCAAATCAATTTAGTTCAATGAGGTTGCCAAGCTCAGACTTGAAAGAAGGAAATGATCTAATTAAAGCCTTTAATATTTTTATCGTTTTTTTTATTTCATAAAAAATAAATAAATCCACTTTCGCATTGATTAAGAATATTTTGGTAGGATAAAAAAGTTGTTTATGCAGGTTCATATGAAAAACTCACTTAAAAAAATCAGTTAGTGAAAGTTTGCTCAATCGGGCTTTTCGGAATTTCAGAAGGTGATTCATAGTTCGGCATGGTTTGGATAAAAGTTTGGTTATGCTATCGTCGGGAAGTTTAGTGAGCAATATATTTGTGACGAATGAACCTTAGCATACGGGCCTCGCTGGTTTAGAGCTACTTGTTACGAAGGTAAAACTTTTCATCGATTTTGCTTTTCTATCCTTCTCTTAATGTGTTTTTGTCATTTAACTGACCGTTTTACTGGTTAAAATCCATTCTCATCATATTTTCCAAGTCTGCCTTTTAGTCCTCATCTCCTTAAGAGTCATAAAAGCCCTCTTAATCCTCAAACAGCTTCAATTTATTTTCAGCGCCTGATATTTTCTTTCTTTTGAGATGAAGAATCAGTTTTTCGTTTTGTCTTTCGAGTTTTTGCAAGTGGGCTTAGCCTACTGCCAATGAACTTGTTGGATTTAAAATATTTTAGTTGTTGTCTGAGTCTTACGAAATCTCCGAGGACAAAGAGCTGGATTCAAAACTATCGCTGTCGAAAGACTCTGGCTCCTAATTAATAAGCATTTACTCTTTCCTGATTTTTTACATTTGCTTCAAGTATTCTTGGACGTTTCTTTCGTGAACTTTCCCGATTCTTTCCTGCTTTGGTGTCCATTATTTAGTAAGGTATGAAGCTATTTATTAGCATTGATTGTCATTCATACTGTTTTTGGAAAGAAACTTGGTTTTCTTTTTGATTCTATCCACATCTATGTAGAAATATTTTCCATGTTCGTCCAAGTGCTGGAAGTTTTTCTTCTTTTCATACTTTCTGCGTCCCTATTCATTGTAAGTCAGATGAAATCTTTGCCTTAGTTACTATTCTTAGTTAAATTATTTGGGAGCTGAGTGATTGTCTCCCTTTCCGTCGGATCCTGCACTGTCAAAAAGGAGCCTTCGACCCTTCATTTTTTCATTTTTTAATTTTTCTTTCGATTCGGCAGTGTTGAATTACTGCTGAAGAGTGCTTTATTATTTAAAACTATCGAACTCATCATTCACGCTTATTTGAAGCACGTTCAGAGTCAGTTCTACTCTTTGGTAATTTTAATCGTTAGGGTTAGGTTCGTACCTTTTTTGGTTTACTTCCAAAAGACCTATTTTCTTCATTTATTTTTCCTCGTTTTTCTATTGAGTTTTGGTCAATTAGGGTTAAATCTCAAATTTTTCATCATCTTGCTATTCGTTATTCGTTTTACTGTTGATATCTTGGTTTTAGAACTATATTTAAACTTATTATTATTTGGCTTACTTTACTGGCTTGTTATTTGTTTTCTTTTTGGTCTTTTCGTCTTTACCGCCGAGCAAACGATATGTGATTTGTCTTTTTGGCGAAAGTTATTTGATCTTATATCCGCTTGGAAAGTTTGTTATGACTTCTTATTTCAGCATACTTGAATGACTTGTGTAGTTTTACATCTTTAAAATTTCCTTTATGTAACCTTACTTATTGAAAAACAAGTTCTATCGCAGAGTCATTTAATTTGTGTAGAAATTTAGTTCTTCCAAGATCTTTATTTTACCCTTTATCTTTTCTAAAAGCTTAAAGAAAAGCCATTTTGTATAAATCAAAATTGTCAGAAGCAAGCCGGATAGACAAAGTAAAATTATGAAGGTACTATCGATAGAAATTTTACAAAAAGCGCATTATTTAATGTGTGAAATTGATCTACCCAAAATATGAAAAGCAACTATTCCTTCTATGAAACTAAGAGCGAAGTGAAAAGTCAAATGATTTTCAGAAAACTTTTTTCCTTCTTTTAGAATTTCCTCGAGATTTTTCTTGATATGCAAAAAGTGTCCTAAATAGGTGAAGAGACCAAGACTGCTACAAAAGCTACCAACAAGAGCTAAGATAAACTGAGCGGTATCAATCTTGTTTCTAAAATTAGAAATTTTAAAGTTCATATAATCATCGCATGCTGAAAATTGTATATTTTCCAAATTTAACCCTACCATATTCTTGGCTGCCAAAAGGGCAATTATGACAACAAAAAGGGCAGTTTTGGATATGAATAGTACAAGAAGCGGTACCATAAATTTTTTCATGTCTACATGGTCGAGCATTTTAAGGGGAATAAAATCAGATAGACATATTATAAAAAATTCGATGAGTAAAATTTATGTGATAAAGCAAGACTTTTCTGTTTGAAATTAGTTTTTTAATTTATTGCATCAAATTACATAGCATTTAATTAGTCAATGTCATATTTTTAACAATTTTACACTTTTATTAGCACGGTTTGTATTTAAAGGCATTTTTATATCTTTTTTATTATAAACTGTTGAACTTGATATGACAATTGTTGACCAATACAGAGGCAAGACGCTTCTAATTACGGGTACAACCGGATTTTTGGGTAAGGTTTTACTATAGAAATTCCTTTTCTCTCTTTCATAAATTTAAGTCATTTATGTTCTCATTAGACGCAAGAAAGGATTGGATTTAAACGAGAGATTCAAGAAATAAGTAATCAGTAGTGCATGTTTCGATCGTATCAGAAACAAGTATGGACACAATTTTGATGAATTCATAGAAAAGAAAATTAAGCCAATGTACTTTTTTTGTGTGATAAAGATAAGGAGATTTATAAAAGTAAAACGTAGGACTTTCGCCCAAGGATTTTTAGCTAATAACGAACACCTGCAACATAATCATCAACTGTGCCGCCAGCATTGACTTCAACCAAAGGCTGGATGGGGCCATTGAAAGCAATATAAAAGGTTCCTTAAGAATGCAAAGTTTGGCTAAGCAGGTGAAAAACCTTGACATTTTCACACATGTATCAACTTGCTATGTTAACTGCAACATGACGGGATTGATTCACGAGCAAATCTATGAGCATAGTAATTTTTTGAATTTATCAATAGAGGACGATCCAGAAGATTAACTGAAAGAACTGTTAAGCCACCCAGTAAAGGAGCTCGTCGCAAATACAAGCAAAATTTTAGGAAAGTATCCCAATACATACACATTTACTAAAGCCCTGTGCGAAAGAATTATGCAAAAGCGAAGAGGAGACTTACCAATGTGCATTGTAAGGCCTGCCATCATTAACACAAGTTACCAAGAGCCGTTCCCAGGATGGCTTGATAGTATTGCTGCTGCAGCTGCTATGTTCTTGTTTGTGGGGTTGGGAATTATCAAGGAAGTGAAGGGTAATGTCAACTCGATTGGAGATACGATTCCTGTTGATGTTGTTGTGGCCAATATCATTATTGCGACGGCTTTCAATTTGAAGAAGAATGGAATGCCTATCTATCATGTTGGGTCAAGTGATCGAAATCCTATCACATGGGGCAGAGCGAGGGATGTTGTTGTCGAATTTTGGAACTCAAATCCATCGATCAATAGAGTTGGAAAATCCTAAACTTTGTTTACTGAAAACTAAAAAATTTTAAAATTCAATGAACTCAAAAGACGTCTTCCAGTTTTGTTCTACAGCAAAGTGGCTCCTTTCATGGGTAAGCAGCATCAAAAAAATTCTGAAAAAATGATAAAAACTCTTGAAAGAGGAAATTAAATTAAGAAAGTGTTTGAGTTTTTCGTTCTGAATGAATGGATTTATGAATCAAAGAGAGTCAAAGAGCTCATTGACTTCATGAGCCCTGAAGAAAGAAAGTGTTTTATTGTTGATGCTGCGGATATAGACATTGACTATTTCTTGGTAGTGAACAATTACGGACTTCAGAAGTATATTTTGAAGTAAAACGTCGAACTGCCTTCTCCTTAGAATTACAACTTGTTAAGACATAAGACTTAAGGAACTTACTTTTCTGATATAAAATGGGCAATGAACTCCAAAATTGACAACATGGTAAAGCCTCTCAAATCTGAAGATTTCAAAACAAAAATCTTATCATCAACCAGAATTTTATCAGTCATTGAGTAATAGGCTTTGAAGAACATGTAAAAAAAGGCCACCACATCATTGTAAGAATAGAGAAAAATCCTATCGAAATAAGCAGCAGCCATCGTCAGTGATATGATCGGATAAATTAAAATGCCAGTAATTAGATTTTTGGCTTGGTGTTTACATAAAATATTCAGAAGTATTTATTAGAAAGTCAACATAAACAACTAGGCCTTAAAAAAACTGAAGGAAATTCAACAGTAACATAACGTACCAATTGTCTTCATGCCAACGCATAAGTCTTATATTGACTTCTTAATAGTTAGTTACATACTTTTTATCTATCAACAAAAGTTGCCTTACATCGTATCGGATTAGGCTTTGATGAGTGCCTCAGTCATTCCGTTTTTGATCAGAAGTTCTGGGGCTTTCTTTTTCAAGAAAAAAGACTACAAAAACTCAAGGCTTTACAAAATGATATTCAACAAGTATGTTGAATTGCTGCTGAGGGATAACAACAATTTGGAATTTTTCATTGAAGGGACCAGATCCAGAACTGGTAAAATTTTGAAGCCACAGTTTGATATTTTGAACATAATTTTCGATACAGTGGCGAATGATAAAGTCAACGATGTTTATCTTGTTCCTTTGACAATCAATTATGAAAAAGTGCTTGAAGGCGACACTTTCCCTTCGTAACTGCTTGGATAAGAAAAAGTCGCTGAATCATTGTTGCGAGTCATTAAAGCCTATCCGCTTCTGAAAGTCAACTTTGGAAGGGTTTATGTAGAATTATGTGACCCTATTTCAGTCAGAACTTACATAAACGGTCTTGACAAGAAAAACCTCCAATCTCCTCAGTTTAGGCAACAGGCTGTCCAAACACTCGGTAAACAGATTATCTACAAAATGACAGATCGTCTTGTTATCTTGAGCACAGGAATAGTTTCATGCGTTCTCTTGATGCACAGGAAGGGCATAACCGAAGATAACCTCATCAAATCAGTCAACTGGATCACCAAATACATTTTACGAAAAGGCTACAGAATCGGAGGTATCAACTAAAATTCCTCGGCAATTGCGGTCAGAAACGCAATTACTCATCTTGAGTAAATTATTACCAAGACAAAGAAGAATATCTTTGAGCTTCAAATTGGAGCCGGAGAGGATTTCCAAAAAATACTGATGCTTTCTTACTACAGAAACACAATTTTGCATACGTTTTTACCTGAAGCCTTTGTTTCATGTGCTTTGGCCGCTTTCGGTGATCAGCTCAGTTCCAAAGAAGGTGTTAAAATTGGAAGATTGTATGAAGAAACTACCTTTTTGATGAACCTTTTGAGCGAGGAATATTTGATTCCTTACAACCTTCAAGATAGGGAGACTTTCAACTTATGTGTCAGAAAAATGTCAGAAAACGGAATCTTGCTTACAAAGCCTGATGATAAGGAAAAAATCCTCATCAATCGTAAAAGTGACAAACTTATCATTTTACACTTTTCTTTGCTTAGATCATTGCTTGAATGTTACTGGGCTACCCTTATTTACTTCGTCTCATTGATCAGAAACGAAGATGGAACATTGTAGGTAAGTTCTTATGACAAATTTTACGATATGATTCAATGGCAGGTTGAGTCAATGTATGAAGAAAAGGTGATTATGCATTACGAAGCATGCTCTTTACAAACAATTAAAAACGTCGTCGTAACTTTTGCTAAAATGAACTTCATAAAGTTCACATAAACAACTGCCAAAAAGAAAGAGATCATAATTGAAATAACAGCAAAATAACAGTACTTAGAATCTTTCAGTGAGAAAATATTGTTTTTCCTCAAAAACTCATACCAAATTTCAACAGTCACACCTCTTGACTTAGCCAAGACCACAAAGGGCGCTGAACACAGCAAACTCTGAGAAGATTAGCTTCGACTTGATTTATATTTAAACTAACATTCTGTTATATTTATTTTAAATTTACGCTTTGTTTTTAGTGGAGCTTGGAAATTTTATCTGATTTTTTAGCTTGGCGAATTTTATGCTCAAAAGAAGAAATGGGGCTCAATTGTTAATAGAATACACATAATCACAAATCTTATCAATTGTTAACGTTGAGGTTTTCGAGTTGTTTCTCAAGTCCGTTTTCTTCCTTCTTCATGCCCAACTGTTCCTTTTGCTCATCGAGAAGTTTCTTGGCGGGTTTTATCTTTGTCACAAGACCATAGCCGACAGTTCTAAGGTTAAAAAAATCATTTACTTTCCTTCATCACGGAGGGTGAATCGGCCCAAGGAATGCATAAATTCGTACTTTTCGAGGCAGAGGATGTTGCTACACTAAGTTATGAAGATTAATTACCTTGATGGTGACAGTACCTTGTTCACCTGACTTCAAAAAGTTAGCAGCGACGCTCTTTTTAGTTTGGGGATCGAACTTGGCTTCAACCTTGAAGATTTCGATCTGTTCAGCGATGGCGTGCATGTGAAGGACGCATTCGTATCCTGAGGAAATGAGCTTTTTGGCTTCAGGGATTTCGAGGACGTTGATGGTGGCTTTGAATTCATAAGTTTCTTGGCAGTAGTTAAGGTTGTTGCAAATCATGTCGCCTCTCTTGGTGTCGTTTTATTCGATACCCTTCATTCTCAGCTTTACATTTTCACCAGCCATGGCGAAGGGAAGGCGTTCGTCTTTTGCGTTATAGATTTCCTTGATCACGGCTTGAGTTCTTGAAGGTAAGATTGTGATGGTTTGGTCTTCAATGATTGTTCCTGATTCAACTTTACCGTAAAGATACAGGTTTCCGACTTACTTGAACTTGTCGATGATTGGGATTCTCAGAGGGGCGAGGGGTTTTCTTTCTGGCAAAGGAAGGGTATTGAGGTAATCGATCAAGCATGGACCCTTGTACCAGCTGTTTTCGATTGGTTTGTGGATGTTGACGTTGTTGATTGAGTCAATGGGGATGAAGGTAACGTTAGAAAATCCGCATGAGTTTTCAAGGAAGGGAGCCACTTGCTCTTTGATGTCGTTGAATCTCTTTTGGGACCAGTCGTTGGTGCTCAGTTTTGTGACAGCGACCATGAAACCAGACACACCCAAAGCTTTTGCCAACATAGCATGTTCCTTAGTTTGACCTTCTTTGTCAAAACCTGATTCGAATTAACCTTCTTTTGAGGAAATGATCAAGACAGCGATATCAGCCTGACAGGCGCCCATTATCATGTTGGGAACGTAGTTCTTATGCCCTGGGGCATCAAAAACGGTGAATCTTCTGTGTTCTCCGGTAAAATTCATTTTGGCATACTCTACAGTTTTACCTCTTTTTCTTTCATTAGGGTCGACGTCTGCGATACCAGCCAACTCCCAGGATTACATGTGGTTTTCCTTAGCTTATTGCTTGCTTCTAGCGATTTCTTGTTCGTCAACTTAGCCGAGTTCTTTCATGATGTTGCCTGTTAAGGTGGACTTACCTGAGTCAACGTGACCGATGAAGACAAGGTTGATGTTTTCCTTCTTGAACATGTCAATGTTGATGTACTTGTCTTGGGGCCAGTTGGTGCTCATGAGGGTTTGAATACTGATTTCTGGGTCGCCTTTTCTGATGATGACCTACTCTTTTTTTTAGACAACAACGGGCTTTTTAACCTATTGTTTTTCTTAGGCAGGCTTATTAGCTTTTTTATTCTTCTTGTCGAGCTTAAAATCGTAACCGGACTCTTTCTTACCCATGTAGTCGATTTGTGTATCGAAAAGTTCTTTACCTGACGGGTTGGTGACTTATCCATATGCGATCATGACATCTTCAAATGCATTAAAATCATATACAGCCCCTGTCATGATATAGTTGTTTATATAGTTTTCCAGATCATTAAGATAGGTTTGATATGCTGTAATTTGTTCTGGTCTCCATTTTTTGTTGACTGTTTATCGGAGGGCTCCAACCAGAGTCAAATACTGTTGGAAAATATAATAATAGTGGGGCAGCATACCCGACTGAAGGTTCCCATCTGAATCATAATAGTTGCCCCACATGTATCTGGGTTCAACTTGCTCGGTTTCTTGGTTTTGTGATTATTGGCCTTGTGTGATTTCGGTACTGGCCTAAGATTGAGTGGTTGTGTATTATTGCTCCATCAACAACTGATTTAATGGGTAATTTTAATTCTTATATTATCTTGCTAACTCAATTTCAACTATTCATTTCTAATCATCAAACTTGAAAAAACTCAAAAAAAAGATAGATTTTATCATACGCCAAGAACAAACTAATCCCAAGGCATATCCACATTAATTTCAAATGTCCTACAAAATTCTTTCCATGCAGATTCTTTCAAATGATAATTTCACAATACAAAAAATTAGCCAATATAATAAAAGAATAACCAAATTTACCATTTATTTAATTTATATTCTAAAACAACATCAATAAACTCTTTTGGCTGGTGGAACTGTGGCAAATTAAGATTCGTCCAAAGTGTGCATTCTCACTGGTCTGTATTCGATCTAAACCTTTCCGCTCTTCAGGTCGGGAATTTTTGAGTTTGTGTGCTTCATGAAGTTTACATCGTCTCTTTCCGGGAAATCGTCTCTGGCATGGGCGCCTCTTGATTCCTTTCTGACGATGGCTGAGAAGAGGGTTTGGGATGCCTGGACTAAAATAATTAAGAAATATAGTACGTAACAGGTTCTCGAGCTCCAAGGCTTCGATCAGGTCAGTGTTCCAGACTGAACCTTTGTCGTCAATCTTAACATCGTGGTAAGTTTGATAAACTTCTTCCATTTTTTTGCAACCTTCCTCCAAAGTTTTTTGGATTCTGTACACAGCGGCGTTTCTTTGCATGTTTCTTTGCATTTCTCTTCTGATCTTTGCAACTGGAATGGTTCCCTTTCCGTTCTTGAGGGCTTCGATTTTGGCAATTGATTCTTCACCGGCATTCTTGGGGAGTTCAGGTTGGGATTGACCTGGTTTGTATTTTTCCTTGGTAACCAAAGCTGAGGCTCTTCCGAAAACGACCAAATCCAACAATGAGTTAGCACCGAGTCTGTTGGCTCCGTGAACTGAAGCGACACCGGCCTCACCGCAAGCCAAAAGTCCTGGAACGATCTCTTCCTTACCGTTAACGATTTTAGTGACTTCAGTCTTGTAATTGGTAGGAATACCACCCATGTTGTAATGGACAGTTGGGACAACTGGAGCTGGCTCCTTGGTAACATCGACGTTGGCAAAAATCTTGGCGGTTTCAGCAATACCGGGGAGTCTTTCGTGCAAAACCTTAGGGTCCAAATGGTTCAAGTGCAAGTAAATGTGATCTTTTTAGGGTCCAACTCCTCTTCCTTCAATGATTTCCATGGTCATGGCTCTGCTGACGACGTCTCTTGAGGCCAAATCCTTGGCTGATGGAGCGTATCTGGTCATGAATCTTTCACCGAGATTGTTTCTAAGGACACCTCCCTCACCTCTGCAACCTTCAGTCATAAGACATCCAGCGCCATAAATACCGGTTGGATGGAACTGAACGAACTCCATGTCAGACAATGGGAGACCGGCTCTGGTAACCATTCCTCCACCGTCACCGGTGCAGGTGTGGGCTGAGGTGCAGGTTTGATAGGCTCTTCCGTAACCTCCAGTTGCGATGATGGTGTTCAAGGCTCTGATTCTGTGGATGGTTCCATCAGCGATTGACATGACGGTGACACCTCTGCAGACTCCGTTGTCCATGATCAAGTCCAAAGCGAAATACTCGATGAAGAAAGTGCAGTTGTAGGCCAAGGATCTGCCGAAGAGGGTATGGAGCATAGCATGACCGGTTCTGTCGGCGACGGCACAGGTTCTATAGGCTTGTTCTAAGGGTTATCTTGATAATTACATTTTCCTTTCATTCTTGACTGACCACCGAAGGCTCTTTGATAGATTTTGCCTTCTTTGGTTCTTGAAAATGGCATACCGTAGGATTCAAGCTACAAGATAGCTTCAGGAGCTTATCTACACATATAGTGAATGGCGTCTTGATCTCCCAACCAGTCACTGCCCTTGACAGTATCATAAGCGTGCCATCTCCAGTCGTCTTCGTGCATGTTACCCAAGGCTGCGTTAATACCACCTTGAGCAGCGACGGTATGTGATCTGGTGGGGAACAATTTAGAAATACAGGCGGTTTTAAAACCTTGTTCGACTAAACCAAAGGCGGCTCTGAGACCGGCACCTCCAGCACCGACAACAACTGCGTCAAATGTATGATCAATGACAGTATACTTTTTAAACAGGTTGTGCTGAATCAAGAAAAATGTACTTCGGCGTCTTTGGAAACATGTTGATTGGACACGATACCAAAGTTGAATTTGAGATTATTAACGAAAGTCTTTTGGGCGTTCAAGATTAACTTGTTCATCAGCTCAAAATAATATAAAAATTAATATCTAAATTTTTGATTTAGTTTTTTCAATTTTTGATCAGCAATTTATTTTAAACATGAAGATTCCTATTTTCTTTTTTTATCTTTTTTATAAAATTAGAAAATTTCACTATTTTGAGTCAAAAAATACTTTTCTTATTCAATAGAAGACTTCGTTATCCTGTGAAATGACTCTATAAAGAAACTCATAATTAAAGTCTTCTTAAGAAATATCAACTGTTGAAATCGTCTTAAATATGCTATAAATTTCTAGTACAATCCAAATTTAATGTTTCAGTAACAGACAGGCGAAATGAAATACTTCGCTATCATTTATACGAAAACGTTCTATGTTTTGGGGATTTATAACAAACAATTGAGCGTGATTTTCTGTCAACATGATTTTCTGCCAACTATTAATATCATCATCAACCGAATAAAAAACAAAAAAAAAGATGTTCGTAAAGTTTAAATTTTTATAAAATTCAACGAGGCTAAACATAACTCTTTCATAAAATTTCTTCTTAACAATTCGTTTAAGTATTTGTTTTTTTCAAGTATTTTGATAAGATAAATTTATATTTTGCAATTTATATTTTTCATTAATCAAAATTCGATAGATAATGAAAAACAAAGAAAATCGGTGGGTTCCACAGCATAAAAGGAAATAGCAACTCAGAATAACGTTGTCGTCCATACTAAGTC
>ERZ724508.1771-NODE-1771-length-12225-cov-4.798110_pt1 | contig 12225 bp, 15 predicted proteins | sample MGYA00376041_ERZ724508 | MGnify/ENA primary metagenome ERZ724508 (study PRJEB28724, sample SAMN07190887) | wastewater metagenome | isolation source: effluent of sewage treatment plant in Hong Hong | place: USA: Christiansburg, Virginia | collected 2016-03-01 ...
GCTCGTTAGCGATTCCTTCTTACTTGAATTTTTGGTAGAGCCCTGCCTTCTCCTCTGAGATTCTTCACATCGATGCTATTCGAAACTTTGGCGAAATTTGTATCAAGATAGCAATCAGTTGTGCTTAACCTATTCCTTATCCTGTAGTTCCTTGTACTCGAAGTAGTTAGTGTTACTCGCTCCAAGCGTATCGAAGAGGTCGGACCCGTAGTTACCAGCGTTGTGCGTATGATGGAACGAATGGTATCTCGCACTGGTGGTGAAAGGGGCTATGCGAAGTGGATGCCACGGTATCAGGTAGTTGCAATGGCTATCGTGGCTCTCACTTAATCTCCAAAGTGTCCTAAATTAATCTCCTGAAGCTTACCACAGGAGGTATGTGATGTAATGCATCCTCCCACCGAGCATCATTACGCCAGCTGCAAATGGAAGTCCTGCTCCGAATAGATAGTCGATAGGGTGGAACATGTTGGCGATGAGAACACAGGTCACAGGCACTTCGTGGTGGATCTTGTGCAGCTTATAGAGATAACTGTTGCTGTGAGCTGCCCTATGAATCACATAGAACAGAAAGTTCTCGGCCATCATGCACAGCAGAAGCTGCTAAATTACCTCTTGTAAGCCAGGCACTGGACCAGTGAGTCTCATACTGAATCTGAAGCTGTCCACATACATAAACAGAGGGCTGATGACTCCTAAGTTTATCACGTTGAAAAAGATAGCGCGGTTGCGCTGATGCACCCACTTCTTCCTGTCATCCCAGGGCAGGTTTTTCTTAATAGAGTCTGGTCGAGTACCTTTACAACTTTGTACTGCGGAAGCAGGTCGAACTTATCTATTCCTTCATATATTAGGAAATTCAGCAGGTGAGTGCCCCACCCGAAGGACTGTGTAAACACGAAGAAGAAGGACTGCAGATTGTTGGTATACCTGCTGATAAAGGCCGGCCAGTAGGCATCAGCGAGTTTCAGGAACCCCCATAGAAAGGTGAGGTTAAGTACAAGCCCCAGGACGTAGCTGCTCTCTAACGATGCCATTTTGTCGTACCTTTTTCGGCAATGAACGTCCATTCGTGATGCCCGAGCAAGCCGATTCTTTGGAACCAGCCAGTCGATATGCCCATTCTGATCAAATGATCGATAGTGATATATAGTATGCTAAATGTTCTGAAGAATGAGTCCTAGACAATTACGGAGTGATAAGCATGCACCACCAACCAAGAGAGATGCCGATTTGAGGGCAATTTGAACTGTTTGGGTTGATTTTTTTGAGGAGGCACTACCTGAGGATAACCATCGAAACACGAAAATAAAGAAGTGGCTCATGATACTCATCGTTGTGTCACGAATTGAATAAACGAATTCCAGCTGTGAGTTGCTGATCAGGCTATACTTCAACCGTTGTTACTTCTATTTACTGTTTTGACCTCTTTGCTTTGATGAACTGTCACTCCATTGACAATACAGAATTCCATGTAAAAGATAGTTGACGTGTACAAAATTTGATAATGTCAAAACGCCCCAGACGAGAACTGAGGGTATCCAACCCTTTCGGACCTGCTTCGACTGCTTAAGCACCACCAGCTGATGGTACCTTTGCTGAAGAAAAGCACATAGAAGAGGCAAATCCAAGTATTGATCAGCCAATACCGGTGCCTGCAATTATCATAGCTAACCCCCCGTTAGAAAAGGCTACTGAGGCCAAATCGGTTGAACCTTCCGCAGCATAATAAGACAAGAAGAAGGCAAAATTCGAGTCGTTGAGGCAAAAGTACTTGAAGAAGACAGCCGATATCGGAACGAAACACATCCAAGAAAATACGCCGTCTGCCGAGCCTGCAGCTGAAAAGAAAGAGGTGATAACCCCTCCAAAGGAAGACAGCATAGTTCCATCTTCTGTTATCTTGGAGCAAGCGGTTCCTCTTCAAGGATAAGAGTCGATGCCGAAATCCTAAATTATGGTAAGGTCAGAGCCGAAAAGCGAGGTTGTAGAGCCGGCAACCTACAAGACCAACTTCCAAAGCATAATTGAAGATGCTCGAAGAGAGCCATAAACAAAGCAAGAACTGCCCCAACCAATCGAAAGAGCTCCATTCGATTTGAAGGCAACCTATCGACCCTCAATCCCTATCAGATAGGCAAAGAAGAACATGAGCACTCCTGAACCGCCTCAAGCTGTTCTCAACGCAGTAGTCTACAGTCCTCCAGAGACAACGGTAGCCCATAGGCCTGTTGATCTCTCCCAACTCAAACATGTTGACCAGAACTTACTGACAGCGAACCCATCAGAGCTGCTCGCACAGATCCATAGATATGGCTACATTCCAGAGATAACCTACGAGTACCTTTGCCAGTATGTACTTGGTAGTAAGTATCAACCTCCCCAGCAAACCAGTATCCAATACAGATCAGATAACAGATCAATGTAACCATGGGTGCGGACACTCTTTCAAAAGTTTGTCCTCGAAAGCGAGTCTATCGCAGCTCGTGACTCCGAAATAGTTTGGGAATTTCTCACCGAGTTCTTTCCTCCTTTAGGAGAACACCTCTCCACGATATTCACCGTAGTCATGGTCAAGCTATCTCCGGTGTGGTACAAACAGTACTAGAGAGAGCTTGTTACGAGCTGCTTACACTACCTAAAGATAATCCGAGAGCATTCCACATTCGTATAACTCAAGAAACGGGAATAGTTCGCCTCGTACCTCCTGGGTAGCCTTAATAAATATCTCAAAGGGAATGAGTATTGCCAGCTCTTCGTCCATTTATGTAGCGAATTCCCAAGTATTCTAAAGGATGAGCATCTTGCTGAATTTGACAAGGAGTGCAAACAGTTTGAATGGGCTGCCTGCGTGTATCTGTTGCTCAGCAAATATCCGAATAGGCCTGCTGGAAAAGGTATTCTCAACAACCTCATCCATATCGTCAGTAGTTTGTAGGAAAAAGGATTATTGGAATAATGTTTGACAGTCCTCGATGGGGCATCCATGATGGTTGGACCCTCAGCCTACCAAGTAATGAGAGAGCTGAGGTCTCGGGTGATTGCGAAGCTGGAAATTCGGTAAGCAGAGGCTAAGAAGAACAGCAAAGGAGGCATTTTCGGTTTCTTCAACCAAGCATTAGAAAAGATATCAAATTCCATTCCTGGCAAGGACTAGCAGTCCCAGGCAACTGCCAATCCATCGACATCAAAGAGCCGAATACGACAGCAGCCAAGCTCCTGAGGCAATGAGCTATTTGATAATTCAGTATTCAACAGTTGGTCCACAATAAAAACTCCTCTTGTAGAGATTCGATCCATTCAAGTTGGAATAGGTCGGTCTTTTGAAATTATAAATGCAGGGAGCTTGAACTACGGTCTATTCAAGGCCGGAGTTGAGAGCGGCTCTCGTATTCTCTATGCCCTGGTCAATTATGCGGTATACCAGTATTATAACCATATTCAGCCTGCTCTTTTAATCAGCTTAGCTGCAGTTGCTCGTTTGCGTTGCCTATCAGAGATGCTTATACCTCTTATTGACTATTTAATCACTATCATTTTGAAATGATCTTCATATCCCACGTTTTGCTTCGTTCCGGTCATTGTCCTCACGAAATCAGTGTCTGTCCGAACCGTGATTTGATTGGCTGCTGAAGGGAGATTTAAGGCACCAATCCCCATGATCCTTTGTCCACGTTCGTTCTGCGTAGGGAGAGAGACTCCTATTTTATCCACTAAAATCATGGATTTGAGAGATAAAAAATTCCTCTGGGTCCCCTTGCTGTCATTTTACTGGTGGGCACCTCAGTCCGGCAGAATGAACTTCGAATCTAATTTTTCCGACTGCAAGCCTGGTCGTGCCTTATGTGAATCCACCAAAAACCCACGGCTTGCCCGATAAATGCGATAGTTTCTCTCCAAATGGGTCCCATAACAGTATGATAGCCCTCCCTGACCTCCAATCTTTATCCTTGTATGGGTAGGCGTGTTTGCATCGGCAATAATTCGAACTCAATATAATAGAAACTCCCAGTCGTGCTGAAATGAAGTGTGGCACTCAGCTTCAGCAGCAAACCTCCTTGCGGTTTGGCTGGTTGGGGTTCGGGCTCAACCAGCTTCGTATTCCAGCCGCTAATGACTTGTTGAATCGTACATAATACCCAATGGTTAACGGTTGCCGCCAACTGTTCAGCTCCGAATTATCCGCTCGCCTGCTGATAATATCCCTGTCCATTATAATCGATAAAAGTAGCCTGGCATGAGTCACCAGGACTCTCACGAAGAGGAGAAGAAGGAGGATGGAAAGGTAGAAGTGCATAACGCACTCGAGAAGCTGATCAAGCTTGACCGTAGGAACTCCACGTTCGACTTTCTCGACGAACTGCATAAGTAATGATGGATCAGTGGGTAGTCGATTGCTACCCTTCTGCTTTTTCGTTTGATGCCTAAACTCAGCACTCGTATGAAAATCCGAGGTGGACAGCCGCCCGTTACACCTCCACCTAAGAACGAGCATACCCTTCGAACCTATTGGCGCCACTGCAGCCATTTCTACTTCAAGCGTATCGACGAGCACGACTTCGCTCGGCTGGACTATCTAAGGCGTATGCTCGCCGCGACCATCACCGGTACGTATAATTTCTCCGAATATTTATTAAATTTAAAATGGGTCGCCCCATTAAAAATTTAATAAATGCTTTCCAGTTTAAACTAATGCAGAACCCAAGCGACTCTTCTACGATTGGGAGACGTTCCTTGCTGTCACTGATGTGCTCGGAGAGCATAAGACCGGCTCACGCATCGACGAGCTTGACCATGAGAATCTTCTGAAGCATCTGTTCATCGACTACACTTACTACAACTTCCCAGAGGGAGTCGAGAAGAAGGTTGCCACGAAGATGCGGCAGATGATTAAGGAGAAGGAGCAGCTGGTTCCTCGTAATAAGAACGAAAAGTACTATGAAGCTGAGTTGGAAAAGTAGTCTAAGCGGTTAGATGAAATGATCCAATACTTCACTCACGAAGACTCAGACGAACCTGATGACGAAATTGAACGGGAACTGCGAAGATAGCTGGAGAGCCTCGAGCAGATTAACAACAGGAATAAGGAAAGGGTGCGGGATCTAACTTAGAAGTGCCATATTGAGGTTCGCAACAAAACCGTGCTGTACTTTGTGAATGGCCCTGAAGAAGCTCGAAGCCAAGATTTCCACAACAAACAGCTCCTTGAAAGCGCGTTAGCGAGTATTCGACTTGGCAATCGTGTGGACCTACAATTGGAATTCCTCAAACAGCAGATCCTAAAGTTGGATAGTAAGCAGGTTGCTGAGTCCATTTCGAAGGTGCTCTCGTGTGAGAAGGTGCGTGGAGGGAGATCACCAAGCACAACCTAGTATCGTTTTGAAGTCGCTTTCTAACAAGCAATGAATCTTCAAAACCACGTCTTCCCTGAATCCGTACTTCTTGAGCTCAATGATATGCGCGAGTACTCCCTACTGAAGTTCTACAATGTCTCGCTGAAGTCGAAGTTCTCAAACATCTCGCATGTGGTACCTATAGGACTTACGGTAGATTGCTGGGTTCGGGCATATCTTCAAACGCAGAAACGCTGAGAACTCGTTGAAGAATCGTGACCTGCTTGATGTAATGAAGCGACAGCACAACGAAAGTTCGGAGGTGGTGTCGAAGTTCGCTTAGTTTGAGGTCTGCCACCATTGTAAACAGCTCTACGAAAAACAGTTTTTGGTGGGGTGCAGCTACCGTTCCTCGAAGATGGGAGTCCCTATCAGCACACCGTCCTACACCGATCCCTACCTTCAGCAGATTGTCGATGGTACTTCCTTGGTTTGATTCAGCTGACACTACTGGTGGTTCCCAACGAACTTTCGCTAATAGGCGTCGCAACAACTACATGAGCTACACCAAACGAGGTACAAGCCGAGCCAACGTAGGAAGCGAGTTCGTTTGCCTGAGAAAGTACTGCAGAACCTGTCTCAAGCAGTCCTATGAGCAGGTTGATAAGAACGGATTGTGCGCATTCTGTCAGGGAGTTTGCTTCTGCACGCGCTGCCTTCGCAACGATATGATCACCAAGCTAAAGACCATCTTCTCTCAGTTTGGTGGTGACGTGTGCGAGTTGCAGGAGGTGAGCCTGTTCGAGAGGCTTGCAGCGAGTCCCCCAGAGGAGGAGCAGGAAGAGACCAGCAATCGTAAGCAGTTGCGTAAGAAAGGACGGCCAAAGAAGATGACGATGATCCGGCCGAAGTCCTCCGTGAAGGTTTATAACCATATGCGGGACATCCGCGAACAGATGGAGCAATGTCGACTCATCTGCCATCTCGTCAAGCGTCGAGAGACTCAGAAGCTCAAGCTGTTCGACAAGCGTTTCGAACTGTTCAAGAACAAGGTAGGTCAGTTAGATGAGGACGGCGAACTGATGAAGAAGTTGGGGGCCTTCTAAAGAGAACTTGCAGATATCCACTCGGGTGACACGGCTGTGGATGAGCATGATGAACCGCAGCCGGTTGTCCAAAAGGTAAACCCAGTTCGCAAGAAGCTTCGTAGGATGGTTGGAGGACTTCAGTGATTACCTTTTGTCAAATCGCATATTAAAATGGGAGAGCTACACGGTTTCGAGTGGATCGTCTCGCCATCCCAGCAGATGATGGGCAGCTAGGCGCCTACTCCCTCTCTCAAAACGTCTGCACTCTGAATTCATTGCTTTGAGGAAGGTGTCTTCTCTCCGAGGTTATAATAACTTTACGACAAATCGTTTATGAGGCTCTGAGCAAGTTATTATTACTGGATGATTGACCGGAGAAGGAGAACAATGAAATATCAACGGCAGAACATTACGTTGAACGAAGGTTTGTTCAGAGGTTCCTGAACATTGTATTTCTGAATAGCTTCAATGGGTACTGTAGGATCCGGCACAGCGCTGTCCAAAGGAAACTTGAACCGTTGGTCTGAGGACTGGAAAGGTGCTTTAAGAACTACAGGCTTCTTTATTGCAGAGCTCGGGTGAGACCTGATTTGCACCTCTTCCTATGGCTAGGGATGAGATTCACGGGGCTCCTTAAATCGCTGCTAGCAGGTCATGAAGGGTGCACTATGAATGTATTCATCGTTCTTGCGAACCCTTATTTTACTTTCTATGGTGTATTGGTTCAGATCGTAACTGCCTGGAGCCGGAGTGTCTGGAATTACACATGAATTCGACCTGTAGTCTCAGTCAGGAATTAGCTTCGAGGACAGACTCGTTGAACATTGCTAGTTGCTGGACGTTATATGCCAGTCATTGGCGACATATCCATCTACGGTTCGTAAGCCCCAGGTCCAGGTGTATCAAGCCGTTTGGCAGAAGTGAATCTGTTGGATTTTCCGCATATGATGTTAGTCGGTCCTCGCTTCTTCATAACTTTGAGTCGGTCGTTGAACTAAGTAATGCCAAGACTTACAGAATTGTTTGGATTGTACATCCCTGGTCCTTTTGTGTCGTAACCACAATCTTTGAAGCGTTTTTATGTGCTACGAAAGAAGCTCGACTTCAAGACTGTTTCAGAAGTGCTATTCTCACTTCGAACGTGATATGCACCAGGTCCTAATTGCGATTCTTTTGCTGGGCAGAATCTTTAAACCCTCGAACCCATGCATTGGTTCGCTGTCTTTGCTCGAAACGAAGAATGCATCTGGGCATTGTAATAGTAGCCTGGGCCAACATTCACATCGAATGTCTTCTTGGGTTGCTCTATCTCAACATGACTTTGGGTTTGATCCTGTGATTGGTATTTCGTGGACTCGCATCTTGCTAGGGACGCGGTTTTGGCTGGCCTCTGTTTGAACTCTGATGTCCTTGGCTTGAGGAAGTCATCCAAAAGATTATAGCTCCCTGGACCAAGGGTAGTCCGTGGACGTTCAATAATATTCCGCTCGACTGTCGACCTGAAGAAAGGAGAAGGGAATTCCTTCTCTTTCTCAGCGTTGGGTGGCTCTATGGTTAGCTCAAGCTCTTTGAGATTGACATTGAGACCCATGATATTGCCTTGTTTGGGTCTCTGCTGTGCCTTCAGAAACTCTATGATTCGATTGGGTCCGCGAGCAACAGCTTTCGACTGAGGTCGATTGGCTTTGATGTATTGGCTGCAGTAATACCACCATTTACTAGGCTCCAGGACCAGGTGATGATGTACTGCCATCTCCAAACCGGATGGTCTTCGATTTGAATACTGTGGTGGGTTTTGTTGGTTCGATTACCTTCATGCCGGTGTCTAGACACTCTTCAAGCATGTTTTCCTTCAGCATATTACGGCTAAGGTTGTAGGAACCAGGACCTGGTTTGATCATCTTACGTTCTTTTGATCTTTGGCATGATGAGTTGAAGGGTGCCGGACTTCGACTGGACTTTTACAGCTTCTTTGCTTTCCGAGCCTTCTCCATCGGTTGAGGTGACCTATCAACATATTCCTCGCGCACTTCGAACACTCTCCTTGGTTGTTTCGACACGAAGGCCATTCTATAAATCGAAATACAGCTTCACGAACCCGAAGTTATAATATTTATGAGCGAGCAGGAGGCGGAACCCGAACAGGACCAGCCTGAACAACAACCGGAAGCCGAGGAGGAAGACCCTGACCGCATAACGGAAGAATAAGCCCAGTACTTCGAACAAATCCTCAACAACATCGATAAGATGCATGGCAAGCTGCAGCGAGTGAAGTAGAACATGGTACGCGGCGACGACCATAAACCAGTCACTGAGGTACACCAGATTGCCGAGACTCTGCTGCAAGCGAAGGAGAACTCACAAATTGTTGGTAAAGAAGATCTCGGTACCGACGTAACCACCAGTACTTCAAAGTTTAACTCAAAGCCCTCGAGCAAAATATCGTGGAGGTTTACTCTAAGAACCAGTTGATGAAGCAGAAAATCGAGGAGCTTGCCAAAACCATTGTGGAGAAGAACCGCAAGATTGCTCAGATCCAGGATAAATACGATCGGCAACTGCAGAAAACCCAAGAGCTGGAGAAGGAAGTCGAGACATTGAAGAAGAGGCCTGAGGTACAGACCAAACCGGAAGCAGCGTCACCGAAAGAGCTAGTCGAGCGACAACCCAGATAAAAGAAAAACCGACCAGCCAATACCCTTCAGGGAGATGACTACGACTTTTGGAATGCCTAGCCAACTGACGTAACAACCTCTGTAATGCAGAACCTAAAAAAGAAGAAGGACCTTGTGGGTGATAGCGGCTTATGGTTGAATCAGGAGAAAGATAAAGGTACTTTCCTAACCCAGCAGAAACGGTGACAATTCTTATTGGCTATAGCTGCATAGTATTGAACATCCAAGTCACTGTAAAGTGAAATTGCGCATTGGTCGTGTCGAATAGATTCGATTCTGAAGGATCCACCGTACAGCAAGATCGATCGCTAGCCATAGCGGTACGAACAAGTATACGTACTGCCGAATAAACTCCTTCACTTGGGTCTTTAGATCGTTCTCGACAACTAAGGCCTGTTTTGATGTCCGCAGTAGTACGTAGATGTAGGGTGGCGAGGTATCTGATGTGGTCGACTCAACTGTCACTGTGGTTTGCTAACTTAAGATCGTAAGGTTTCGACTGCCCATTCTAAGGAGGCTATTCTGAATGGAAATATCGCCCACTTCGGAATCACCGTCGAGGCCCAAGAAGTATTGGTTCGGGACATACGATCTTGCAATAGGTTTTGAACTGTGAACCTTCAGCACGCTCTGGACTACCGCAGATGAGATTCTTTGAGTAGGGCTATAGACGTCTGCAGTTGCGATGCCAATGAACGCACTCTTCATTCCGTCCTTCATTATTAAAAGCCGAAACCTGGATGGTTGCGTTGAGGTAGAGGGTGATACTGCAGCTCAGAAGACCAACTGCTGAAGGCTGCAGAAGCACATCGATCCGACCATCAGCTGGATTGCCGACTGCCATCGCCATGCTACCACTCGTCACTCCTACTTCCTCAGGAATCGATGAAAAGTAGTAGCCGACATTGTTAAAGTCTTCACAGTGCGCTTGATGCCCAACAACTTGCACATATGGCTGCACGACTATTTCAGTATACTGCTGCCAGCTGTTGCCGATGCTGTAGAGCATGAGTACTGGTACGATGACTGCGATCAAGTAGAGCAGCCGAACGCAGAGGTAGCTGCGGCTGAATTTGCTGCTGAAGTGATCGGTGCCTAAGGGTTCCGACGCAAACGAAACCATATTTTAAATTGCATGGCCAAGTTCAAGTTGGCATTGACAATGGGAAGTAAGCTGCTGTTTCGACTTTGGCAAACATTCACGGGTATCCTTGGCGGCTCAGATTTGCCTTGATATTCAGGTTAGTCTCCGATTTGCCTGAGTAAACAAGCTAGCCTGACCTTTCTAAGCAATTCAAGGTGACCTGATCGTCGGAAAGACATAAGCACTGTTGCAGTATTCGAGGCCTCGCCATGGAGCACCGATACTGTTTATCAGCGTAGATAGGCTTTTACTTCCGTGTTTCGCTCCTATTGCCTTTCCGCCGATGGTCCTTTCTCTTGGTTCGGCTTGACCAGGGAAGCGGAGATTAATTTCGAGAAGACATGAGCATTATCGGGGAACATCAGAGCCGAGCATTAGTAGCTTGTCAAGATCAAGTACCCGGATGGGTAATGGCATTCTATTCTAACATGACAGTATGGGTCGGTGTCTTCGCATGGAACAGGGCGACCGGCTTATTGAACGCCTCCATTAGCCCTGCAGCTGGCTTTGCCGTTGCCGTTGATGGCTTGCATAATCTGTGCTTGCTAAGTAAGAATGGAAGCACCAGAGATGTTGATAGAAACTGTGGCGGGACAAAGGATAGTAGCATTACACTATCCAACTGACTGAGACCAACCAAGCCCGCACAAAGTGCCATAACCTGAACAAATAAATGGTTGGCTTCGGATTTGACCGGATTCAACACTTACCGCCGCGTCCCCAAAAGTAATCAATGCTGAAAGCCGGGGCAAATGTATCCCTTATAATACATAATCCCTTCACTAGCTTCTGATGCTACGACCAGATCAAATCAACTCCCTCAGTAAGCCGCTCCAGGTGGCAAGGTCAAAGCTCTTATAATGGACATCCAACCCATCAACAATCCGAGCGACTTCATCTTAACAAGTTGAAGAGATCAACTTCTTCCGCGTGCGAGGACTTTTCCACCAATATTACGAGACGTTAATTACGACTGAATACGTAAGTAGAAACCAAGGTCGTCGACAGATCGAGACCCGGTATGACCGTGAGACAAAGAGGCAAGTAAATCATTGAATATATTCAGCTCGAACAGGTCCAAATCCAACGAAATCGTATTATTCTGGTTGTGATGGCAGCTGTCTTAGCTATTTGCTTAACTGGTTTGTGGAGAACCGACATCACCACTACTACAAAGAATAGCACAGGCAGTACGGATGTTTTAATGCTAGAAACCATCAGGGTATAAGTACAGAGTGTCTTACTAGCCATTCAAATCGCCGAAACATTAACGATCGTGATCGGGGCCTTAATGTTCTACGGAGTAACGGAGTATTTCAAGTATGAAACAAAGTTGAAAGCCTTGCTCAAGGAGAGAACAGATACGCGGGGGCAACAGTCGAGAATTAACTCACCCAACAAAAGCCGTTTGGTGTAGGAAATGTTGCCCTCCAACAAATCCCATTCCAACAAATCGAACCCCTCCGCGAAGATGCTGTACCATGATTCTGCATACAGACAGTTAATCTTGTCCATTATCTCGGCTACTATCATGGAAAAGGACGATCAAACAGAGCGGATTGCCTTGCAAGCAATCAGGGACGAGTTAATCAGCCGCAAAGACGCAGAAGGTCCACTTTACTTCCACATTAAAGGCAAGCTTACTCGGTACGGCTTCGCCATTGAACATCGGTACTGTTTGACTCACGAAATGGGCCCTTTCCTTTGCGTGCTTCGCTCTTTTTCACTTCCTCGCCTGGACCCACTTCCCGACTAACCACTTTTCAACACGTAAGTTCCCGTTCATTTAGGTTGACTGAGGCAAGCGAGTATGAGGAGGAACGGCAAAACAACCTCTACATTACCGAGGAAGAATAGGCAATAGCCGAAGATCTCCTAAAGAAGGGATACGTGAAGAACACCTTGTCTTACCCGACTGCTGACTCGCTGGTGATGGCAGAGAAGATAAAGTACTCGCTGCTCTGGAACAGCCACGACTACTCAGG
>ERZ724508.1773-NODE-1773-length-12203-cov-5.861129_pt1 | contig 12203 bp, 17 predicted proteins | sample MGYA00376041_ERZ724508 | MGnify/ENA primary metagenome ERZ724508 (study PRJEB28724, sample SAMN07190887) | wastewater metagenome | isolation source: effluent of sewage treatment plant in Hong Hong | place: USA: Christiansburg, Virginia | collected 2016-03-01 ...
TCACGAGAAATACATCAGCAGCGAGAATACCGAGTACCGTGGCGAACGTAATAAACTCAACAACATCTTCGAGGACGCCTATAGGTTGCTGGAAAAGATCGTGATCAACTGTGAGGAGAACCGTATCTACATCTCTCGATGGGTTGAACTCATCATGGACCACTCTTACAAGATCAGCAAGTCATGCATCCAGGCCTGCTTGGTGGGCATCTTACAGGACAACAGCATTTCCATCGCAGAGACAATCAATGACGAAAAGATCCAAGATCTCGTGTACATGTTCAAGGATGATGCGAAGCGCAACAGCCCTCACACTAAATTCTTGAAGCTTCTGTCTGCCTTCATCAAATGCGCTGGCACAGTATTCCGTGAGAACCAGGAGCGAGTTCTACGTATGTTTTTCCAGGATGAAAGCAACGAATACCGGTTCAAATTTAAGTGCAACTACAAGAACACCAACGAAGACACTGCTGAGTATAATAGCGAGCTCACCAAGCTGGGCAACTCTCGAGAGGTCCAAATTATATACGGCAAGCGCGATCCACTGACTCTCAACGAATTCTTCAAAAATGAGAAGGAGGTTTGGAACTACTTTTTGGAATACGTTAACCTTATGGCCGATGTGTGTATGGACACCAACACTGTGTCCATTGAAGCAGTCAACTCCATGCTCCCATTGCAGTTCGTGCTGGTTATACTCTCTGATCCTAACGTTGCACTGGTGCACCAGTAGATTTCCAAGGAGAATGCTGATCGACATGCCAATAGCCTCCCACCCAAGTTCCGCAATATCTACCAACCGTTCATTCGCATCGCTCACCATGTGTATGTCAACATTAAAAAGTTCTCGCCAATCCGCCGAATCAGCAAGATTGAGTACTGGAACAACCTCAACCCCGATGAGGATATTCTACGCACCAAGCGAGTCTTCGAAGGCGAGAAGGAGGAGGAAGAGAAGAAGTATTTGAAGATGATGCTCGAGTTTATCCGTATGTTCCTGGAAAAATGCGAGCTGAATCCCAACAATATCACTGAGATGGAAGCACTCTTCACAACTCTTGATTTGCTGCGCATCACCGTTACGCTTGGTCTGTGGGATACTGTCAAGCAGTTCCGAGAGATCCTACCCGCACTCTTCATGAAGATCATCAAGTTCGACGATAACTACATCTTCAAAAACGGCAGTGAGGCATACCTCGAAAAACAGGAGCTCGACAAGCAGAGCCTCAAGTCCATCGTTGCGGAGAACAAGCAAAACATCAAGATGATTAAGCCTGAGATGAATCTCGCCATCCAATGCAAGAACAAGGCTGCAGAGATTTTCAACCTGATGATCGAGATGGAGACCAACATCCGAGTCACCAATCTCACCATCTTCTTCAAGAACCTGTACGAAGCCAAGGAAGACTATGAGAAGTACAAGGTGGAGCAACCCGACCAGATAATCGAATCCGGGATTGCACTCAAGCGCAATAAGATCGCCAAGTAAGCCTTCTTCCAGGAGGATAGCGATAGCCTATTCGGCAGAAACAAAAAGCGGGTGGAACAGAAGTAAATCATTCTTGAACCAAACATCTGGCTGGGGAAGCTACGCGAGCTGACTCCCACAGACACTGAAAGCGACACATGCAAGCGCTACTTCTTCGACCGCATCGAAAACTTTGACGAGATAGTGATGGCTCTGCTGGAAGTCAGCGAGCATCAGAACTCGAGTATGCTCAATTCGTCCATGCTTCTGCTCCGCAAGATCTTCGGGCAGAGGTAGGATCTAATTCACAACTTCAATAACATTGTGCTATGCTCTAAGGGGAACTTCTACGACATCACTGTCAAGATTCGCAGGATGAAACAGAAGTTCAACATGCTTCGAGAGACTGAAATTGTCAACTACAGTGAGGCTACTGCAAAGAATTTCCAGTACAGTTTGTGGCGTCCCTACGACCAAACTATCAAGGAAGAGCTCAAGAGGTCGGGAATCATCCAGGACCTCTTTTTCTTGAGTCGAGTGCTCAAGCAGAATACCAACCTCAAGAACATTGAGGCACTCATGACAGTCGACGAAAGCATCTTCAACCAGGACAGGATAGTGCCTTTCTATAACGAACGTGAACAGAACGACAAGCTGTTCCAGACGATGGCGTTGGTACAAGAAGTTCATACCCACATCTTCTCCTACATTGAGCGTATCACCGAAGAGCCACGCACCAACGAACAGCGTTGGTTGCTCTTTGCAATCTACAACTACCTGACGTTGCTGGTGTTTAACAACCTCGAGAATAAGCAGCATCTGATGCCGTACATCAGGCTGGTGCTTCCCCATCTCAAGTATCGCGTCGGTGCTGCTCAATTTATCTACAATATCTGCTACAACAACAAGATTCTGGTCAACAGTGAGGACCTTGTCAAGGAAATTATCGAGGCCATCATCGAGGCATGCGGAAAGTTCAGCATCGAGGATTACGAACGCAGTAGCCTGCTGTTCAGTCTGCGAGGGCTTGTATTTTTCAACGAAAAGGGTCATGAACGCAACCAAAAACTAGTCCTGAGCATCGTCCAGAAGAACCGCGATCTGCGACTTATCGAGAACCGCCCACTCTCGGCCATTGGCATTTCCAAAAAAGCATCGATTATGGACTTTAACATGCCACCGGTGGCCACCTACATGACCACTATGTTTGAACTGTTTTCGGTGCTGGTAGAGAGCAAGAACATGATCAACATTGGTAAGCTGTCCAACATTCACACATACAGCTACCTGTTGTCCACACTACGCGAAACCAATTACTGGCAGCTTCGGAGGGCCATTCGTGCCTACATTAACCGCTTGTACTACCTCAATGAGGACAGCGATACCTTCCTTTATGAAGAGTTTATCCGTAATGAATTCTTCATCATCTCCCAGGAACTAGTCGAGTTAGTCGAAATCTTCACCAAGCAGCATGAGGATAGGGAGATTAACAACCCCATCAGGTTTACGTATGCTGGCAGTCATACCTATCTGGCACTTCTGGAAATTTTGACAACCCTCTACAACGTGTTGGTGAAGCCAGTCTTCTTCAGAACCCTCACCAAAGAACTTGAAAAACGAGATCTCAAGCAGGACACTGAACTGCACAACCTTATTGTTAAGATCGCCAACCACCTTGGTTTCATTGGTAACAACCGTTACACCCAAAACATGAAAAGTAAGGCAACTGGCAGCTACATTCGGGAGATCCTTGAAAGACTGAAGGCCTTTATGCTCAAGTTTGGACTCGGCTTTTTGGAGGATACCTGTAACAATCAGGTGCTCGAAGAGGAGGCACCTGAGGACCTGGGCGAAAACGAAGGTAACAAGAAGTATGTTTACGACTACTCCAAGAGCTTCTTCAAGAACTTACACTCCATGATCGTGCTCGTTAACGCGAAGAAGCGAAAGGAGAAGCTCATCAAGGACTACAAGGAAAGGAAAAACAACGCGGACGGTTCCATCGCCAGTCGGAAGACCCGATTCATCGAGATGATATTCAGCGGCAAGTTGGTGGAGGGCACCTTGAACTTTACCAAGGTAGTTGCAGCACAGCGTGCTATTCAGAAGCAAGAGAATCGCGAGCCAATTCGCTACAACTCGACACTAATGACCACGACGAGCAGACATTTCCGTGTTCAAGCCAAGCCGACCCTCAACGAAAACGAGTAGAACCTTGCTCTGAACAAAAAGCTCGGAGAAGTAAAACTATTGTTGGAGTACACGCCCATCTTCCATAAGTTTATTGATGACGAGTTCATCAAGCTGGTGCGCACTCTCACCAACATCGACGATATCAGTAAGCACCACTATAACGACTTTTGCTCCCGGCAGCTGGCAATCAATAACTACGATCTGCCCGTAGTCTCTCTCGATGAGGTGTTCAAAAATATGTTCAAGCTTTCGATGGACCACCCCAAGGAGATCAAGGACCACTACAAGATTCCAATTATCAAGCTGATCCGTTGCTACATCAGTGAGGCCATCGAGAAGGACCAGTAGTACAAGCTACCTGTGGACAGCTGGGATGCCGACTACACCTCTGAAGACAAAGAATCTTCTGAGGAGCTGGAGAGAAGACAGAACAGGATCGATGCATGCGGTGGTGCTGATTTCATCGTTGCCATTCTGCAGGAACCGCTGGACGATAGGATTGAAGTATTCAATGAAGTGCTGTTGTTGGGTGTAGTCTTCCTGTTCGGCGGTAACAAACAGTGTCAGGCATCAATTCTCAAGGCTCTGAAAGCCGACATGGAAAACACCATGTTGGTAAACCTCAACAGCCTGATCAAGAAGATCGGCGAGTTCGTCGAGAGTATGAACGAGATGAAGGAGACGAAAGATAAGCGAGAGAAGAACTTCAACTTCCCCCATGAAGACACCTACGACTTCTACAATGCACGCGAAAAAGTGTTAGAGAAGAAATTCGGTTACGAAACTGTGGACAGGATGGAGGCACGGGTGAAAAAGAGCAATGAGGATGCCCTGGTGCGCTGCTTCCGTTTCCTGCAGCTGTTCTGCGAGAACAACAACATTGACATGAAGAACTTCCTGTTGACCCAGACCGATGAAAGTGGTACAAAGAAGAGCAAGACAATCAACTTCATTGAGACCACCACCCTGCTCCTCAGAAAATTCTTCAAGATCATGAACAGGAACATGTCACAGTTCAAGATGACGCAGCTGCTCGATTTCATCAACGAATGCACACAGATTCCATGCCTACAAAACCAGATTGCACTCACAAAGAGCAGCTACTTCGAGGATGTCTGCTACATGTCATCGTTCTTCGCTACACAGGAAAATCTCAAATCCAGATTATTTGATGTCGAGAACAAGGATACTATGAGCCAGCTGTTCGAGATCTACGAGAAGAGTATTATGCTGGCACTCTCCAACCTGGAGGGGAACAACGATCAGATCTACAGCGAGTTCATCAGTAAGTGCGAGGGTAGGTTCCTATGGGAAATCACTCAACGCAACCTTGAGATTCTACTGGAAAGATATAAGGAAACTCATCAACTTCCTGATCTAACCCTCGAGAACTTCAACAAGACCCACATCGATAGGATGCTGGCCGATATGGAGGCAGCTAGCAAGACCTTTGACGATGAAACAGTCAACATCCTCAACATATTCACCATTTTCATGAAGGTGCGCGACTATGGAGACATTCATCTCAAGAAGAGTGAGGAGGCTAAGCAAGACGTCGTCAAGTTCCGTGAGGAAGCTCAGATTGAACGGAACGCTCGAGATTTCTTTAAGAAATTTATCGAGGCTGGTCGACCTTTCTACGAGCATGTGGAAGATTTCGCAACCTCCTTCATGGAGATGTTGCTGCAGATTGAAGTCACCTGCTCGTCTGGCAAGCAATACGTGTACTTCCCGTTCAACCCTGTCTTCAAGATTTTAGCAAAGGACACTAAAAAACGAATCATGGATTAGGTTAACCGTGACACTCAACGTGACAAGCTGATCGGACTGTTGGGGTATAAGGATGAGATCTTTGCCGAGGTATAGTGGAACTACGAGATGAAGTATCAAAACCAGCTGAAGGTATTGAAGAAGGAGATCAAGCTCTCGGTAACCAGCAATCTCTTCACTAGGCTGAGAAAGGGGGCGTTGTACATCTCGATAGCCATCATGGTCATGATGCTGCAGGTGGTCGAAGTGGAGCATGACACTGAATAGATGACATCAGAATACAGCTCGGGTGTCTTCCCTATGAACATGATACTAAAGGCGCTAGGATTCTTCCAGCTTGGACTATCACTTGCTTGCTTTGTGGTGTGGATAGTCTTGAGGTATCCTCTGGCACTGGCTAAGCAGGCCAGTGAGTAGGAAAGTGCTGCAGAATTGGAAAGCAAAAATACTGAGGAAAAAACCGAAGAGCCTGTCGAACCTAGCATTCTTGAGCGCATTCGACTGACAGTAATTCTCTTTATCGGAGCCCAGTTGGATCGTTTGGCCTAATCAAGGTTCGCCTTCTTTGGACGGGTACTCTGTTGGTTCGGAAGGCAGCTGGTCAAGTTTGGTGTGCCACTTGGCTACATCAAGAGAAAGCTTGGAGAGGCTATTCATCTCCTGTATTGCTTCTGGATGCACGAAAAGGAATTCGGGCCGCTGCTGCTGTTCGTAGTGGTTTCAATTATGGGCAACTTCATGGGCATGCAGTACTTTACTATCCACATCTTCGATATATTCCTGCAGGTCAGCATCCTCGGCAACGTCTTCAAGGCTATCACTGTTAATGTCACCATTCTGTCCACCCTATCGCTGTTGGCCGGAGCCTTCATCTTCGTATTCAATGTGCTTTCCTTCGGTACCTACTCTTCGGCTATCTACCCCGACGATATTCCTGAAGAGGTCTGTGAAGATTTGGTGAATTGCGTACTCATTATGTACAACAGTGGTACAATCAACGATAGCATGGACTAGTTCGATGTTACCCGTTTCTCATTCGATTTGATCTACGTGGTGTTCATGTAGCTACTATTCCAGAACCTGGTTGGAGGTGTCATCATTGACTCCTTCACTGAAATGCGTGAGAACGACGAGGTTATCGAAAAGGACAAGAATGGAATGTGCTTTATCTGTGGAAAGGACCGTGCAACCGTACCCTATTTGCCATAACATAGATTGAAAACGAGAGTGAAGTGTTCAAAGAACACATTAAACCACACGACCTGTGGAACTACATCTACTTTATCTTCTGCCTCAAGCAGAAGGATCCCACTGACTACTCAGGCATGGAGTACGAAATCAACGATAAGATGAGCAACGACGATATCAACTGGTTCCCTATTGTTGATAACAGTGGAGACGATTAGTCTGAGTCGAAGCTCAAAGAACTCGAAGAAGCCATTACTGGGCTCAAAAATGAAGCGTTGGAGTCCCACGAGCAAACACTCAAGGACCTTGAAACACTTGAGCAACCACGAATTGAGTGATCTGTTGATGCTGGTTAACCAACCATTAGAATTTGCAGGTGAAGGAGCTAAAGGTCACTAGCGAAGCAATCGCATTGCTTAGTCAATTTCTTTGTTCCGTTCGTCGATGTTAAAAATGCCCTGTTCGTAGTCCCTTCGTTCAAACCGCTGGCGTGTCCTTTCTACATATTTCAAGGAGACTACCTTCGGGGTCTGTGCGATCCCATCGCTTATATCTTCGGCTATCCTCTTGGAATTTTGTTAGGAAGCGATTACTCTCAGTATTTATTGCGTAGTTCCGGTTGCCCTCGAATGGCTTCTATTTTTCTTCGTGCACGGTAGCAGCTTTGATGATGATTTGTGGCTGCATGTCCACTTGGGTGTCTTCGTCTTTGAGCATCACCACTGTGGGTTGTTTTAGTTGCATGGAGCTCACTTGAGAAGCTAACTGGTCCAGGCGAGAACGATTATCGGCTGTTGGATCCTTCAGGATCGAGTGGGTTGGCATATAACTCCCATACCGCATACCCTTTTTCGAAGGGAAGGTGTCGATCAGATGGTCGACAGAATGCTGCAGAGAATTCAATTCGTAAAGAATACTGTCGAATGGATTTTCATTCACGCGCCGTGGAAACTCTGGCAGTTTGTAGTCCTAGTGTTATAGATAGGTTTACTGATGCTGGCTTTTGCTCTTTTTCTTCCACCTCATCTTCTTACTCATCTTATCCTTCTTCGTCTTCATCTTCTTCTTATCCGTCCTCATCATCCTCATCAGACCCCTCCTCGTCTTCGTCTTCATCGCCTTCTTCGTCTTCCTCGTCACCCTAGCCTGATTCTTCGTCTTCATCTTTCTCTTCCTATTCGTTGCTAACTTCCTCCTATTCGTCGCTCATTTAAATAGCTATTATGGAACACCAAACAACCAACTATCCTATTGATGTCACTCAGATGTGCATTGTGGTGATGCGCTGCTGGATGCTTCGCTTTGCTTCTTCGTACCCCAGCTTGCCTTTCCCTCTGTACCGGTTAGTGTTGGTGAGTTTGTTCTGCTCCTCGTTTTGTTTCAATTGCGATCGTTTTGCCTTTTACTTTAGGTAGAAGGTATTCATCTTTGACGCAATGTTGGGTGAGAACGTACAAGGGCGCAACTTTCTCAGTGCTTCAGACTACTCAATTTCCACGAGCTTCTTCTTCCGCTGTTGCATCCAGAGCTCGTTTCTTTCGACCACTCCAACATCATAGTCGTGCTTATTGGCGTTGATGTGGATTCGTGGTTAAAACTTGAAATTCCTATCAAAACGTTCCTGATCGCTCCGAGTGAGTTCCTCCATTCGGTGTTTTTTATCCATCGCGTGACGGTACAGAAGTTCGAATCGTGAGTCTTCGGGAGTGTGTGACCGACTGCGGCTGCGTGTGTGCTCAATCCAAGACTTTTCCTTAAAGCGGCTAGTTGTAGGCGGTCCTCGATCACGATTGTGAGGAAAGTAGCTTGGTGACTAGGGACTATGCTGCATTTTGTTCAGAGCCGATGATAAAATATATTAATAAAGTGACGATCACATAATGTCAGCAACCGTCACCAATCGTGCGTAGAGTGGGGTACCCGAACTCGCGCGTTAGAGTTTGCCGGAGAGCACACACAGCAGGAAAGGTGGCTTAATCACTAAATCTTTGTAGCTAGGTTCCATGCGGATGCTGCTCGCCATTCTGTGGTCGCCGAAGTGCACCCTATCTTGAGTGAACAGCGACCGTTAGAGAACCTATCGCATTTCCAAGTGCTGGAAAGTTGCATTGGTGTTCACCCGTGGGATATACACTACGGGGTATTCCTCCTTTACAAAGTCAGCTATATTCTTGATGTAATGTTTCAGGTAAAAGAATAAGTCGATTTCGGGATTGGTTTGAGTAAGAGCTATAAACTCAGAGGCGTCCATAAACAGCAGTTTGTGTTTGGGAGAGAGCGTGAGGAAGTAGCTGGGAGTATTATAATTGCTACACGTCGCAGTGATGGTAGGTCCTCCCACAGTGATACCGATGTAGCTGATTGGATCCACTTCGACTGTGAGCCTACAGATCTTGAGCTTCGCAGTTAATGGGAAACTCTCCTGGAATGCGCAATAGTGCAACGGCACTGTCACCGGTTCGGCTTCTTCAAACAATTCGGGTTGAATCTGCGCTAACTACTTCATCTTGGTGTATTTTTCTTTGATGAATTCATCGACAGTTAGACCCTTCTTCTCCATCAGTACAGTAGTCAGCATCAGCTCTTTGAGACGGAGGTTCGCTTTGATCTTTTGTTTGAGTCCTTCGAATTCCTGTAAGGACAGGACATTCTTGATCTGTTCAGTCAGCAGCAGTTGCACTGCAATTTCGTAAGGGGAACGATCATCCTCAATGGCTTGCTTCTGCTAGTACTCCTTCAGTTTCTTTTCGGATTTCAATTGTAGTGTGTTCTTGTCTCCAATAAACAGCTCTGTATGGAATCCCACCGCCATATTATTCTGTTAGGGGAGACTGACTCCGACTTTCTTCTCATCCACAAATAAACTTCTCTTAATCACATACTTTCTCTTGAGGATGTCTCCACGAACTTGGTAGACCTATCCGTAGTCGATGCACAGCTGCTCAAACGATTGGTAAATGTTGGCATGCTGTATATCAGCTTCATCGAAATGCAAGTAGAATTCAATGCGTTCGCATCCAACATCCCACAGGAACACTTGTCTGCTGATGCTCAGTGCCACCTCACTGAGGGTGTTGATCTGATGAGTTGTCAGATGATCGCAAAGGTAGGTTGCACCGTCCTTTCTGAAAAGTCCGATGCCCTTTTCTAGGGACTTACTATCCTTGGCGATGAGAATGTGGTAGCTGATTTCCTTCTAACATAGGTCGAGTGCCTCGAGTATATTGAACTTATTGATTTTTTGAAGGTCTGCTGAACTCATCCTTTCGTAGTCCTCAAGATATTTGCGCAACTGGGATTGATCAACCACTTCCTGGTAGACCGAGTAGTCGGCCAGGCGAAGCATGTCATTGATGATGCCTCTATATTTCACTATCTTTTCCTGCTTTAGTCGTTCTTCTTCTTCGAACTTCAATCGTTCACTGAGCTCTCTCTGCTTTTTCCTTTATTCTTCCTCCCGCTATTGCGATAACCGGATCTTCTCCTGTGATCTCTAGTCAGCCAGTTTTTTTTCATGTTCCTCCAACAACCGGTGGTAATCCTCTTCCTACTTGTACTCTTCTATAGGCTCTGTTATTTGCTTCTGGCTGTTTTCAGTAGGAATTCGGCTGAGATCTACATCCAATCCCTTGGGGGTATTACCATCAGCTCGAGAGGGAGGTTTGATCGAGTTTTGGGACTTGTTTACAGCAGAGTCGCTCAATTTGGCAGTCGAGTCTTTCACAATTTACTGTTGCTTCTGTTGCTTATTCGTCTTAAAAGTGTTTTGAGATTCATTTTTCACTGGCTGAATCGGAGGAGGCGATACTCGAGAATTCTCGCGATCTGAACTTGGAACATTCTCGTCAAGTTTTTCAACCACCACTATCTTCTCTTACTTGTTGGATAAAAACTTCTTCTTAGAAATTGAACGTTGCTACTTCTCTGGCTTGCCTTTGGAGCGGTTGACATATTTCTTGAGTGCCTCTTCCTGCCTGCGGAGCACCTCCTCGGATAGCTTTACAGGCTTCTGTGGCTTATTATCTTCCTCTTTGATCACAGGGGGCTTCAGTTTCTCTTTGTTGATTTTGAAGAAATTTTTTTTATCATGGATCTTCTTGTACTGTTGGTCGAGTTGCTTTTGGTGGGCGAGTATGTGTTATCTTATTGTTCGAGGTTGTGGCTATGCCCTTTCGTCGGTCTCGAGTTCATCATTACAGTACTCATCTGCAAGATTGAGTGCGGCCTTATGCCTCTCCCGAAAGTCACCAAGAGTGTTAAGTTCCGACTGCACCCTCAGGTCCATGAAGTTCTTAAAGTAAAGTTAGTTTGCAGACTATCGTGAAAGAGTAGGCCGCAGATGGGCCCCCTTAGCTTCCAATTCCTTCTCGAACTTTTCTCGTTCTTTCCGATTGTTCAGAAGCTCGTCGATAATCTCCTTTTTGCTTTTGTTGGTGATGGCTGCTGCCAAAAACTGGTCAGACTTTCGCGGTTGACGTTTCTCGAGGCTTGGTGATGATGTTCTTGGCTTGAGTTCGGAACCGGTCTCTCGGTACCTTCTCACCAGCATTTCTATTTCATCCCTTTCAGCAACTTACGGTGCTCTTTCCGCATCTTTGTACCTAGAAAGTAATTATTGAGTCATCACTCGCTGCATGTCAGATTTGTCCTGCAACTCCGCCAGTAGCGATTCAGTATGGATTGTCTTCGTTCTTTTTGAAGAATGTTCCATCTACCTCGAGAGGATGACAGAGTACTATTTCAAATTATTGGCAGTGTTGGGTCTCTGAATAGCTCCGCCACCTTATTCATGGATTGGTGCATCTGCTGGTTAGGTTTTTAACTTCCAATCCAACAACTGATAGGTTTTCTCAGCCTATATCAGTTCGGATTCCTCAGTGGTTGCCTTAGCTAACTTCCTCTTTCGACTCAACAGTACCTTCCTAAGTTGGTCGTTCTCGTCATCGAGTTTGACAATTTATTCGTTTCTAAGCTTCTCGAGCATCTGGATTTCCTGACGAATGGCCTCCTCGCGAAGTCTTCTTTCGGCATCAGCCTATTCCTACTCCTTCCTCAAATCGCCAATTTGCAACAGTTCCTATCGAATCTGCTTCTCCAGTTCTTCCTTCAACCGTTTTGTTTCGACTTCAAGGGCAAGTCGCTCTTTTTCCTGTTAAATCAACATCTTCTCTCTTTAGATTTCTAGTCGAGCCTTCTGCTCTTGAGCGAGTTGCTGGTCCCTTTGCTGCCCAAGTGCCTTTTGTTCTGCCAGCTCAGTCTTAATTTCGTTGAGTAACTCTAATTCCCGATTCTTCAGCCTCTGCTCCAGCAGATCCATTTCGTTTTTGTATCGGTTACGCTAGCGTTCGATTTTATCTTCGTACTCTCTTGTCATAGCCTTCTTCTGCTTCTACAAGTCGCGGAGTCTCATAGTTTCTTGTCTCTTTTGTTGTTGTTGCAATTCTTTTGAATTTTTGCTGCTAATGGATTGCGCCATCTTTCGCAGGCTGTTTTTGCTGCCATATACTTCAGCCACTAGCTTTGTATTTTTCTTGACCTATTCTTCTTGCTCTTACTTGATAGTCCGGTTCATCGAAGGTGACAC